>WNFU01003565.1_pt1 | contig 20759 bp, 21 predicted proteins | sample 5400121 | NCBI WGS metagenome assembly WNFU01 (sample SAMN13153360, study PRJNA577476) | soil metagenome | isolation source: 100 cm soil or saprolite under grassland replicate 1 | place: USA:California | collected 2016-06-15 | reverse complement strand
TGTGGTCGCAGAAGACCAGTTTTTTTCGAAGGTATTTGGTAAAGATATTGAAGAATATATTCTGGCCCTTGAGTCACCCGAATCGGTAAATACAGATCAACTCTTGCCCTAGGAGATTCGTCATGACTACGCTCAATCCCGGTGATAAAGCTTCTCGCATACAAACCATCAGCGATGAAATGATCCGATCTTTCGCAAATCTGACCGGTGATACCAACCCTGTCCATCTGGATGATGCATATGCAGCAGGCACGCGCTTTGGTCGCCGGATTGCACATGGGATGATCGCGGCAGGCTTGATCTCTGCCACTCTCGCGAATGATCTTCCTGGTCCCGGCACAGTCTATCTCAGTCAGACGCTGCAGTTCAAAGCGCCGGTCTATCCGGGCGATACGATCACTACCACGGTAGAGGTGAAAAACGTCCGACCTGATAAGCCGATTGTCACACTGGGCACGGTCTGCACCAATCAGGATGGAATGGTTGTACTGGAGGGCGAAGCAGTGGTATTGGTCAGTAGATAAATACTAGAAGGTTAGACACAGGTCCATTCCCTCGCATGGACGCGAGTTATTGCTATTCAGTAAAACTCAAAAGAGAGCCGAAGAAGGAGATTGAACATGAGTACTGGAAAGTATCCCTATGTTAATCACATGAACATACTGCATGAACCTCTACAAGTCATCGACATTCAGTCGTTAGTGAATCAATGTACCGACCAGTGGTATAACCAAAGCCTGTGTAAGGTGAATGACTCGGTGGTTCGATTAGGAATATTACAGGGAGAGTACCATTGGCACAAGCATGACAAAGAAGACGAATTCTTCTTTACGCTGGATGGAATGCTGATCATTGATATCGAGGGAAGTAAATCGATTGAGTTGCGTCCACAGCAGGGGTATGTGGTTCCGAAGGGGATCGTTCACAAAACCAGGGCCCCTGGAAAAACAGTGGTTCTAATGATAGAGACAGCGGGTATCGTACCGACAGGTGATGCATAAGCTTCACATGTTCACATTGACAACTGAACGATTGTTCCTGCGGCATTTCCATGTTTTGGATAGTGAGCCAATCTATCAGGTCTTCGGTGATGCAGAGGTAATGCGCTTTAGTGATGGCACTAAGACCCAGGAATGGGTACAGATTTGGCTGCGTACCTGTCTGGAGCGCTACTATCAAACATGGGGATTTGGTCCCTATGCGGTCGTTGAAAAACGTAGTCATGTTGTAATAGGGTACTGTGGATTATTCTTCTTTCCAGATATAGACGGACAAGCAGAAGTTGAGCTTGGCTATCGATTAGTACGTGCAGCATGGGGCAAGGGCTACGCCACGGAAGCTGCCAAAGCCGTTCATGACTATGCATTCACTGTGTTAGGGATCAAACGCCTAATCGTTATAATTGACCCGTCCAACGTTGCATCCATTCGCGTGGCGGAAAAGATCGGGATGCACTATGAGAAGGATGTGATGTTCGAAGGTTATGCTCATCCCGATCATGTTTATGTCATTACACATACATGACCATCGGTTATTGTCTCATCATCTCTTCCAACTTCTTCTTTACTTCCGGCCATTCGGTATCCAAAATGCTGTAAAACACCGAATCGCGAATCCGCCCATTCGGCAAGATCATGTGATTACGAAGCACACCCTCCTTGACCGCGCCGATCCGTTCAATCGCTTTCTGCGAACGCTCATTCCGCAAATCGGTTTTCAATTGGACGCGGATACAGCCCAGTGTCTCAAAGGCATGCCGCAACAATAAATATTTGCATTCTGTGTTCACTGGCGTTCGCTGAAACTCGAGACCATACCAGGTGCCGCCAATTTCCAGGCCACGATCTTTTGGCATGATATTTAAATAGCGTGTTGCACCTGCCACACGACCTGACGCCAAGTGAATAGCAACAAACGGCAGGTCCGTTCCTTTCTCTGCACGGGAGAGAATATCCCTTACCCAATTACGCATGTCATCAATGGTATTGATGTTCCCATATAACATAAAATCCCAAAACGTTTGCCCCACACCGATCTCAGCCAGGCCGGGAATGTGCCCTTCCGTCATCGGCTCCAAACGTACATGCTGGCCGTTTAATATCACTGGCTTAACTTCCATTCCAACTCCTCATTCAGCAATCATGATGCAGCTTCAACGCTTCGACTGCGCTCGGCTTACGCTCGCTCCGCTCACTATAGTCCCGATGTTCTTTCGGGAGCGCGATGATGCTAGAATTTCAGCCATTCCTCTTCTCGCGTGTCCTGTGTTGGAAGATAGGGCATCTTTGGTCCATCTACGCCCAGTAATTCACTCAAGGCGGCGCGCATCGCTGTCCGGTCATCCCATAAGTGTTCGCGCGTTCCAAAGCACATGGATTGTTCATGTCCCTTCCCGCAAGAAACGACAATATCACCTTCGCGCGCAAGGCTCAATGCAAACTGGATGGCCTCGCCTCGATCCGAGACGCGCCAGAACGTTTCGCCTTCGCGTCCGCCCTTGGACCTCGCGCCATCTGCCATCTCCTCAAGGATTCCATCCAATGATTCGGTGCGCGGGTCTTCGGCGGTCAATATAGTGAGGTCTGCCAGCTCTGCCGAGGTCTCTGCCATCATGCGGCGTTTGGCTTTGTCACGTAAACCGGCGGAACCAAAGACCGCAATGACGCGCCCCTTTTCCCCTCTCCCCTCTCCACGCTTCGTCTCCGCTGGCGCTCCGCTCTGCGCGAATGGGTGAGAAGAAAGCATCTCCCTCGCCGCTTCTAAGGTCACCTTCAACGCATTCGGCGTATGCGCGAAGTCAACGATGGCAGTGAAGTTCTGTCCCATGTCAATACGTTCCATACGCCCGGGAATTCCTTCCAGGGATGCAATGCCTTTTGAGGCGATTTCAGGTTTAATTTTCAAGCCATAAACGGTCGCGGTCAACGCAGCGAGACAGTTCGAGACGTTATAGGCTCCAACCAGTTTGCTTGAAATGGGAACGGTAAAGTTTCTACTCTGCGCCATAAAATGGATTCCCAACGGACTATAGTTCACATCCACCGCGCGCACATCTGCCTCCACGCTCAATCCATAATTCAATTTCCTAACCCTGATAAAGTCGTTCAGGAAATCAAACGATCTAAGGTCATCACGATTGATCACTCCCAAACGTGGATTGCCTTGCGACTTCTCAGAAGTAATTTCCAAACTGGAAAACAATCTGGCTTTTGCCGCGCGGTAGTTTTCATAAGAGCCATGTTCATCCATATGTTCGTGCGTTATGTTGGTAACCACACCGATGTCGAACTCACAGGCATCCACACGATATTGCGCCCAGCCGTGAGAAGTTGTTTCGAGGACAACATGCGTTAATCCTGCTTCGACCATTCTGGCAAGGTAACGCTGCACATCATGTGCATCCGGCGTGGTGACGTGAAATCCCGTATCCAACACTTCATCGCCGATCACCGCGTTAACGGTTGAAATCATGCCTGCCTTGATTCCCGCGGCGAGCAAAATTTGATAAATAAGATTTGTGGTGGTAGTCTTGCCATCTGTGCCGGTCACGCCGATCACCGTCAGCTTGCGACCGGGCCAGTTGTAGAACGCAGCCGCGATCCAAGTCAAAACGCGACGTGGGTTTTCAAGGCGAATGTAGGGCAGGTTGGTAACCTGCCCCACGTTCCGTTCCCCCACTATGGCGACCGCACCGTTGTCAATTGCTTTTGGAATGTAGTCGTGTCCATCAACCGAACCACCTTTCATTGCCACAAAGAGATGGCCCGGTTTCACCGCGCGACTGTCGATGGAAATTCCCGTGATCGGAATATCAGGAATGTTCAGCATACAAAAAGGCAGCGGCAATTCCGCAAAGATGTGTTGAAGTGATTTTTGATTCGACATGATTAAATAAAAAGAGGGTCTTGACGATTGTATCGCCAAAACCCTCCTGCATACAAAATGATCTACCTTAGATTCTGGCGAAGACCTTCCAGCTTGCCGGCGACCGAGCTATCCAGAACCTTGTCGCCCACTCTGATCACCAGCCCGCCCAGAATTGATGGGTCAACGCGGAACGTAACTTCTTTTGCGCCTGCTTTCGCAAGAACATCATCCTTGACGCATTCTTCTTCATCCTTGCGGAGGGGCAGGGCGCTTGTCACTTGAGCAAATTCGCCCTTGAAATTGGCATCATTCAAAACAACTACTTTGCCGGACTTCACGCCGGAGAAGAACTCATCGAGCAAAGCGTGTTGCTTCTTTTCATCCAACGCTTCCCCGACCAGTTTGTTCGCGGCAGCAATAGCAAGTGAGGCAACCTGACTGCGCAGATCACCAAGGATACGATTGCGTTCTACCTCGGCTTCCGCCACGGCAGCTTCACGTGCCTTGGCAGCTTCGGCGTCGGCTGCAGCTTTTACGTCTTGACCAGCGGTAGACGCCCGTTCGGTGGCTTCACGAACGATGTTGCTTGCTTCCGTCTGTGCATTGGCGACGATTTTAGCAGCTTCCTTTTCCGCATCTGCGCGAGCGTCTGCTGCGACACGGGCATCTTCCAATCCCTGTGCAATTTTCTGTTTGCGGCTCTCCATCATGTTCAGCATCGGCTGGTAGACCCAGGCGTTCAACGTGAGCAACACAATAATGAACGCGATGATCTGAACAATCAGCAGGCCTAGATTAATTCCAAGTGCTTCCATGTCTTGCTCCTATCGATTACACAACTTTGAAGAGCATTAGGAACGCGATCACCAAACAGTAGATCGCGATCGCTTCCGAAAAGGCGATACCAAGGATCATGTTGGTCAACAGGTTCCCGTAAGTATCCGGGTTGCGCGCCATACCTGTCAGAGCGCCTTGCACACTGAGACCAATCCCCACACCCGCGCCAGCCGCCCCAATCATCGCCAAGCCCGCGCCCACATAGCGCATCGCATCTAAAATATTTCCTTCCATGGTTAACTCCTATTCCTATTAATCTTTGATGTTAGTGAGCTTCTGCATGCTCTTCTCCGTGGCCTTGCGTAGCTTGTGCCATAAAGACCATGGTCAACATACCAAATACAAACGCCTGGATGACACCCACGAACAACTCGAACATCATGATCATCGCGGGCAAAATGGAAAACTTACCAAGCAAGCCAGCCACAATCGCGACCAGCACAATCCCTGCAAACATATTTCCGAACAGACGGAAGGCAAACGAGAGGATCTTGGAAAGCTCCGAGATCAACTCAAGCAGCCCAACCAAAAAGTCCATTGCACCGAAGAACGGCGCTTTGAACATCCTGCGTGTGTTAAAGAACTTGCTTAGATATCCAGCTCCTTGCGCGCGGAAACCTATGTATTGAATTGCAACCACTGCAATGAGAGCCAAAGCAGCAGTGAAGTTCAAATCTACGGAAATGCCGCGGAAGAACGGAGCTAGAACATAACCATTCTCAACTTCTCCTGGTGCGAGGATGCCACCAGGTGCTGGATGTCCGTTAGCAACTTGGTGTAAAACACCGATGGACTCAAAACCCGGAATGAGTTTGAGCAAATTGGCAAACAACACATAAATTAGGATGGTTGCAAACCACGGGAAAATCGCCCTTGCCCATTTTGCACCCGCTGACCCTTCGGTCAGGTTATAAAGTATTTCCAAAATGGCTTCCACTACATTGCCAATACCGCGCGGTACAAGGTCAGTCTGGGCGCTCTGTTTTAGTGAACGATTCGTGAAGTACGCAATGACTCCAAGCAAGATGAGCGTCACAACAAGTGTGGGAATTGTATTCACCAAATAGAAAGGACCAAATGGCTTTGGCAGGGTAAATAATGGTTCTTCTATTAGTTTCTCTGCAGCAACCGCGATTTCAGGCTGAACGGGCACAAATATTCCACCCAATACAAATCCCACGATCATCAAAACCAGAACGACCCAGCGGCGCCAGGGTTTACGTTGTACTTGTTCCAAAGTGCGCCTCCTACGACGAACTATCTGAATCTTTTTCTTTGTCTGCTTGTTCCTTCAATCGAGCCAGTGTCCTGCGTGCCACAACCAGCATCACAAACACGGAGATAGGAATTCCAGCGAACAATAAAGCCAGTGTAAAAACCGGCCTTGTACCGAACGTTTTATCCAGCCACAACCCGCCAAAGACAGAAGCCAGGATGATAATCAGCGTTAGGCATCCCACTTGACCAACCATCACCACAAGCAAGATGTTGAGGATGCTTCTGCCCTTATGTCCTGATTGTGCCATGTTGCACGAATTATAACTGAAAAAACTATGTCAAATCAGATAACAAATGTCGCTATTTATAAAGATGATACTCACTTTCATCATGGTAGCTAACCACTTGGAGCAAGCCTCTGAACTCCAAACTAAAACAGGTTAAGTGCAGCCGCGTCAGACCAACCGAACCAAGGTGCGAAAACTGTTCCAATCAAAATGACACCGATCACCAGGGCTGCCAACGCAATTACATATGGACGCGTCAATGGCAGGGGATGATTCTCCTCATCCTGTTCCGGCATCCGATAAAGATAAACGTACTTCATGGCATTCAAATAGTAGTACACGCCAATGACCGAATTTAGGATGCCGATGATCACCAGCCAGACATAACCAGCCTGAATACCTGCCGCAAAGACAACCACCTTCGCTACAAACCCTCCAAACGGAGGCATTCCCGCCAGGGATAGGAATGCAGCCAGCATCATGAGTCCAAGCCACGGGGAACGGCGGCTCATCCCGGCATAATCTTTCAGATCTTCGAGTCCCGTGATTCGACTGAAAGCCATCACGATCCCGAAGGCCAGCAGGTTTGTCAGAATATAGGCTGCCAAATAAAAGACGACACTCGCCGCACCCAGTTGACTCAATGCAACCACGCCGATCATCGCGTATCCTGCATGGGATATGGAAGAGAACGCGATCAGGCGTTTGATATTGGTTTGAGGCAGGGCAAGCAAATTCCCGACGGTCATGGTCACCGCTGAAAGGATCGCAAGCGACGGTACCCAGAGCCGAGCCAAGTCTGTGCCTGCGGGGAAGGCTACAAAGAACAGACGCACAAGTACGGCAAAGCCCGCCGCCTTCGAAGCAGTGGATAAAAATCCAGCCACAGGAGTTGGCGCGCCTTCGTAGACATCCGGCGCCCAAAAGTGGAATGGCACGATAGATACTTTGAAACCAATCCCCACAAGGACAAGGGCCAACACACCGAACGCGACAATCGGAGGCAAATTACTGGAAGTAAACATTCCAGCCAATTGATAAATGTTGGTTGTACCCGAAAAACCAAAAAGTAGGCTAAAGCCGTAGAGCATGACCGTCGAGGTCAGCGCGCCGAAGAGCAGATACTTGAAACCAGCTTCCGTCGATTTCTCATCAGCCAGCATGAAACCCGAAAGCACATAAAGCGGAATGGAGGTCGTTTCAATTGCAAGGTAGAGCATCACCAAATCAGCGGAAGCGGCCATTAGGTTCATGCCGAGGAGCGAAGCCAGGAGTAAAAGATACGCCTCACCGCGATGCCCCACTTTCTCGTTATCCATCAAAAGTAAGGCAGTCGCTGCGCCCGCAAACATAAAGAGCATCTTGAAGAAAAATCCCAGCCAGTCAAAACGCACCATCCCGCCAAGAGTAGTGGTCGGTGCGCCCGGTTGGCCAAAGAGTAGACTGATGACCATTGAAATCAACAAACCACCGGCCGTGAGCCAACCTACGTTGCGGCGTTGCTCTTCCTTCCAAAACGGCTCTACAATGAGGACCAGCATCCCAAGAACAAGAATTAGAATTTCGGGGAGGATCGATGCGAACGTTGTTGAGGTAAACACTATGCACCTCCCAACAGGCGGAGGATATTTTCAACGCCGGTTTGTACCATTGGGACCATGAAGCTTGGGAAAAGCCCGATAATGATCATAAACAGGCAAAGTGTGGTGATCGCAACTTTATCGAGGATGGTGATGTCGGTCAGATGGCCTTCGAACTTCTCGGGGACTTCCCCGAAGAAAACCTGCCGGATATTGCGCATGATATAGGCGGCAGTAATGATGATGGAGATACTGGCAATGACAGCCACCAGCCACTGCCGGCCCCATACACCCATGAAGATGGGGAACTCCGCGATAAATCCGGAGAAAAGAGGCATACCCATGGAGACCAGACCGCCGATGATAAAGCCAACGGTTGCGAACGGCATGATCTTGCTCATCCCACCCAGTTCGGGGATCTGACGAGTATGGGCGCGGTCATAAATCATACCCACAACAGCAAAGAAGAGGGCGGTCATCACACCATGCGAAAACATCTGCACGCCGGAGCCAAGCAAGCCTTGACGATTGAGTGTGGAAAAGCCCAGCATCACCAATCCCATATGTGAAACGGATGAGAAGCCAACCATATATTTGAAGTCCATTTGCACAAAGGCGATGTACGCACCATAAACAACTGCAATCGCCGCAAATGCCATGATGAGCCATTTCCAGGTTTCTGCGCCCTGTGGCAGGAGCATAATCCCCACACGCAACGCGGCGAACGCGCCCAGCTTCATCAGCACGCCTGCGTGGAACATGGAAACCGCGGTCGGCGCGGCAACGTGTCCATCTGGTGACCAGTTGTGGAACGGCCAGATGCCACCCAACACGGCAAAGCCCAGGAACACCGGCAGGAACCAAATATTTTGGAATGTTTGTGAGAAACCGGCCTTCTCCATTTCAAGCATATCGAAAGTAAAAACGCCCGTGTTTTTTCCTGCTACCCAATACATTGCAATTACACCAACTAATGAAATGACTGAACCAAAGAATAGGTACAGAGTCAATTTCATGGCGGCATATTCGCGAGTGACTATCCAGCCCCAAATGGCAATCAGCAGATACATCGGGAAAACCGCGATCTCATAGAAGAAGAACAGCATGAACAGGTCAAGCGAAACGAACACACCGAATACACCGCTGGCAAGGATGAACAGAAAAGCAAAGAACTCACGCGGACGATCCTGGATGCCAGCCATCACGTGTTTGTCGTCATCACCCCAGGAGATCAATACACCCGTGAACATCACCACGCCCGTGAGCAGAACGAGCGGCGTGCTGATACCATCTACGCCGAAGTGCAGGCTAATGCCAAGCGCAGGAAGCCAATTATATTTTTCAACAAATTGATATCCTGCGGCTGCCTGGTCGTAATGGAAGTACACCCAAAAGGACAGAATCAGCGCAAACGTCGCGGCAGCAAGCGCCACGACGCGGGCTTCGTTTTTCCGTTGGGCGGGCAATAACAGGATCAGGACTCCCGCGACGATCGGTGTAAACGTGATGACACTAAGGACAGGAAAATTCATCATCCACCTCTTAGAACAGCATGACCACAGCTTTGTTGATTACATTCAGGATCCACGCAGGCCAAATACCGATCCATAAGATGAGTGCCATCAACGGAACCATGACAAGAATTTCGCGTGTATTGATCTCGGTCAACCTGTGCTCACCATGTGCCCAATGTTCGTTCAACGGGCCATGCAAGACCTTCTTGATCCCCTTCAGGATATACGCGCCGGTGAAGAGCAAGCCGAGCATCGAGATGACCGTGTAGAGAGTCAAAATGGGCCATGATCCCCGCACAACTAAAAACTCGGAGATAAAACCATTCAGTCCGGGTAATCCGAGGGAAGCCATGCTGGTAAAGATCAGGATACCGCCGTAAATTGGCACGAGGGGGAACAATCCGCCGAACTCTTCGAGGTTACGCGTATGGGTCCGTTCATAGATCACGCCGACCAGGAAGAACATGCCTGCCGCCGACAATCCATGATTGAACATCTGGAGGATGGCTCCGTTCAAAGCGATATTGGCATCAAGCGTTCCCGACGCGAAAGCGGCTGCCGCGATCCCAAGCACGACAAATCCCATGTGATTTACGGAAGAGTACGCGACCAACCGTTTGAAGTCCGTTTGAGCATAGGAGGCAAGAGCACCGAAGACAATTGCAGCCGTCGCAAGCAGAGCCAGCGCCCCCGCAAAAATCTTTGCCTCGAATGGATAAAGCGGAAGAATGAGTCGTAGGAAACCATAGGCCCCGAGCTTGAGCAGCACGCCCGCTAGGATCATCGAGCCCGCCGTGGGCGCTTCCGTATGGGCATCAGGAAGCCAGGTGTGGAAAGGCCAGATTGGAACCTTGATCGCAAACGCAATCGCAAATGCCCAGAAGGCGATTGTCTTCACCGTGTGAACAGGCAGACCCAGAAGTGTATCTCCCGGATTGAGCGAGTTCCAACGCTGATATAACGTGACCAAGTCATAGGTCCCGAAAAGAACGCCTAGCATCTGGATCGCAAGCAGGAGTCCCAGGGATCCACCCATCGTGTAGATCAGGAACTTGAGCGAGGCGTAATTCCGATTGGCACTCCCCCATTGATTGATCAGGAAGTACATTGGCACAAGACCCACTTCCCAGAAGACAAAGAAGATCAAAAGGTCGAGCGCCATGAACACGCCAAGCATCCCTGTTTCGAGGAAAAGGAATAGCATCATGTAGGGTTTGACGCGGTCATTGATGCTGAACGAGGCAAGGATACCGAGCGGCATCAGTATTGTGGTCAACAGGACCATTGTGAGTGAGAGTCCATCCACACCCAGGTGCAATGAAGAACCGATCGCCTGGTACCAGATGTAGGACTCTTCAAATTGGAAGCCAGGCTGATTTGCATCAAATCGGAACCAGGCAATCAGTGACAACACGAGCGGAATGAGACTTGCCCCAAGCGCAAACCAACGAAACAGTTTGTTTTCACCATTTGGTAGGAATAAGATGATGACCGCTGCAAGTGCTGGAACGAACAAGATCAGTGAAAGAAGATGAGCATCGATGAAGTTCATCAGGCACTCCTTAAGCCAGCATGAAGAAATAGAGCACCGCGCCGATGGCAATAAACACCACCAACGCAAGCATCAGGTACTGCTGGATGCGTCCTGTTTGGACAGTACGCAACTTCCCGCCAAACCAGTAGGTCACGTCAGCCGAGCCATCACCAAAGAAGCGATTGATGACCGGCAGATCGAAATAATTGCGGATGAAGGAACCAAATCGGTCTGTAAGAGGACCGAAGATATGCAGGATGCCGTCAATCACACCCTGATCCATAAATTTGTAAACAACGTTCTCCGCGAACCAGTAGGCAGGTTTGACGAACACACGATCATAGAATTCGTCAAAATAATATTTGTGCTTGAGAAGCGGGATTTGCAATCGGTCTTCTGAAGCTGAATTGACGTTGCGATAGGTGATCCATCCCAAATAAAGACCGCCGAGTGCTACGACAAGTGAAGTCAATAATGGCACCCAATTGAACGCAATAGCTTCAGGGGCTTCCGCTAACGTTCCACCCACAAACTCATGCAGCCAGTTTGGCAGGAGCCCGCCGAGGAGAGGGAACTCTATCGGGATGCCCACCCAGCCATAGGCGATGGCAAAGGCTGCCAGGATGACAAGCGGGGTCGTCATCGTCCAGGGGGTCTCCTGGGCGTGTTCTGCTTCCTGTGTGCGAGGTTCACCTAGGAAGGTCAATGTGATTTGGCGCATTGTGTAGAACGCAGTCAGGAAGGCTGCGGACGCCAATGTGATGAACACCAGGATATGACCATTCGCAAAGGCATCTGCAAAGATTTCATCCTTTGACCAGAAGCCCGCGGTAATGATCGGAAAACCAGAGAGCGCAAACCCACCAATCAGGAATGTCCAAAAGGTGATGGGCATTTTCGTACGCAAGCCGCCCATATTGAACATATTTTGTGGGTCCACATCGTGGTTACCAGTATGTAAAACGCCATGCTCCATGCCGTGAATGACCGAACCAGAGCCAAGGAAGAGCAAGGCTTTGAAGAATGCGTGAGTAATCAAATGGAAAACTGCCGCCACATACGCACCAATGCCCAATGCCGCGATCATGAAGCCAAGCTGTGAAATAGTCGAATAGGCAAGCACGCGCTTGATGTCGTTTTGTGCCACCGCTATCGTCGCGGCGAAGATCGCCGTGAACGCGCCGATGAACGCCACAATTGTCATCGTCTTTGGATCGAGGCTGATGAGCGGGAACATCCGAACGACCGCGTACACACCCGCAGACACCATCGTCGCCGCATGGATCATCGCGCTGACGGGGGTAGGACCCTCCATCGCGTCGGGCAACCAGACATGCAATGGGAACTGCGCAGACTTGCCGATGGTTCCGATGAACAGCAACAAACCGATCAAGCCAGCAGCGGAAAAACCAAGGAAGCCACTGGGTACTGTTGCAAGTGTGTGCAAAATTTCTTCACTGAAGATCTGGCGGAAGGAAAGTGTCCCAGTCGCGTAATAAAGATACGCAATGCCGAGCAGCATGAAGACATCACCGATGCGTGTGGTCATGAATGCCTTGACCGCTGCATCACGGGCGGAAGGTTTTGCATACCAGAAGCCAATCAAAAGATAGGAACACAAGCCCATGATCTCCCAACCTACGAAGAAGGTCAGCAGGTTATCGGAGAGCACCAGCACATACATGCCAAAGGCGAATAGACCGAGAAAGGCAAAGAAACGTGAATACATCGGTTCAACCGATGGGATAGTGTGCTTGTGTCCATGTTCTTCAACGGTCGCGCCATGAGGCGGCAAACCTTTGTGGTCATGCTCACCCTCAGGTTGGCCAAAGTTCTGATAACCAACACTGTACAGGAAGATCATAAAGATCGTGATTGCCACAAAGAATAGGATCGCCGCAGTTGTTGGATCAACCAGCACGCCGATTCTGAAATAGGTATCAACCGATTTGCCCAAGGGCAGCCAGGGAACTGATGACTCAATCGGATGCTCGCCAAAATGCTCCACTCCCAGGGCATACAGGAAAACACCCATGCTACCAAGAAACGAAAGGAATGCAGCGCCAACAGCGATGGTATGACTCAGCGCCTTACTTCTGTTGGTAAACAGCACGATCAAGAAGAACGCCAGAATGGGAGGGAGCGGAATCAGCCAAGTGAGTAACTTGATAGTCTCTTCATTCATCATAATGTCCCTACCACTTCATCATACTGATTTCATCCGCCACAACCGTGTTGCGACGGCGATATACAGAGATCACCAGCGCGAGCCCGACAGCCACTTCCGCTGCAGCCACTGCGAAGACAATGATCGCGAAGACCTGTCCTGCCATTTGGGAAACATCTTTACCATATCTCCAGAATGCAGCCAGGTTGATATTCACGGAATTCAACATCAATTCAACGCCAAGCAAAATCGCAACTGCGTTCCTCCGGGAAAGGACGCCGAACAGCCCAATGCTGAAGAGCAGCGCAGCAAAAATGAGATACCAGGAAAGTGGAACCATGAACGCCTCTTTATTTCCGATTGAACGCAACGTAGACCGCGCCAACCAATGCTGCCACCAAAAGCACGGAGGCAACTTCGAATGGCAGGACATACGCATCCGGCGAGACAAGCGCATTCCCTAACTCAGAGATCGAATCAAACCCAGCCGGGATGTCTGTTGCAGTGGTCGATAAGCCGCTCCAGCCCTGAAGCAGGAAGAACAGCCCTGCAAAGACGACTACTGAAATCAACGCGCCTAACCACCAATTCCTGTTCATCTGCGGACCCTGGTCACGCATATCCTTGCGGGTGAGCATCACTGCAAAGATGAACAGAATTGCAATAGCGCCGATGTAGACGACCACTTGAACTACCGCCAGAAATGCCGCGTTCAGCAGGGCATAGGTCACTGCTACACCGAAGAGGGTTGCCACCAGCCACAGCGCGGCATGGACGAGATTACGCGTGGTCACGACCATGAAGCCGGAACCCAGCGTAAAGAGAGCTACTAAGAGAAAAATGATTTGTCCGCCAGTCATAGAAATCTCCAATGATAGTAACGACTTACCCTACAGGGTGCTTCGCGAAATCGTTACTACTTTTTTTACCCCTTCCACCTTTGCGCGTTCTTTGCGGCTATAAGAGCGCGCCACTTCGAGCGCGATCCCGCCGAGAACTATATTCGACAGGAACATACCGAGGACGTAGACCAAGGTCGGAACTCCGGCAAGAAGTGCATTCATCAATGCCGTAACCATCAAGAGTGTGAAAGCCAGAGGTGTGAGGAACTTCCAATTGAAGCCGAGCATGTGATCAATGCGGATGCGCATGAGGGTGTACTTAACCCACATGATGATCCAGTAACCGATAAAGGCTTTGAACACAATCACTGCAATGGCGAGGAAGGCGCTGACTTGTTCCAGCCCAAAGAAGCGATAACCGCCGAAGAACAAAATGGCCCAAAAGCCGCCAAAGGTAAAGGCATGCAAAAGTTCACCGGCATAGAACATGCCGAACTTCATGCCTGAGTATTCCGTGTTGTAACCGGCGACCAGTTCGGACTCACCTTCAGCCATATCGAAAGGTGCGCGGCCCAGTTCGGCAATCGCCGCGATCAGAAAAATCAACGCTCCAAGAGGAGCAAGAAAAACGAACCAGGTACTCTGCTTTTCAATAATGGCATTCAATCCCATTGATTCCGCAAAAATGGTTGGGATCAATAAAGTGGCGAGCATAGGAATTTCAAACGAAACCATCACCGCCACCTGACGGAACGCGCCGATCAGCGCGAACTTGTTGTTCGATGACCAGCCCGCCATGATAATAGAGAGCGTGCCAATAGCACCCGCCGCGATGATGTATAACGCGCCGATGTTCAAATCCACGCCGATGATGCGCGGCGCAAGCGGCACCACCGCCCACAAGATCAACACCGACATCATCGAAAGCATCGGCGCAATGTTATAGACCACCTTGTCGGCGCCGCCCGGAGTGGTATCTTCCTTGATGATCAGTTTGATGATGTCCGCGAATGGCTGAATCAACCCAAATGGACCGACGCGGTTCGGGCCGATGCGATCCTGAAAACGCGAGACCACCTTCCGTTCCACCCAGACGAGGAAGATATCCAGGACCATCAACAGGCTAATCAACATCAGAACGCCAAGAAAGCCTATCAATATCTGTGCGGCAATCTCAGGCATTCCCCAACCGGTGAAGATACCCATTAACCAATCTGCGGCTACTTTGAGAGGATCGTTCCAAAAACTCATACAACGCTCCTGTTACACAAAGAAAAGGCTGAATGGATTAATCCAATCAGCCTTCTCCCAAAATATCCTGAGCCTACACCCACTCCAGCATCCCCTTGCGCCAGGTGTACACGAGGCCCACAATAAGGATGAGAATGAAGATGATACCCTCTATAACAGCAAATAAACCTAGCGAACCGAGCTTCACAGCCCAGGGGAATAGAAATACCGTTTCAACATCGAAGACCAAGAACACCAGGGCAAAGATGTAATACTGAGCCTTGAACTGTATCCAACTCTCTCCGACGGTCTCGATGCCACACTCATAAGTTGACTGTTTAATGGGATTGGCTTTCTTCGGTCCCAAAACCCATGCGGCTGCGATCGCGCCCACTGGAATAATGAGCCCAACAATGAAGAATAACCCAATGTAAATCCACTGACTCATAGATTCTCCATGGCGAATATATCCATTACGGCAAAATTTGTATTACAAGCGGCGAAATTGTACCATAAAGAACAATCGCCCGGCATTGAAACGATGTCAATAAATTAAGTGATTTTCGTCCTAAATTTACTTATTCGGCTTATTTCGCTTCTTCAAAATGAATTTTGCAATGTCCTCTAAAAATGGAAAGCCGATAATTGTCCCCACGACTGATCCAACCACCCCGGTTGTTCGGGCCAAATTTCCAGATAAACCCAAGAAATTCACCGCTTCGATCTCAAGGATTTGAGCCGATACCGCTTGTCGGCTTTCTTCTCCGTTCAACTTGTCGACAAAACGCAAATGTAACCAGATCGTTCCGTGGTAAACGCCGGCTTCTGGCGGACGAATACTCCAGTAAAAGGTGACCGAACTTCCAGGTGAAAGAGCCTCGCTGACCAATTCCGTAGGACGTATTTCCATGCCAGCGATATCGAAACGCGTCTCAGCAATCACATTATGTGATTCATAAAGATTCGGGATTTCGATCACTTGCCCAGTGATGACATTCCCTTCAATTTGAGCAGTTGGTGTGACATTACCCAGATCATCCACCTCGAGCGTCAAGCGGACCAAATCTGAATCGCCCGCGCGCATTTGGGGAGGAAACTCAAGCGTTAAGCGGCGACGTTCCGGGAGCGCAGGTTGAGCCGTGACGTCTGAACTAAGAGAGGTGGGAAGTTCCGAGGGTAGAGGCGCGGTTGCCTGCACATTCTCTGGCGGTCGTGCAGCACCTGTCTGTGGTAGCACCCGAGAAGTGAGAAAATAAACAGCAGCACAACCACACAGAATAAGGACTCCAAGAAGGATGGAAAAGATCAAAGTGCGGTTGCTGATTCGCATGAAGGTCAGGCTACAAGGGTTGGCTGAGGCAAGAACGAGGCAGGTGTTGGGAGTTGCAGATCAGTGGGCGAGATGGGGCGACTCCGAATCTCATGTCGTGCCGGCAAGAATCCCCAGATCAGTAGTGCGATGGAAAGTATCAGGATGATCAGCCCAAGGGCAATCCTGACCCGTCTCATTGTTATTGATCCACTTCTTCTACTTCTGCGTACCAACGGACGCGCGTACCAATCAGATCGCGCATCTTCCAGGCCGCGGACTTGGGCATGGACGCTAAAGCAGAGACGAGCTTTTGAATACGATTTAGGACAAGCCCGCGCTCTTCCTGACTTAATACAAGGTCTTCTGTGAGAAGCATATTTTCCACACGCTGCAAATTGATGGACGTGGTTTTATAAAGCCCCCAATCATTCGCACAAAGCCAGGCAATGCGGTCGACATCGATCTTCCCTTCTTTCTCGCTCCCAAGATCATTGTTGAGCAGTAAAGAGATCATATCGAAGGCATCTTTGCGGTTAAGCTCAATAATCTGTGCTTTTGATAAAAATAACTCTGCTAGCGGAATCGTAACAGGGTCGATTCGCAGGCGATCATTTATTGGTAGTTTGTGACACATCTCAAAGTCACCTACCAGAATGTCAATTCGATGACCCGCCACTTCATCATAATAAATCTGGCGGTGTGAACCATTCAGCAGATTGAATTGTTTGTTCGGTGAATAACCCATCTGCTGAAAAAATGATTCGAGTTTATGCCGGTCACCTCGGGAAACAACGAAATCCACATCAGGCGAGTCACGATGAAAAAATCGAGGGTTTGTTTGACTATGTGTGTAAATTGCCAACCCTCCAAAAGCACGCAAGTGAATTTGACTTGCGTCAGCCGCGACAATCAGGCGATTCATCTCAGAAACAAGCTCAGCCAAAGTATCCATAGAAATATACTTATACCCCTCTCCCTTACTGGAAGGAAGAGGGGCAAAGAGTCAAAATCCTTTACTCCACCGGGATTTCCGCCTGAACCTTGTCGAGATCAATACCTTCTCTTTTGCGTGCGGCTTTGAAGCTGAAGTAAATGATCGCAGCCAAGGCATAGTTGGCGAGCATATAAATAATGGATGTGCCGTTCTTGTATCCATTTTCGTTGATGCTGTACCCGATGCCATACAATGCATTCGGGTCCAGAATCCATTGATAGAGCAGGAATACGAGGAAGCCACCAAAAATCACACCCGCAACAGTGATGAGCGGAATGCCTAACACATTATATTTTGCAATTGGCGAAGCCTTATAGAGATCTGGCTTGACATAAGGCAACAAAATTGCGGAGATGGTTGTGCCCAGATAGGTCACGGCGATGACCAGTGTCGAAGCTAGTGTGAGCGAACGGAAATTGGCAATGTTATAAGAGAACAGATATGCAACAACGATAGAGGGAACAACCATCAATAACAACGCATAGATCGGCGTACCCGTGCGATCATCTACCTCTGCCACCTTTTCAGGAAGCAGACGATCAAACGCCGCGGCGAAGATCACACGTGTGGAAGAGAGGAATACTGTGCCACTCCATCCAAACCACCAGAGGCTCATTAGTGCAACAATAATGAATTGAAGAACTCTGCTGGAGGAAAGGAACGCGGCAAACAACGCAGGATACGGCCAAACAGGAAGCGCAGGCGGATCGGTTGTAAAGCCCCAGGCATAATTCCACCAGGCGCCACCAGCCTGCACGTAAAAATCCCAGCCGATGGTTTTGCTAATTGCATATAAAAGCAAAATGCCAAGCAACGTCGTTACGCCAAGCGCAGAAGCCATGCCAACGATGTTGCGCTTAAAATCAGTCGCGCCGCGCACTTCGCCGTACAACGTCGCGCCCCAGTTCGGCCACAGATTGAAGAAAACCAGATATGGAAGGGTCAAAAAGATCAAGCCGAGTCCGCCACCCAGAAATGGAAGAGTCGCGCCTGCATTTGTTCCTAAGGCAACGGTCGCATCATAAACCCCGGGCTGTGCACCAAACATCTCAACAGTGTTCTTCTCAAGCCCTGCTTTGAACGCATCCGGTGAGCCGGTCAGCAATAGGACGATCACAAGCAACAGACCGAGCATCCCACCGTAGAATGAGAACTTTTGAATGCGTGCATAGGTCTTCATACCCAGTGCGATAAAGACGCTCACAATCGCAAGGGTGAGAAGCGATGCCATGAACGCGCCGTTGTTCGTGCCAGCGAACCAGAGCGCGGCATCCTTTGCGCCGAGAATACCCAGAAGTGGCACAAGCACGATGTGGCGGAACATGTCGCCATACAACGGCACCCACAGCCACAGAATGAACCACCAGCCTGTGACTGCAAGAATAAAGCCGACAGCCCCACCCAGAATGCGGCTCTGCCAGACATAATCGCCGCCAGAGCGAGGCATAACGGCGATGAGTGCAGCATAAACGACGACTTCAAAAAAGATAAACAACGCGCTGACGATAAGCGCAGGCACCAACCCTCCCCCGAAATAGTACATCTGACTGAAGCTGTACAAACCGAGGGTAATGAGATTGATGGAGAACAACGCGTAAATGAACGCGTCGAAGACCGACCACGAGCGCACCAGGCCGGTCGCCTTCCGAACAAACAAGTTAGTCATGGGATGCTCCTCCTTCAGGGCTGAAATCTCTCGTGCTACAAAGTTTGTAACACGCAACTCCCAAATTAGTTAACCTGTCGTCAGAACGTAATTCTCGATCTTATTTTTTCCAAGTTTCACGATTGCGCCGAGAAGTGTTCCCTGTTCGTACATGGAACCGGGATTGATGCATAACGTTTTGCCGATTCGGGTGGCGCCGCGTCCTTCGTGGATATGCCCATGCAAACCAAGCAATGGTTGAGTCTCTTCGATAGCTTTTCTTAGGGCAGTTGAGCCGACAGCTTTGAGTGCCTGACCAGCCATTTTTGGACGCAGGTCTTTATCCAGTTCCGGTGCCTCATCAAGACTCGACTTATAGGGCGGCACATGGATGTTGAAAACCGCGTTACGAGGGTCTTTGAGTCTGGAGATCATCGCCTCATATCGGACCTTGAGCTGATCCTCGTCTTCTTCGCGGTGCGTATCCCAGGGGGTGCGATTCGACCAGCCAGAGGCGATCATCTCGTGGTATGAGTCGAGGGGAATTACCTGCCCTTCCACAAGCAACACGCGTTGGCTGCAGCGAATGATCTCGTCCACCTCTTCCATGTCATCATTGCCTGGGGAGCAGTAGACCTTGAGATCCGTACCATCCAGCTTTTTATCGGCGAGATCCATCCACTGCTGAACGACTTTTAAGACTTCCTGTTTGAAGATTTGACTAACGCGATCGGGGCTTTTCTCGAGTTCACTGATCTCGTCAGGCGTGGTCATATAGGGGTAATACCCGCGACTTCGGATGCGTTTGACTATATCCTTTAATTCCTCATCGTTTGTCGTAATAAACTCTTGTTCAAGTAAGATAGTCTTATAAGTATTTCCACCCTGATGGATCACTGGCACGACAGCTTTACCCGTCATGTCACCTCCCAGAATCAACACGTCAGCTCCGTAAAATTTTCCTGCGTTGAGAAACTTGCTCCAACAAATATCCGACCCGTGAATGTCTGTTGCAAAGAAGAGTTTTGTCACCGCAATATCCTTATTGGAATAGAGGGGTAAATTTCCGCCGATTATACTCGTAAAAGTAGACTATCAAAAAATACTCTAATCCAAAGTTGCTCAAGCCGTTCTGGGCGGGATGCTGCCTAGTGAGCGATATTGATCATCAGCCAATACACCCCTGCCGAAAGCAATCCGCTGGCAGGGATGGTAATCAGCCAGGCCATGATAATTTCCTCTGCCACACTCCCACCTGTGAGGCGCTGACAGGTACTCCAAAGAGAGAGGCTGCGAGAATTACACCCGCAGAGCTCAATTGTGTTGAAAAACTGTGCAATGGACGAATCTTATAAAACTTCCCACCCAATGTGCGGATCAAGCGCCAGCCACCCAGACTTGTCCCAATGGCAATGGCTGCCGCGCTGACGGCGATCACCCATAGCGGTACCTCGAACGCTGGCAGGACTCCACTGATGACGAGACTCAATACAATGATCCCCATCGTCTTTTGGGCGTCGTTCGTTCCCTGACCAAATGCCATGACCAGGGCAGTCAGCCACTGTCCGCGCTTGAACAATTCATTGATGCGTGGCGTCGCGCCGCGCACCAAAAAATAAATCAAACGCGTCATTAAAAACCCAGCGAAAAAACCAATCAAAGGGGCAGCAAATAAGGCGATCAAGACCTTATACAATCCGCTAAATTTGATTGCGGCGAGGCCTGCACCAGC
>WNFU01003481.1_pt1 | contig 20759 bp, 14 predicted proteins | sample 5400121 | NCBI WGS metagenome assembly WNFU01 (sample SAMN13153360, study PRJNA577476) | soil metagenome | isolation source: 100 cm soil or saprolite under grassland replicate 1 | place: USA:California | collected 2016-06-15 | reverse complement strand
GCGCGGGGAGCCGCTCCCCCGCCACGCGGAGCACCTGGCGCGGCCCGAGGTCGAGCAGGACGGCGCGCGCGGGGGGAAGCTCGCCGAGGGCCCGCACCTCGGCGCCCGTCTCGACGACCCCGCCGCGCGCGCGGAGGAGGTCCACGAGCGCGTCGGCGATCCGCTCCGCCCCGCCGGCGGGGAACGGCCAGCCGACGGCGTGGGCGGCGGCGCCGAGGACGAGCGCGAAGGCCGCGGACGGCGAGCGCTCGAGCGGGAGGACCGCGTGGGCGGCGAGGCCGGCGAGGAGCGCGCGCGCGCGCGGACCGCGGAACCGGCTCTCCGCGAGGGCGCGGGCGGCGAGGAGCGCGGAGATGCCGAAGCGGGCGAGGAGGACCGGCCGGCGCGGCAGGTGGAGGAGCGCCCCGAGCGTCTCGTCCATGAGCGCGTCGAAGTCGCGCGCGAGCGGCTCGAAGAGCACCCGCCAGGCGCGTCCGTCCTCGCCGAGGCCCTCGCCCGTCTCGGCGGGCGAGCGCAGGAGCAGGGCCGCGGTGCCGTCGTCGAGCGGGTGCGCCGCAGCGGCGGGCGGCGTCACCCAGCGGAGGCCGCGGGCCTCGAGGTCGAGGCGGCGGAAGAACGGCGAGCCCGCGGCGAGCGGGTGGATCGCCGAGCAGTGGTCGTGCAGGAAGCCCGGGAGCGTGAGCGGGAGGGTCCTGACCCCGCCCCCGATCGCGTCCGACCTCTCGCGGACGAGCACGGCGAGCCCGGCGCCCGCGAGCGTCACGGCCGCGGCGAGGCCGTTCGGACCGGAGCCGACCACCACCGCGTCGGGGGCGCGCACGGGATCCGTCTAGCGCCCCGGCGCGCCGCGCGCAGCGGCCCCGCTCAGGCGACGGGCGCCGGCTCGACGAGCACGATCCGGATCCAGGCGCCGGAGCGGAAGCGCAGGAGGAGCACGAGCGCGAGGAGCGCGAGGTACGCGACGAGCCAGGAGACCGCGGCGGCGTCGCCGCCGCCGAGGACCCGGACGGAGATCCAGCTGCCCGGCGCGAACACGGCCCAGGCGATCGCGACGCGCGCCCACAGGGTGAACGCGGTGTCGCCCGCGGCGCGCAGCGCCTCCGCGAGCACGCTCGCGCCCGCGTCGAAGAGCTGCCACCCGACGGACAGGAGGAGCATGCGGCGCCCCGCCTCGAGGAGCGCCGCCGCCGAGGCAGGGTCGCGCGCGAACGCCGAGAGGACGAGGTCCGGGAACGCGAGGTAGACGACGCCCACGAGCGCCTGCCACGAGCCCGCCACCGCGAAGGCGAGCGCGACGAGCCCGCCGACCCGCTCCCGGCGGCCCGCGCCGATCGCCTGACCGACGAGGATCGCCCCCGCGCTCGCGATCCCGAAGGCGGGCATGAACGCGACCGAGTTCACCTGGATGACCGCCATGAGCGCGGCGAGCGACGTCGTGCCGAGGCCGGCGACGACGACGTTCGTGAAGAAGCCGAAGGCGAGGAACTCGAGGAACCAGTTGAGCCCCGAGGGGACGCCGAAGCGGAGGAGGCGCAGGAGCTCCGCCCCGCGGAGCCGGAGGGGGGCGAGGCCTCGCCCCTCGCGGACGAAGACGGCGAGGAGGCCGAGGAACGCGGCGGACGACGAGAGGGAGCTCGCGAGCGCCGCGCCGCGGACGCCGAGCGCGGGCGCGCCGAGGTGGCCGTCGATGAGGAGCCAGTTCCCGGCGACGTTGAGCGCCATCGCGGCGACGCTCGCGCGCATCGGGAGCCGGGTGTTCCCGAGCCCGCCGTAGTAGTTCGCGAGCGCCTCCATCCCGACGACGGCCCCGGCGGAGAGGAGGCGCAGCGCGAGGTAGTCCTCCATGAGCTCCCGCACGTCGGCCGCGTACGGCAGCGGCGCGAGGAGCGCCGGTACGAACGGGATCGAGCCGGCCGCGAGGAGCGCCGTTCCGCCCGCGACGGCGAGGCCGTACCATGCGTACCGCCGCGCCCCGGGGGCATCGCCCATCCCGAAGAGCTGGGAGGAGAACGACGAGACGATGAACACGGTCCCCATCGGCAGGATGAAGAACGTGAAGGCGTTGAGCGCGCCGGCGGTCGTCGCGGCGAGCGCGGCGGCGCCGAGGTGGGCGACCATCACCGCGTCCGCGATCCCGACGACCACCTGCGACGAGCGGGAGACGACGATGGGCCACGCGAGCGCGAGGAGTGCGCGGAGCCGGCCGCCCCGCGCGCCTGCTTCGACCTCGTCCGCCGCCGCCGCCCCGTCCGCCATGGTCGGGACTCTTATCCCAGGCCCGAGCGCCTCGCGACTCGCGCGGTGGGCGGTGGGCGGGGGTGCTCCGGGGGTGGACGACGATGCGGTAGGCTGTCCGGCCAGAAGGAGCACACCTTGGGCGACGAGACCATCCAGTTCGCGTCCCGCTTCTCGGGCGCGGTGAAGCACCTCTCGCTGCTCGCGGGCGACGCGACGGCGGCGGAGGTCGCGAAGGCGCTCGGGCCGGACGTCGCGGCGCGGACGCGCTCCGCGCTCGACGCGGTCGAGGCGGTGTACCAGACGGGCACGGACGGGGTGCGTAACTGGCCCGAGCAGCGCAAGCGCGTTCTCGCGCAGCTCGCGAGGGTGCGCGAGGCGCTCGAGCGGTCGGGGGTCGACGCGGAGCTGCGCCGGAGGGCGGGCGCGCTCGTCAAGGCGATCGAGGCGCGGGCCGCCCGCTAGCCGGACCCCGCCTCCGCCTTTTCGACTACACTCGCGCGGCAGATCGTTTCCGGGCCTCGCGCGTTCCACTCCGCGAGGCCCCGACGGAGGCCGGCGGGTTTGGAGAGCGACGAGCGGCTCATGCTCCGGTTCCAGGCCGGCGACGTCAGGGCCTTCGAGGAGCTCGTGCGCCGTCACCGGACCCCCATCTTCTCCTTCCTCCTCCGGCTCACGGGCGACCGCGGCCGGGCCGAGGACCTCTGCCAGGAGACGTTCCTGCGGGCGGTCCGCGCCGCCGAGCGCTGGGAGCCGCGGGCGCTCTTCCGCACCTGGCTCTACGCGGTGGCCCGCAACCAGGCGTTCGACGACGCGAGGCGGCAGGCCTTCCGCCGCACCGAGCCGCTCGACGATCCGGCGCGCGCGCCGGCGGCTTCGGAGGACCCGGCGCCCGATCGCGCCGCGGAGGCCGCCCTCGTCCGCCCGAAGCTCGAGGCGGCGCTCGCGGCGTTGCCGGCGGAGCAGCGCGAGGTCTTCCTCCTGCGCGAGCACGCGGGGCTCCGGTTCCACGAGATCGCGGCGGTGACCGGCGTCCCCGAGAACACCGTGAAGAGCCGGATGCGCTACGCCCTCGAGGCGCTCCGCGCGAAGCTCGAAGCGCTCGGGGTCGGCCCCGGCGCGGACGGCGAGGCGAGGAGCGCGAGCCGATGACCCACGACGAGCTCAGGGACCGGCTCCTCGACCTCGCCTGCGGCGAGCTCTCGCCGCGCGAGGCGCGGACCGTCGAGGAGCACGCGGCGTCCTGCGAGGGCTGCCGCGCGGAGCTCGCCCGGATGCGCGAAACGCGGCGGCTCATGTCGGCCCTGCCGCAGGAGCCCGCCCCGCCGGAGGGCGAATCGATCCTGCTCTCCGCCGCTCGCGAGGCGGTGCGCCGGCGCGAGCCGCGGTGGGCGCTGCCGCGCTGGGTGTGGGGCGGCTCGGTCGCGGCGATGTCGCTCGCGGCCGTGGTGGCGGTCTCGTACCGCGTCCTGTCCGTTCGCCCCGCTCCGCCCGGGCGCGAGGATCCGAACGCGCTCCTCGGGGAGTCGCCGTATGCGTCCGCGCCGGCGGAGGGGCCCGAGCGCGCGCAGGCGGAGGCCGGGGCGGCCCGGGCCGACGCCGGCGCGCCGCCGCGCGCCGAGCGGGAGTCGCGGCTCGCCGACGCGGCGCCGAGCGGGAGGTCCACACCGGGCGATCGGCCGGCGCAGAAGAAGGCCCGCGCGCTCTCGCGCGAGCCCGCCCGGGCCGCGGACGCGAACGGCGCCCCGCCCGAGCAGCGCATGGAACGCATGGAGCGCGAGGACCTCGCTGCGCGCGAGGCCCCCGCCGCGCCGTCGCCCCCCGCGGCCGCGTCGCGCGCCGCGCAGCCGTCGCCGGCCGCGCCGGAAAGCGCGGCGCCCGCGGGCGCCGTCGCCGGGATCGTCCCCGATCGCTCCGCCGAGACGCCGCGGGCCGAGTCGCTGCGGAGCGCCGCGCCGCCGCGCGCGACCCCGGCCCCGGCGCGCCGCGCGGCCCAGGCGGCAGCGCCGGCACAGCGGAAGGCCGACGTCGGGAGCGGCCCCGCCGCGGACGATCCCGCCGCCGCGGCGCTCGCGCGGTACGAGGAGCTCGGGCGCACGGGCCGCCTCAGGGCAGAGGTGCGCAGCTTCCCGGGCTGCGCCGGCGAGCTCGCCCGCCGGCTCGAGCGCGATCCGGAGGGCCGCGTCGTGTCGTACGCGTGGGAGGCGATGCTCGGGGACCGGCGCGTCCGGTACGAGGTCGTGTACGCGGCGGACGGCTCGGTCGTCCGGGCGAGCGCGGTGGACGCGGCGACCGGCGAGATCGAGCGGGCGACCGTCCGTCCGCCGCCGCTGCGAGCGATCGACCTCGACGCGCCCCCGCGCTGCGGGCGCTGAGACGGCCCGGCGCAGAGGCGGGCGGGCGAGCGGGCGGGCGCCTTTCATGCGACCGATTTGTGGCGGGCCCGCCCGCTGCGGTAGGGTCCGCGCGCTTGACCGATCCTGCGCGGCGCTTCACGAATCGCTGGCGTCGCCTCCCCTCGGTGCGCGCCGCCGTGCAGGCCGCCTACCTCGTCTTTCTCGTCGCGGCTGGCGTCCAGTTCGCGCGCTTCTTCGCCGAGGTGAGCGGCGAGGGTGCGATCGTCGCGGCGCGGCCTGCTTCGGTCGAGGCGTTCCTGCCGATCTCGGCGCTGCTCGGCCTCAAGCGCTGGCTCCTCACCGGGTTCTGGGACGAGGTCCACCCCGCAGGACTCGTCATCCTCGTCGCGGCGGTCGGCGCGTCACTCGTCGCTCGGAAGGGCTTCTGCGCGTGGGTGTGCCCGGTCGGGGCTGTCTCCCGCGCCCTCGAGTGGCTCGGCGGCCGGCTCCTGTGGCGACGGGGCTTCCCGCGCGTGCCGCGCGCGGCGGACCTCGCGCTCTCCTCGCTGAAGTACGTCCTCCTCGCGTTCTTCGCCTGGCAGGTCTTCGTGGCGATGCCGCTCCCCGCGGTGGACCGGTTCCTCGGGTCCACCTACAACCTCGCGGCCGACGCGAAGATGCTCCTCTTCTTCACGCGGCCGTCGGCGACGGCGATGGCGGTGGCCGGCGGGCTCGTCCTGCTCTCGCTCTTCGTGAAGCACGCCTGGTGTCGCTGGCTCTGCCCCTACGGCGCGCTCCTCGGCGTCGCGAGCTTTCTCTCCCCGCTGCACCTCCGCCGCGATCCGACGACGTGCAACGACTGCCGCGCCTGCACCCGCGCGTGCCCGGTCGAGATCCCGGTCCACGCGAGGCTGCGGGTGCTCTCGTCCGAGTGCACGGGGTGCATGTCATGCGTCGCCGCGTGCACCGTGCCGGACTGCCTCGGCGTGACGCGCCTCGGCCGGCGCGCGCTCTCGCCCTGGCTCGTGCCGGCGGGCGTGCTCGCGGTGATGCTCGGGTCGTGGGCGGTCGCGCGCGCCGCCGGCTTCTGGGAGACGTCGGTCCCGGCCGCAGCGTTCCGCTGGGCGTACCGCGCGATGGGGCTCTGAGCGCAGCCGCTACCGCTGCTTGTCGTGACCCTTGCCCTTGTCGTGGCAGCGGCCGTCGCTCCAGACGTGGCCGGGCGGGCACTTCTCGGACTTCACGGCGGCGCGGGAGCCGGACACGGGGACGACGATGCAGCCCGTCGCGGTCGCGAGGACGGCCAGGGCGCAGAGGGCGAGGACGAAGGTCTTCATGGCGTCGAGCCTGCCACGCCGTCCGGCGGCGAGGCAACCCTCCGCGGCGCCGAAATCCGGGGCCCCGCGCCCGCCCGATGGCGGCGGTAGAGTGGATCCGATGCGACCCTCCGTCCCTCGTCGAACCCCGCGCGCACCGGACCCACGCACGTGAAGCTCCGCGTCCTCGCCGTCGGAAGGGATCGCTCCGGCCTGTTCGCGCCGGCGGCGGAGGAGTACGCGAAGCGGCTCGCGCGCTACGTGAAGCTCGAGGTCGTGGAGGTGCCCGAGGCGCGGCGGCACGCGGGGACCCCGCGCGCGAAGGACGAGGAGGGTGAGACGCTCCTCGCGCGCATCGGCGAGCGCGATCGGGTGGTGCTCCTCGACGAGCGCGGGGCGGAGGAGACGAGCGAGGTCTTCGCGCGCCGCGTGGGGCGCTGGCTCGAGCGCGCGCAGGACGTCACGCTCGTCATCGGCGGCTCGGACGGCCTCGCCGAGTCGATCCGCGCGCGCGGCCAGGAGACGATCGCGCTCTCGCGGATGACGCTCGCGCACCGCCTCGCGCGCGTCGTCCTCCTCGAGCAGCTCTACCGCGCGATGACCATCCTTCGCGGGGAGCCGTACCACAAGTAGCCGGACGCAGCGTCCGTGCTCCGGTTGATTCTTGTGGCGCAGGGGCCGTTTCGCGGACAATCACCCGTCCCGAAGGGCCGAGTGTCCCCCCGCCAAAGGAGACTGCCGCGTGCCGAAGACGAAGCCCGTCCTCCTCGTCGTCCTCGACGGGTGGGGGATCCGCAGCGAACGCGACGCGAACGCCATCGCCATCGCCGGCACTCCGAACGTGGACGCGCTCGTCCGGGAGTACCCGTCCACCGCGCTCGAGACGAGCGGCCTCTCCGTCGGGCTCCCCGAGGGGCAGATGGGCAACTCCGAGGTCGGCCACACGAACCTCGGCGCAGGGCGGATCGTCTACCAGGACCTCGTCCGCATCAACCGGGCGGTCGAGGACGGCTCGTTCTACTCGAATGACGCGCTCCTCATGGCGTGCCGGCGCGCGAAGGAGACGGGTGGCGCGCTCCACCTCATGGGGCTCGTCTCGGACGGCGGCGTCCACAGCCACCTCGACCACCTCCACGCGTGCGTCGAGCTCGCGCGCCGCGAGGGCGTCTCGCGCGCCCACGTCCACGCCTTCATGGACGGGCGGGACACCCCCCCGCGCTCGGGCCTCGGCTACCTCGCCGCGGTCGAGAAGCGGCTCCGCGCGCGCGGCTACGGCGACGTCGCGACGGTGTGCGGCCGCTACTACGCGATGGACCGCGACAAGCGCTGGGACCGCGTGGCGCTCGCCTACGCGGCCCTGGTCCGCGCGGAGGGGCTCCGCGCCACCTCCGGCGTCGCCGCCCTGGAGGCCTCGTACGCGAGCGGCGAGGGCGACGAGTTCGTGAAGCCGACCGTGGTCGTGAACGGCGACGGGAAGCCCGTCGGCCCGGTGCGCGACGGCGACGCGATCGTCTTCTTCAACTTCCGCGCGGATCGCGCGCGCGAGATCACCCGCGCCTTCACCGACCCGGGCTTCAAGGAGTTCGACCGGATCGCCGTCCCGAAGCTCGCGGCCTACGTGTGCATGACCGAGTACGACCGGACCTTCGGGCTCCCCGTCGCGTTCGGCCCGACCGACCTCACCGAGATCTTCCCCGAGATCGTCTCGCACGCCGGGCTGAAGCAGCTCCGCTGCGCCGAGACGGAGAAGTACGCGCACGTCACCTTCTTCTTCAACGGCGGGCGCGAGATGGTCTACCCGGGGGAAGACCGGATCCTCGTGCCGTCGCCGCGCGACGTGAAGACCTACGACGCGAAGCCGGAGATGGCCGCGCGCGAGGTGACGGACAAGCTCGTCGCCGCGATCGGCACCGGCCAGTACGCCTTCGTGCTCGTGAACTTCGCGAACCCCGACATGGTCGGGCACACCGGGCTGCTCGACGCGGCCGTGGAGGCGGTCAAGGTCGTGGACGCGTGCGTGGGACGGCTCTGGCACGCGGCGCGAGCGCAGGGCATGGCGATGCTCGTCACCGCGGACCACGGCAACTGCGAGATGATGACCGACCCGACGACGGGCGAGCCCCACACCGCGCACACCCTGAACCCGGTCCCCTTCATCCTCGCCGATCCCGACTTCCGAGGCGCGAAGCTCCGGTCGAAGGGCGTCCTCGCCGACGTCGCGCCGACGGCCCTGCAGATCATGGGGCTCCCGCAACCGAACGAGATGAAGGGCCTCGGGCTCGTCACGAGGTGACCGTGCGCCCCGGGGACCTCGCCCGCGCCGCCGCGCGCGCGCTGCTCGAGCTCGTCTACCCGCCGCGCTGCGCCGCGTGCGGTGAGCCGATCGCGGCGGAGCCGTTCTGCGAGGTCTGCGCGAGCGCGGTGGACCCGGTCCCGCCCGGCTGCGCCCGCTGCGGCCTCCCCGGCCCGGACCCGGTCTGCGGCGCCTGCCGCGCGGCGCCCCCCGCCTTCGACGCGGTCCGCGCAGCGGGGCTCTTCGGCGGTCCGCTCGCCGACGCGATCCACGCCTTCAAGTACGGGAACCGCCCGGCACTCGCGCGCCCGCTCGGCGCGTGGCTCGCCGGTCGGGCGGCGCTCCCCCCTGGGGCGATCGTCGTCTCGATCCCTCTCGCCCGCGGCCGCCGGATCGCGCGCGGGTACGACCAGGCGGCGCTCCTCGCGGACGCGCTCGCCCGCGCCGCGGGCGCGCGCGGGCGTCGCGCGCGCGCGGCCCTCCGGCGGACGCGCGAGACGCCCCCTCAGGTCGGGCGCTCGCGCGAGGAGCGGGCCCGGAACGTGGCGGGCGCGTTCGAGGCCGCCGCGGCCGTCGCCGGCCGCGACGTCGCCCTCGTCGACGACGTCGTGACCACCGGCGCGACGGCCGACGCGGCGGCCTCCGCGCTCCGACTGGCTGGCGCCCGGTCGGTCGTGATCGTCGCGCTCGCCCGCGCGGAGTAGGGTCGCCCCTCCATGCCCGCGCTTCCCGTGCTCGCTGCCGCGCTGCTCCTCTCCGCGACGTCCGCCGTCTCGCCGGCGGCGGCGCCCGACCGGCTCGTCCGGCTCGAGGCGGACCTCGCGCGGGTCCACCGCGACGCGCGCGCGGTCGCGGCGCTCGCCGGAGTCGACGGGCTCGCGGACGAAGCCCCGGACCTCGCCCGCGTCGCGGCGATCCTGGCGCGGCTCGCCGACGACCGGACCGCCCATCCGGAGGCCCGGGCGCTCGCCCGCTTCCGGCTCGCCGAGCTCGAGCGGGCGCGCGGGAACCTCCAGCGGAGCGCGGCGCAGCTGCGCCGCCTCGGCTTCGTCGGGGCGTGGAGCGTCGTCGGCCCGTTCGACGACGAGGGCAAGCGCGGGTTCGACGTGGTCCTGCCGCCGGAGACGGCGGTGGACCTCGCGGCGAAGCTGCCCGGCAAGGTCCGCGAGGTCGCCTGGCGCCGGCTCCCGCCGGAGGTCTTCTCGGAGGGGTTCGTGCACCTCGGCGCGGCGGTGAGCCCGTCGCGCGAGGTGGTCGCGTACGCCCTCGCGGTCGTGGAGGCCCCGCGCGACGAGCGCGTGCAGCTCTGGCTCGGCGCGAGCGGCGCGGCCAAGGTGTTCGTGAACGGCGCGCTCGCGCTCGCGGATCGCGGGTACCACCCCGCGCGGATCGACCAGCGCGGCGCGAGCGTGTGGCTCCGCCGCGGGGCGAACCGGATCCTCGTGAAGCTCTGCCACGCGGAGGGCCGGATGGGCTTCTACCTCCGGCTCGCGGACCGGCGCGGGGACGGTCGGCTCCTCGCCAGCGCGGACGCGGACGCGGCGCCGCAGCCGCACGGGGCCGCGGCGGCGCCCATCGCCGGCGCGATCGCCGAGCTCGAGCGCCGCGCGGTCGCCGCGCGCGGCCGGCCGCAGGAGGAGGCGCAGGCGCGGCTCGCCCTCGCGCTCGCGCTCGACGAGCGGCAGTCGGCCGACGCGCGGGACGGCCGCGCGGCCGCGGAGGCGCGGCGGGCCGCCGACCTCGCCCCCGCCTCCGTCGAGGCGCGGCTCGTCGCCGCGAGGCTCGAGGAGGACCGGGGCCGCCGGCGCGCCCACGTCGAGGCGGCGCTCGCGGCGGCGCCCCGGGATCCGGCGGCGCTCGTCGCGCTCGCGCAGGACGAGCTCGATCAGGACCGGCCCCACGCCGCGGCCCGGCTCCTCGAGCGTGCCGCGGCCGCGGCGCCGAGATGGGCCGAGCCGCGCGTCGCGCTCGCGGAGGCGCTCTCCCGCGCCGGCCTCGAGTCCCGCGCGGCGCGCACCGCGGCGGAGGTCGCCCGCGCCTTCCCGACCGTGCCCGGCGCGGTGCGGGTCGCCGCGCGCGCGGCGCGCCGGCTCGGGCGCGACGACGAGAGCGCGGCGCGCCTGCGGACGCTCCTCGCCCTCCGCTTCGACGACCGCGAGGCGCGCGGCACGCTCGCGCAGCTGCTCCTCGACCGCGGCGACCTCGCGAGCGCGGCGGCGCTCCTCGTGGAGGGGCTCCGGCTGGAGCCGTCGGACCTCGAGGGGCGGCTCGGGCTCGCCGACCTGCTCGCGGCGAACGGGCGGGCCGAGGAGGCCGAGCTCCAGTTCGAGGTGGCGCTCCGCATCGCGCCGGAGGACCCCGAGCCGTTCGCGCGGCGCGGCCGCGCCCGGCTCGCGCAGGGGCGCGCCGCGGAGGCGAAGCCGGATCTCGAGCGCGCGCTCGAGCTCAGGCCGCAGAGCCCGGAGCTGAAGGAGCTCGTGCGTAGCCTCGAGCCGGCGCGCGAGCGCTTCGAGCGCCCGTATGCGGTCGACGCGGCCACCCTCGCGAAGGCGGCGCCCGCGCCCGGTCCGGACGACGACGCCGTCGTGCTCGCCGACCTCGAGGTGACGCGCGTCTTCCCCTCGGGGCTGTCCGCGACGTACGAGCAGCTCGTCGTGAAGGTCCAGACGGCGCGCGGCGCGGACGCCTTCCGGCGCCGCACGGTCTCGTGGGACCCCGACCGGCAGGAGGTCCGCATCGAGCGGGCGCGCGTCCTCAAGCCCGACGGGACGGTCATCGACACCCACGAGGAGGCGGAGCAGAGCGCGAGCGAGCCCTGGTACCGGCTCTACTACGACACCCGCTCGAAGAGCCTCTCGTTCCCGGCGCTCGCGCCGGGCGACGTGCTCGAGGTGGCGTGGCGGATCGAGGACGTCGCGAAGGAGAACCTCCTCTCCGACTACTACGGCGACGTCTCGTTCGTGGACGAGGGGACCCGCAAGCTCCTCTTCGACCGGGTCGTGCTCGTGCCGGAGGGGCGCGCCCTCCACGCGAGCGTCCCGACCGGCGTCGCGCGCACCGAGCGCCACCTCGCGGGCGGCATCGTCGAGCACCGGTTCGTCGCGCGGGACCTCGCCCGCATCGTCGCGGAGCCGTCGATGCCCGGCTGGAGCGAGGTCGCGCGCTCCGTGCACGTCTCGACCTACGCGACGTGGGAGGACGTCGCCCGCTTCTACTGGGGCCTCGTCCGCGAGCAGCTCCACCCGAGCGACGAGGTGCGCCGGACGGCGGCGCGCATCGCCGACGAGGCGCTCGGGGCGGGGGGCGGGGCGCTGCCGCGTCCAGCGCGCGCGAACGGCAATGGGAAGGGCGACGGCCACCGCAACGGCAACGGCCGTGGGAACGGTCACGCCGCCGCCGCGCCGCAGGGCGCGTCGTTCTCGGCGCCGGCGGGCGGCTGGGATCCCGCGACGAAGCGCCTCCTCGTCTCCGCCGTGTACGGCTTCGTCGTCTCGCAGACGCGCTACGTGGGGCTCGAGTTCGGCATCCACGGGTACAAGCCCTACCGGGTGGACGACGTGCTGCGCCGCCGCTTCGGGGACTGCAAGGACAAGGCGAGCCTCATGCACGCGCTGCTCGAGGCGCTCGGGATCGACTCGCGCCTCGTCCTCCTGCGCATGCGCCGCCTCGGCCGGATCCCGGAGGCGCCGGCGTCGCTCGCCGTGTTCAACCACGCGATCCTGTGGGTGCCCGAGCTCGACCTGTTCCTCGACGGGACGGCCTCGTGGACGGGCTCGCGCGAGCTGCCGGGCGAGGACCGGGGTGCCGTCGCGCTCATCGTGAACCCCGACGCCCCGCCGCGCTTCGTCGTCGTGCCGGAGGCGCGCCCGGAGGAGAACCGGACGGAGACCCGCTTCGAGATCGGGCTCGCGCCGGACGGCCGCGCGACCGTGCACGGCGCCTCGCACGTCGCCGGGGCGCAGGCGTCCGAGTACCGGAGCGCCTATCTCTCCGCCCACGAGCGGCGCGCCCAGCTCGAGAAGGCGTTCAACCGGACCTTCCCGGGCCTGCGCGTCGAGGCGGTGAACGTCTCCGACCTCGCCCGGATCGAGGACGACGTGCGCATGGACTTCACCCTCGACGTGCCGAACTACGCCCAGCCCGACGCGGGCGGGCTCCGCTTCACCCCGTTCGGCGGCGGGGCGGGCTACCTCGAGTCGTACGCGTCGCTCTCCGAGCGGCGCCACCCGCTCGTCCTCGGCCAACCGATGGAGAACCGGTTCGAGTACCGCTACGTCTTGCCGCCCGGATGGGCGGCGCTGGAGGTCCCCGAGGACGCGGCGGGCGAGGTGCCGGAGGCCGCGTTCGAGGTCCGCCACCGGGTGGAGGGCTCGACGCTCGTCGTCTCGGGCCACGTGATCCTCCGCGCCGGGCGCGTCGCCCCCGAGCGCTACGCCGCGTTCCGCGACCTCGTCGCCGGGATCGACCGCGCGTTCGGGCGGCGGATCCGCATCGCGCCCGCGCCGGCGTCAGGGGAGGCCCGATGAGCCGGCTCCGCCGCGCCGCGCTCGCGGCGCTCCTCCTCGCCTCCGCCGCCTGCGCTGCCGGGCCGGGGCGCCGCGCCCGCGTCGCCGTCGACGCCCTCGTCGCGCGGAGCGACGCCGGTGAGGCCGCCGTGCTCGCGGAGCGCGCCCCGCGCGACCCCTGGGCTCGGCTCGCGGCGTCCCTCGTCGCGCGCCGCGTCGCGGATGTGCCGGCGGAGGCCGCGCAGCTCGTCGGGCTCGCGGTCGGCGCGCCGGACCACCCGCTCGCCGTGATCGCGCTCCGCCGGCTGGCCGAGCTCGCGGAGGAGTCGCCGGCCCTCGCGCGGCTCGTCGAGGACGGCCTCGCCGCTCCGCTCGCGGCGCACCGCTTCGCGGGGCTCGCCGCGTACCGGGCGCGGGTCGCCCGGATCGCCGCCGCCGAGGTGCTCGGCGAGCACGAGCGGGTGGCGGCGCTGCGCACCGAGAACGGCGCCGTCACGGCGTGGACCCTCGCCGGCCCGTTCGGGCGCAGGCGCGCGCTCGACTTCGTCGAGCCGCGTCCGGCCGATTCCGGCGTCCTGCCGGACGCCGCGCCCGCGCCGCTCGCCGGCGCGCCCCGCCCGACGCGCCCGCTCCCCGCGCCCGACGGCACCGTCGCGCTCGAGGGCGAGCCCGCGCAGGGCGAGGTCTTCTACCTCGCCGCCGACGCGACGCTCGCCCGCGGCGGCCGCTACCTCGTCGCGCTCGGGACCTCGATGTCCGCGCGACTTCAGATCGACGGGGTGCTCGTCCACGAGCGGCGCGACTTCGCCGCGCACCTCCCCGCCGTCGTGCACGTCCCGATCTCGCTCGCCGCGGGCAGGCACCGCGTGCTCGTGAAGGTGGCGCGCACGGAGGACCGGGCCGCGTTCCACCTCGCCTTCGCGCGCGAGGACGGCGCGCCCTCCGACGCGAGCTGGGCGCCGGCGCCCGCGGGCTCGCTCGCGCCCCCGGCGCCGCGGCCCACGCCGGGCACGCCGGTCTTCGGCGCGCGCTCGCTCGCCGCGGCCCTCGCTCCGGAGGCCGGCGCGCCGCTCGCGGCGCTCCTCGCCGGAATGGACGCGGCATCGGTCGACCGTGAGACGGCGAAGGCGCTCCTCGCCGAGGCCGCCGCGGCGCTCCCCGCGTCCGCGACCGTGCGGCTCGCGCGCGCGATCGTGATCGCGAGCGATACGACCCTCGACGAGCAGGTGGCGCGCGCGCGCGCCGAGGCGGAGCTGCGGGAGGCGCTCTCGCGCGACCCGGGCCACGTCGCGGCCCGGATCACGCTCGCGTCGCTCCTGCGCCGGACGGGGCGGCTCGACGAGGCGGACGAGGTGCTGGCGGTGGTCGCGCCGCCCGGCGCGGCGTTGCCGGGGCGGGGCGCGGCGCTCGCGCTCGCCCGTGCCCGCGCCGCGGACGCGCGCGGCCTCGTCGAGACTGCCGAGGCGCTCGTCGCCGAGGCGATCGCGGCCGGAGACGGCTGCCGCGCGCTCGAGCTCGGCCGCGACCTCGCCGGCCGCCGCCGCGCGGTCCAGGTCGAGGACGAGCGCGCGCGGGCGCTCGCCGCGTGCCGCGACGGCCGGGAGCGGCTCGCCGAGCACCTGCGCCGCCGCGGCGACCTCGCCGGCGCCGCCGCCGCGCTCGCGCCGGTCGTGCGCGCCCGCCCGTGGGCGCTCGAGCCCGCCTTCGCGCTCGCCGCCGTCCACGTCGCCGCGGGCGAGCCGGGCCGCGCCGTCGAGGCGCTCCGCGCGCTGCGCGCAATCTGGCCGCGCAGCGCGCGGATCGAGAAGCGGCTCGCCGACGCGCTCGAGCTCGCGGGGGACGCGGCGGGCGCCCGCGCCGCGCGCGAGCGCGCCCTGCTCGACGACGGCGGCGACCTCCCGCTGCGGCGTGCGCTCGCGCTCGAGGACGGCCGCGAGGTGCTCGACGAGTGGGCGGAGGACGCGGGGTCGGCGATCCGCGCCTACGAGGCGGCGCGCCGGACCCGGACCGACGACACGTCCTCGGCGATGGTGCTCGACGCCGCGGCGGTCGAGGTGCACCCGGGCGGCGCGCTCACCGAGCGGACGCACCAGGTGATCCACGTCCTCGACCCGAAGGGCGTCGAGCAGTTCGGCGAGGTGTCGATCCCGCCAGGCGCGGAGGTGCTCGCCGTGCGCACGCTCAAGCCCGACGGCCGGGCGGTCGAGCCCGAGCGGGTCAGCAAGGACGGCAAGGGGACGATCTCGCTCGCCGGGCTCGAGCCCGGCGACTACGTCCGGTTCGAGTTCGTGCGGGGCGTGCGCGGCGACGGCGAGGGCGCGGTCGCGGAGCGGTTCTTCTTCCGCGCCGAGGGGTCGCGCCTGTTCCGCTCGACCTACGTCGTCGCGGCGCCGGAGGGGCTCGGGCTCGAGGTGGAGGCGCACGGCATGCCGGCCCCGACGCCCGTCCGCGAGCGCGGGCGCGACGTGATCCGCGGCACCGCCGCGGACGTGCCCGCCCTCGTCCCCGAGCCGAACCAGCCACAGCCGGGCGAGATCCTCCCGTACCTGCACGTCGGGATCGGCGAGGGGCGCGAGGCGGTCCACCGCGACCTCGCCGACGCGCTCGCCGGGAAGGCCCGCTCGACCGAGGAGATCCGCGCCTACGCGCGCCGCATCCGGGCCGAGGCGGGCGGCGGCGCGCCGCCGGCCGCGCTCGCGCGCGCCGCCTGGGCCCGCCTGTCGAGGGACGTCCTCGGCAGCGGCGGCTCGTTCGACGACGCGAGCGAGGTCCTCTCGCGCGGGCGCGGCGGACGGCTCTTCCTCCTCCAGGCCGTGCTCGCGGAGCTCGGCGTCCGCGCGCGCGTCGCGTTCGTGCGGCCGTTCGCGGCGGATCCGGCGCCGCGGCGCTTCCCGTCGCGGACCGGCTGGTCCTATCCGCTCCTCCGCATCGAGGCGGGCGGCGCGCCGCTCTGGCACGATCCCGCGCTCAGGATGGCGCCGCTCGGGACGATCCCGTCGAGCGTGCTCGGGTGCGAGGCGCTCGTCGTGCCCGAGCCCGGCGAGCCGCTCGAGCTCGCGCGGACGCCGGAGCGGGCGCCGGTCGAGGACCGGCGCGAGCTCGCGCTGCGGATCGCGCTCCGCGCCGACGGGGGCGCGGAGCTCGGGGGAGAGGACCGCTTCCACGGCGCGATGGCCGCCGCGGTGAAGGGCGGGATCGAGCGGCTCGACGCGACCGAGCGGCGGCAGGTCGTGGAGCAGATGCTCGCGCGCACGTTCCGCGGCCTCTCGCTGTCGTCGGTCGAGGTGCTCGGCGAGGAGGACCCGGACGCGCCGTTCACGCTCCGCTGGCGCGGAACGGTCGGCGCGCTCGCCCGCGCCGCGAACGGCGGGCTCGTGCTCGACGCGGCCATCGAGCCGGCGCGGCTCGGGGCGCGGTACGTCCAGGTCGCCGCGCGCACCACGCCGCTCGTCATCGGTCTCCCCGAGACGATCGAGCAGCGCATCGAGGTCGTCGCCCCCGAAGGCTTCCGGCCCGAGCCTGCGCCCGCGGGCGCGGCGGACGGGCCGTTCGGATCCTTCACGCGCAGTGAGCGCACTGACGGGCGGACGCTCGTGCGCGAGGAGCGGCTCGCGCTCCGGCGCGGGCGCATCGCGCCCGAGCGGTACGCCGACTTCGCGGCGTTCGCCGCGGCCGTCGACCACCTGCAGCAGCGCCCTGTCGCCTTCGCGGGGGAGGTCCCTGCCATCGCACCCGCGGGTGTGCCCGGACCCCCGACGCCCCAACCGTGAAAGCTCCCTGAATCCGCACTACGAGGCGATAGATCGGGCCGCACGGAGGGGGGCACGGCCGCTGCACTACCGTGCTCGTGCGCTTCGTTCGTCGGATCGCCGAGAGCATCGCCCGGATGGCCGAACAGGCATCCTGGCTCCTCACCCCCTCCGCTCTCTGCTTCGCCGTCGCTCGAACGTGGACCGGTCCACGCCGCTCTCCCCCTGGCGGCGTGCTCCGCGTTCGCGGCTGACGGAATCACCGCGCTGCGCGGCGCACATCGGGCCGGAGGCGTCCGCTCACCCCGGACGGACGCCTCCACGCCCGGCTTCATTCGAGTGCCTGGGTGCAACCTGGTCTTGGACCTGGACCTGGACTTGGACCTGGACCTGGCACCGCCCCCGTTCGCCCTGAGCGTAGCGCCGCCATAGGCGGCGCGCAGTCGAAGGGCGGAGTGGACCCGCCCCTACGTCGTGGGCGTGCCGGGCAGCGCGTCCACGAAGTGGACCTCGGCGAACCCGAGCGTCGTGAGCAGCGCCCGGATCTGCCGCTCCGCCGAGAGGCGCGCCCGATCGCGCAGCGCGCGGTCCGCTTCGACCTCGCGCTCGAACGCGGCCCGGGCGAGCTCGAGTAGGTGCGCCGTCTCGGCGGAGTCGAGGTTCGAGCCAATCACCTCGGTCTCCCCCGGGCGCAGCTCCACCGTCGCGCGGAGGGCCGGCAGGACGACGAAGACCTCGCGTCCCTCGACCCGCAGGCTCGACGCGTCGAGCCGCGCGAGGTCGAGGCCGAGGTGGGCGTCGGCGAAGACGATCGCCTTCCCGCGCGGCGTCCGGATGGCGTGGCGGAGCCAGCCGGCGACGTCGCCCCAGAGCGAGTCGGCCTCGACGGGCTCCGGCGCGAAGGTCACCTTCTTGTAGAGCGAGACGTCGAGCGTCTCGAGCCGCGCCACCTCGCGGATCCGGACGGCCACCGCGGGGGCATCGGGCAGCGCGGGCGCGCGCCGGGCGACGCGGAGCCCGACGCCGAGGCCGAGCCCGAGCGCGACGAAGAGGAGGAGGAAGGCGAGGAGGCGGCGCACCCGCCGATGCTACCGCGTCCGGCGCCCGCGGGTGGTCCTCGCGCGCGCCGGCTTGCGCGGCGCGGGCTTGCGCGGCGCCGGCTTGCGTTGCGCCGGCTTCGCGGCGCGCCCCGCGTCCGGCCGCTGCTTGCCCTTCGCCTTCTTCCCCTTCGCGGCCTTCGCCGCGCGGACGCGCAGCGCCGCGTCGAGCGCGAGGCGCGCCCAGGGGAGCATCGCCTCCGCGTCCTCGTGCGCGTCGTCCGGCGGCCTGAAGTAGCCGGTGTTCTCCATCCGGACCTTCTTGTTCACATACCGCCATTGCCGGCAGCTCGCCGACACGAACGCATCGCGCGACTCGTCGTCGGACTTGAGGAACAGCTCGCCGTCGTCGAGCAGGCCGAACATGACCCCCTCCGCGTAGAGCCCGTGGCCGCCGAACATCGCGCGCGCGTCGACGTCCCCGAGGAGCGCGACGAGGTCGAGCGCGTGCGCGACGAAGCTTGGATCGCTCGCCATGTGAGTCCTCCTACTCGAAGAGCCGCTCGGCCAGGGCGCTGTGCAGGTCCATCCCGCGGCTCGTGAGGACGAGGCGCCCGGCGCGGCGGACCGCGAGCCGGCGGCGCACCGCCTCGGCCGCCTCGCGCGCCTGCGTCGCCGAGAGCGCGCCGAGGTCCGCGCCGCGCCGCGTGCGGAGCGCGAGCATCAGCCGCTCGTTCCGCGCCGCGCGCGCGCCCACGCGATCCTCCTCGGCGGTCGGGAGCCGCCCGCCGAGCGCGAGGTCGAGGTAGGTCCGGGCGTCGCGCGCGTTCCCGTAGCGGAGCGCGCCGGCGTCAGCGCGCAGGCACCCGTACGCCCCCGCGCCGAGGCCGAGATAGCTCTCGCCCTCCCAGTAGAGCCGGTTGTGGACCGACTCGCGGCCGGGGCGCGCGTAGTTCGAGATCTCGTAGCGGCGGAGCCCCTCGCGGCGCAGCGCCCCGCGGATCGCCGCCCCCTGGCGCGCGGCGTCCTCGTCGCTCGGCAGGGGCAGCCGCCCCTCCCGCCGCAGCCGGGCGAGCGGGACCTCCTCGGCGAGGACCTCCGCGTCGAGCGTGAGCTGGTACGCGGAGACGTGGACCGCCCCCGCGGCGACCGCGCGCACCGCGTCCGCGCGGGCGATCTCCACGGTCGAGCGGCGCGCGCCGTAGATGAGGTCCACGCTCGCGTTCCCGACCTCGTCGGCGGCGGCGCGGATCGCCGCCTCCGCCGCCTCGGGCCCGTGGCGGCGGCCGAGCTTCGCGAGCACGCCCGGGTCGAACGACTGGACGCCGACCGAGACGCGGTTCACCCCCGCGGCGCGGAGCGCGCGCAGCTTCTCGCGGTCGCACGACTCCGGGTTCGCCTCGACCGTCACCTCGGCGTCCAGGGGGAGGCGGAGCCGCGCCCGGATCGCCGCGATCACCTCGGCGACCTCCGCCGGGTCCCAGAGCGAGGGCGTGCCACCGCCGAGGTACAGGCTCACCGGCGCGAGGCCGTCGAAGGCGGGCGCGCGCAGCGCGAGCTCGGCGAGGATGGCGCGGGCGTACCGCCGCTCGCCCGGCACCGGCTCCGTCGTCACGGCGAAGTCGCAGTACGGGCAGCGGTGCGCGCAGTACGGGAAGTGGACGTACACGCCGAACGGCCGCGGCATGGACCGGTTCTACCGCGCCGGCGCCCGGCGCGCCGCGTCCCGGTCCGCGGGCGGCGGCGGCCGCTCGAAGCCGGTGTAGAGGAGGTACGCTGCGAGCAGCGCGAACGGGAGGAGCGAGAGCAGGTCCGAGCGCGCCCCCTCGAAGAACGGGTTGTGGGCGCTCGCCCAGCGGGTGAGGACCCGGTCGACGGGCTCGAGCACGCCGGCCATGAACGCGATCACGATCCCGGCGATGGCGCCGCCGGCGATGTACCCGGAGGCGAGGAGGACGCCCGGACTCTTGTCCGCCTCGGCGAGGACCTGCTCCTCGTCGAGCCCGCGGGCGACGAGGCCCGGGCGGCGGCTGCGATCGACGAGCCAGCGCACGACGCCGCCCGCGAGGATCGGGGTCGAGGAGGAGAGCGGGAGGTAGACGCCGACCGCGAAGGCGAGGGACGGGATGCCCGACATCTCGAGCACGAGCGCGATCATCGCGCCGAAGAGCACGAGCGCCCACGGCAGCCTCCGGTCGAGGATGCCCTTGATGATGTACGACATGAGCGTCGCCTTGGGCGCGTCGAACTTCCGGACCTCGGTGCCGTCGGCGCGCCGCGGATGGAACCCGTTGATGCCGGGATCGACGAGCCACACGGCCGCGCCCGCGTCGTCCACGAGGTAGCGGCCGGGTGGACCGCCTGCGTCGTCGGTCTTGTGCCAGACGAGGAGCGCGCTCGGCCCGGTCCCCTCGCGCGCGGGGGCACGCTCGCGCGCGCCCGGCAAGCTCCCGGGATCGACCCGGAGCCCGGCGGGCGCAACCTCCGCGGCGGGGACGTACGTCGTCGCCGCGTCGTTCAGGCGGAGGAGGATCGGCCCGAGGACGAGCGCCGAGACGAGCGCGCCGAAGAGGATCGCGAGCTGCTGGTGCCGCGGCGTCGCGCCGACGAGGTAGCCGGTCTTGAGGTCCTGGGAGGTGGTGCCGCCGTTCGAGGCCGCGATGCAGACGACGGCGCCGACCGAGAGCGCGGTCACGTAGTAGGTGCCGCCGGTCCAGCCGACGACGAGGAAGACGAGGCAGGTGAGGAGGAGCGTCGCGACGGTCATCCCCGAGATCGGGTTCGACGACGAGCCGATCTCGCCGGTGAGGCGCGACGAGACGGTCACGAAAAGGAACCCGAGCGCGACGACGAGCACGGCGCCGACGAGGTTCATGTGGAGCGGCGGCGCGAGCCAGACGGCGACGACGAGCGCGACGGCGCCCGCGAGGACGAGCCGCATCGGGAGGTCGCGCTCGGTGCGCCGCGCAGGGCCGGCGCCGCGCACGACGCCGACGTCGCGGAGCCCTTGCCGCAGGCCGCGCGCGATGAGCGGGAGCGAGCGGAAGAGGCTCACGATGCCGCCCGCCGCGACCGCCCCGGCGCCGACGTAGAGCACGTAGGCGCTGCGGATCTGCGAGGGACCCATGTCCCTGATCGGGATCGTGCCGGGCGCGAGCGCGGCCGGGATCGCGTCGCCGAAGAACTTGATGAGCGGGATGAGCACGAGGTACGCGAGGACGCCGCCCGCGCACATCGTCGAGGCGATGCGCGGGCCGATGATGTAGCCGACGCCGAGCAGCTCCGGCG
>WNFU01003475.1_pt1 | contig 20781 bp, 20 predicted proteins | sample 5400121 | NCBI WGS metagenome assembly WNFU01 (sample SAMN13153360, study PRJNA577476) | soil metagenome | isolation source: 100 cm soil or saprolite under grassland replicate 1 | place: USA:California | collected 2016-06-15 | reverse complement strand
GCCCCGAGGTCTTCCATGAAGCTCGCGTCGTTGGTGAGCTTGTCCCGCTCGACTCCAAGCTCTTCGACGATAATGTCTTTGACCTTCTCTTCGAGCTGCTTCATGTCCATTGCCATGGGTAACCCTCAGCGAAGGTAAGAAAGCTCACATCACCATCCCGCCATCGACCACCAGAACCTGACCCGTAATGTAGCTGGCTAAGTCGGAGGCGAGAAAGAGGACGGCGGCGGCGATCTCGGTACCGTTCCCGAGCCGTCCCAGCGGAATGTTGTCCAGGAAGTACTGCTTGGCTTCCGGAGAGATGCCCTGTGTCAGCTCCGTTACGACGAAGCCCGGAGCGACCGCATTCACCAGGACGTTGCGCGAGGCTAACTCCTTCGCCACGGACTTGGTGAAGCCGATGATGCCGGCCTTGGACGCGGAGTAGTTCGATTGCCCCTTGTTGCCGTTCAATCCCACCACACTCGTAATGTTGATGACCCGGCCCCAACGCCGCTTGATCATCCCGCGGGCCGCGTACTTGGTCATCAGAAACGTGCCCTTCATGTTCGTATCCACGACCGAATCCCAGTCCGCTTCGCTCAACAGGAACAGCAGGTTGTCCTTGGTGAACCCGGCATTGTTGACCAGGACGTCGATCCGGCCGAAGTCCTTCTCCACGGCCTTGGCAAACGCTTCGACCTGGTTGCCGACGCCCACGTCACAGGCGTAGCCACGCGTTCCCTCGCCGAAGGCGCTCGCCGCCTGCTCCGCCGCCGCACCGTCGCGCGAGCAGAGCGCGACTTTGGCTCCCGCATCGATGAAGGCGCGGCAGATATCGTGTCCAATGCCGCGCGTCCCACCGGTGACGAGTGCAACTTTTCCCGTCAGGTCGAGCTGCATCCGATGCCCGCTTTGCGCCGCGGGGTCTATGTCCGTCCGTCGAACCGTGGTCATATCGTCACGCCGCTTCCATGAACTTGGTCACCTCATCCGCAGTTCCAAGGCTGACCACGTTCGCCTCAGGGACGATTCGCCTCAAGAGGCCCGCGAGCACGGCGCCCGGGCCTATTTCCACGAAACGCGCGCCTTCACCACCGAGACGCGCCGCCTGCTGCATGCATTCTACCCAGCGGACGGCCGCCGTGAGTTGGTCCGACAGGAGGCGCCGCGCCCGGCTGGCATCCTTCACCGCTTCCGCGGTTGCGTTGGCGACCACGGGGAAGGCTGGATCCGCGAAGGGGGCCTTCTCGAGTGCGAGCTGGAGATGGTTCTTCGCGGGTCCCATCAACGGGGAGTGAAACGCGCCGCTCACCTTGAGGGGGATGACGCGTTTGGCGCCCCGCTTCTTGCACGCTTCACCCGCGCGCGTCACCGCCTCGGGATCGCCGGAGATCACCGTCTGATCGGGGGCGTTGATATTCGCGGCCACTGCCAGGCTTGCCTGCTGCGACGCCTCCCGGCACGCCGCCTCGACTTCCTTGGTCGCGAGTCCGAGGACGGCGGCCATCGTGCCCGGCCGCTCCTCGCCCGCCTTCTGCATCAGCTCACCGCGCTTCCGGACCAGCTTTGCCGCTTCGGGCGCAGTCAGGGCGGTCGCCGTGACGTAGGCCGAGTACTCCCCGAGCGAATGCCCGGCGGCGGCCACGGCGCCCTCGACCTTTTCCCCGACGACGGCGAACACCGCGGCGCTGTGCGCGAGAATCGCGGGTTGCGTGTTCTGGGTCGCGGTCAATTCTTCGTCGGGGCCTTCGAACATGATGCGCGACAGTGCGGCGCCGAGTGCTTCATCGACTGCGCCGAACACGTCGCGCGCCGCGGGAAACCGCTCTGCCAGATCTTTGCCCATGCCGACTTTTTGCGCGCCCTGCCCCGGGCACAACCAGATGGTGGGCGCAGCATGCTGTGCCCCTACCACCGCACGACCATGCTGCCCCATGTGAAGCCGGCCCCGAACGCGGACAGCATCACGACCATGCCCGGCTTCAGGCGGCCGGTGTTGACGGCTTCGTCGAGCGCGATCGCGATGGATGCCGCCGATGTGTTGCCGAATCGGTCCACGTTGACGTAGACCTTGTCCATGGGTACGCCGGCGTGTTTGGCCGTCGCTTCGATGATGCGGATGTTGGCCTGATGCGGGATCAGCAGATCGATATCACCAGCGGACAGGCCGGCGCGCTCCAGTGCGTGATCACAGGCGTCCGCCATCGAGAGCACGGCCGCTTTGAAGACCTCGCGGCCCGCCATCTTGATGTAATAGCTGTGATCGGTGAGGAGCTCTGCGCTCGGCGGATGCGACGCGCCGCCGCCGGGCCGGTACAACAGCTCGGCGAGCGTGCCATCCGTCTTGAGATAGACCGACAGGATCCCGCGGCCATTCGTGCTTTTGCGGACGATCGTCGCGCCGGCGCCGTCGCCGAACAAGACCGCCGTCGTCCGGTCGGTCCAGTCCATGATGCTGGTGAGCTTTTCGGAGGCGATCACCAGCACGTGCTCCGCCTGCTCGGCCGCGATGATCCCTTCGGCCGTGCTGAGCGCAAAGATGAACCCGGAACACGCGGCACCGACGTCGAATGCGGCGGCGTTCTTGGCGCCGAGAATCGCCTGCAGATCGCAGGCCTGCGAGGGCAGGAGCCGGTCGGGTGACGCCGTCGCGTAGATGATGGCGTCGATGTCGAGGGGCGTGAGTCCGGTTTCCTCCAGAACCTGGAGGGCCGCGGCCTTGCCCATGCAGGCGTTCGTTTCATCCTTGCTCGACACGCGCCGCTCGCGGATGCCCGTGCGCTCCTGAATCCACTGGTCCGAGGTATCGAGGATTTTCGAGAACTCGTCGTTGGTCATGACGCGCGGGGGCGCGTAGCTGCCGGTCCCCCACAGCTCGGCGAACGGCCGCTTCACGCGGGCACCTTTCCCTCGGAGAACTCCGCGGCGATGTCGTCGGAGAGATGGCTGCGGACCGCCTGGACCGCGACGCGGATCGCGTTCTTGATGGCCTTGGCCGGCGACGCACCATGGCAGATGATCACGACGCCCTGGACGCCCAGCAGTGGTGCGCCGCCGTAGGTGGCGTAGTCGAGCACCTTCAGCACGTTCCCCATTTCGGGACGCTGCAGCACATCCGGTGCCTCGCGCTTGATGAGCGAGACGAAGACGCGTCCCGCCGATTCGTAAAACTTGAGCACGACGTTGCCGACGAAGCCGTCACACGTCACGACGTCCAGGCGCTGCCCGCGAGCCTCGCCCACGGGGATGTCGCGGCCTTCGATGTTGCCGATGTAGTGGATGCCGGGGGTCTGCTTGAGGAGCTGATGCGCTTCCTTGACGACGGCGTTTCCCTTCTCGTCTTCCTCACCGATGTTCAGCAAGGCGACGGTGGGATTCGTGCGGCCCAGCACGTCCCGCGCGTACACGGAGCCGAGATGCGCGAACCCCACAAGCTCGCGGGCGTCGCAGTCCACGTTGGCGCCGCCGTCGACCACGAGTACCGGCTCTCCCGCGCTGGGAAACAACGCCCCAATCGCGGCGCGCTGGACGCCAGGATGCAGGCGCAGCAGCAGAGTGGCCGCGGCCAACACCGCCCCGGTGTTCCCCGCCGAGATGAATGCGTCCGACTTGTCCTGTTGCTGCAGTCCGAGCCCGACGGCGATCGACGAGCGCGGCTTGCCGCGGATCGCCGCCAGCGGCTTGTCGCCCATGCCCACGACTTCCGGCGCATCGACGACTTCGATGCGGGTGCGATCCACCCCGGGGACGCGGCCGAGCGCGGCCTCGATGTCCGCCTTGCGTCCGACGAGCTGGATTTGGAATTCGGCGGGCAGCTCTTTGAGCGCCTGCGCCACGCCCTCCACTTCGACTTGAGGGGCGCTGTCACTTCCCATCGCGTCCAACGCGATGCGGATCATCAGTCCTCGACGGTCACTCGCTGTTCGCCGTTGTAATACCCGCACGTCGGGCAAACGCGATGGGGCTGTTTCATGTCACCGCAGCGCGGGCATGGCTGCAGCGTCGGACGCACCGCCTTGTAGTGGGTGCGGCGCGCGCGCTTCTTGCGCTTAGAGGTTCTACGCTTGGGTACGGCCATTACAATCGTCCTTTAGTTAGTTAGAACGGAGCTTGTCTTTAAGGGCTTTCAGCGGCTGCCAGCGGGCGTCGGTTACTGGCGCACAATCGCATGGACCGGCGTTCAGATCCTTTCCGCATTGCGGGCAGATTCCCTTGCAATCGTCACGGCATTCGAGGTACCGCGGTGCAGCGAGCAGCAGCTCTTCCCGTACGGCGGGTGTCACGTCGATTTCCGTCGCGTCCGGTGCGACCGGGTAAGAGTCCGGGTCGTCGAGTGCTTCCAGGTCCTGGGTAAACAACGCCCCGATTTCCACGTGCAGCGGCGTCGCCACCGGGGTCAAGCAGCGACGACATTCGCCTTGTACGACCGTGCGTGCCGTGCCCTGCCAGTAGAAGCGCCCCGCACCAATGGACTGCAAACGCCCCGTCACCGAGACGGGGTCCCGCAGGCTGACATCCAAGCCTTCCAGCACCGGATCGCCCTGCTTTAGCTCGCCCTGGGTTTGTACGGCCCCCCCGGCCCGGCCGCCCTGGGCCAACTCCCGCAGATCGACTCGCAACATGGTGAGCGAAGCTAAACCGTTGTGGCACTTGCGTCAACGCGTCGGGAAGAAAAACGCGACTTCGCGTGCGGCGTTCTCGGGCGAATCGGACGCATGAATTGCGTTGCGTTCCTTCGACTGGGCGTAGAGACGGCGGATCGTTCCGGCCTCGGCCTGGGCAGGGTCGGTCGCCCCGATGACCTTCCGCAGGTGTGTGACCGCGTCGTCCCGTTCAAGTGCCAGGGCGAGCGCCGGTCCGGACGTCATGAACGTGACCAGCGGCCGGAAGAACGGGCGCTCGCGGTGGACCTCGTAGAACGACTCGGCGCGAGATTCAGTCAGCCGCACCATCTGGGCGTCGCGAATCTGGAAGCCCTCGGCCTCGAGGTGAGCAATGATCTTGCCGGTGTGTCTGGCGGCGACGGCGTCAGGTTTGATGATGGCTAGGGTCAGCATTCTGCTACAGGCGCTCCTTCAAGAGGGGGACGACGTCGGCGGGACGTTTCATGACGCTGATGCCCGCCTGTGCCAACGCGGCCATCTTGTCGGCCGCGGTTCCAGATGAGCCTGAAATGATCGCCCCGGCGTGTCCCATTCGACGCCCGGGGGGCGCGGTCTGGCCGGCAATGAATCCGACGACCGGTTTCTTGACCTTCTCCTTCACGAATGCGGCGGCCTGTTGCTCATCGGTACCGCCGATCTCACCGATCATCACGATCGCGGCGGTTTCCGCGTCGGCCGCGAAGGCCGCAAGGCAGTGGATGAAGTTCGTGCCGATCAGGGGATCACCGCCGATGCCGACGCACGTCGACTGTCCCATCCCGTTTGTCGAGAGTTGGTGGATGATTTCGTAGGTGAGCGTGCCGCTGCGCGACACCACGCCGATCTTTCCGGGCTTGCAGATATTGCCGGGGATGATTCCCACTTTGCTCTTGCCGGGCGAGATCAGGCCGGGACAATTCGGCCCGATCAGGCGCGCACCGCGCTCATGGACGAACGGCAGCACGCGCGTCATGTCCAGCACGGGAATCCCTTCGGTGATGCAGATGATCAGCTCGATGCCGGAATCGGCGGCTTCGAAGATGGCAGAAGCAGCGACCGCGGCCGGAACGTAGATGACCGACGTATTCGCATCCGTTTCGTGGACGGCCTCGGCGACCGTGTTGAATACCGGGACGGTGTTTTCGAACCGTTGGCCGCCTTTTCCCGGCGTCACACCGGCCACGACCTTGGTGCCGTACTCGATCATCTGCTTGGCATGGAACGATCCGTCGCGGCCCGTGATTCCCTGCACCACGAGGCGGGTGGCTTGATCGATGAAGATGCTCATGCCACCGCCTGTTTCACTGCTTCGTCCATGTCGGCAAGCGCTTTGAATCCCGCCCGCTCGAGAATCGCGATCCCTTCCTTCTCATTCGTGCCGGTCAACCGGATCACGATCGGCACCTTGAGCGGAAACGCCTGCGTGGCCTGCACGATGCCATTCGCGACGTCGTCGCCGCGGGTGATGCCGCCAAAAATGTTGAAGAGAATGACCTTCACGCGCGGATCGGACGTCATGATCCGCAGCGCCGCGACGACTTTCTGAGGATTCGAGCTGCCGCCGATGTCGAGGAAATTCGCCGGCTGGCCGCCGTAGTACTTCACGAGATCCATCGTTGCCATCGCGAGTCCGGCGCCGTTGACGCAGCATCCGACGTCGCCATCGAGCTTGATGAACGTGAGACCGGCTTCCCGCGCCGCCACCTCTTCGGGCGCCTCCGACGAGACGTCCCGCAGGGCCGCGATTTCCGGGCGCCGCTCGAGCTCGTTGTCGTCGATGGCGATCTTGGCGTCGAGCGCCTGGACGGTTCCATCGGGAGTCGTCACGAGGGGATTGATCTCCGCCAGGGACGCACCGACCGCGTAAACCACGCCGTACAGCTTCTGCATGATGTCCGCCGCGGCGCGCGCCTGCTTCACATCGCTGTACAGCGCAAAGCCGAGCGCCAGCGCTTGATGCGGGAGCAGGCCGTAGCGTGGGTCCACGGCCAGACGATGAATCTTCTCGGGTGTCTTGGCCGCGACTTCTTCGATATCGATGCCGCCCGCGGGACTCACCATCAGGACCGGCCGCTGCGACGCGCGATCCACGATGATCCCGACGTAGCTCTCGGTGGCGATGTCGGCCGCCGGCGCGACGAGCACCTTGTGGACGGTGAGACCCTTGATCGTCATGCCGAGAATCGCCCTGGCGTGCGCCTCGGCTTCGGCAGCCGATTTGGCGAGCTTCACGCCGCCCGCCTTGCCGCGGCCACCGGCGTGGACCTGTGCCTTGACCACGACCTTGCCGCTGAAGCGCTCGGCGATCGCGCGCGCCTCCGCCGGCGTTGTGGCGACTTCGCCCGGAGGCACCGGGATGCCGTGCTTTTTCAAAATGTCCCGTGCCTGATACTCGTGCAGATTCACGCGTGCTCCTTCGCGATCGTCGTTCCGGCTTCGCCGCGGAGCGCGGCGAGTCCATGGGCCAGCTCGGCAATGATGGCCCGCTCGCCCCCCGTGCGCACGAACTCGGCGGCGGCCTCGACCTTCGGCCGCATGCTACCGGCGCCCAGCTCCTTCCCGGCGAGCAGGTGCTCCGCCTGCGCGAGCGTCAGCCGGCGAATCGCTTCCTGGTGCGGCGTGCCGAAGCCGCGGTAGACAGCGGTGACGTTCGTCAGGATCAACAGCACCTGCGCCCCGATTTCACGGCCGAGAATCGCGGCGACGCGGTCCTTGTCTGCGACGGCATCGATCCCCTCGAGACCCAACTTGGGGTCCTGGTACACTGGGGGTCCCCCGCCACCTCCGGCGATCACGATGTGACCGGTGGCCGCCAGGTCCCGCACCATCTGCTGTTCGACTATCCCCGCCGGCTTGGGACTGGGGGCGAGCCGCCTCCCGTCCCGGACTGGAATGCCGCGCGCGAGGAGCCGTGCCTGGCGCACCGGATCGAGTGTATGGCCGACCGGCTTGGATGGCGTGCGGAAATCGGGATCGTCGGCACGACACAGCGTCTGCGTGATCAGCGTGACGACGGACCGCTGCACGCCCGCGCGTGCGAGCGCGTTCTGCAGCGACTGCTGGATCATGTATCCCATCCATCCGGCGGTCCCCGCCACCAGGACTCCGAGCGGCAGTGGCTCGACCTGGTCGCCGGCGATCTCGTTGCGGGCCAGCTCGTCGCCGACCTGCGGTCCGTTGCCGTGGACCAGCACGATGTGCCATCCCGCTGCCGCGAGCTCTACGATCGGGACGAGGCTCGCGCGCGTATGCCGGAACTGATTGCTGATCGTCGGCCGCTCACCGGGCGGAGCGACGGCATTTCCTCCGAGCGCGACCACGATCGTTCCAGGAGCCGTCACGGCGGCGCAACCTAGCGGGGGTGGTGGACTGGAGCAAGCTCACCGATCAGCGCCCGCCACAAGCGCCCGAACAGCTCCAGGTCTCCGGCGGCGAGCGCCGAATCCGCCTGCACGGCGAGCCGGCGCGCGCGCTCCCAGCGTGCCGTGAGCGTGGTATCGGTGATGATCTGTTCGCCGCCCAGCAGCGCCGCTCGGGCGGTCACGCCGTGTCCGCTGCGCCCATCCAACGTGACGTAGACCTCCGTGACGCGAGGAGCCGGTGGCGCGCGCGCGCCGACCGGGTCGAGGATCTGCGCCTGCACGGTGATGATGGTATTCCCCACCGGCCACACCCGAAGTGGCCCGGGCCGCAGCAAGGATGACCCGACGAGCACGCCTGGCAGGCGCTCGAGCGGAGGATCACTTGCCGACGGCCTCCAGAGATGAAGCTCCGCACCACGCGGCGTGATGGCAGCCGCCCCCAAAGCGACAAACCGCTTCGGCGTGAGCAACCCGGTCTCGAATCCAACGGCGGTCCAGACAGTCCGGTCCGGCGCGCCCAGCTGATACGGTTCCCGCGGCCGCGTGAACCATCCCGCGTCAACGGAGGAATCGGCGCTCGCGCGCACCAATTCGGCAACCGCGATCTTGAACGTCTCAACGGGATAGGCGAGCTGGGCTCGGAGGTCCGCCGGCAGCCGGTCCACGGGCTCGATCAGCGGCTCGAACCGCCGGGCCCAGGCGGCAGTCAGCGAGTCGTGCGCAGGCGCCAGCCACAGATGAGTCTCGCCTGTGGCAACCCGCACGGCGCCGACGATGCCGGCGCGCAGAAAGCGCGGCTGCTCGTCGCGCCAGGGGAGCGGCCGAACCAGCGGAAACGCGTCGTGCGACACATAGCCCCAGCTCACCCACCACAACGCGCCGTTGAGCAGGACCGGTGTCGCGGCGCCGAAACTGGCAAAGGGCACGAGCCGCTGCAAGCGCTCCGTGACGTCACGCCGCCACAGCAGCACTTTGCCGTTCGATTCGCCGCGCAGCAAACCCCACGACTGAATCGTCCACGCAATCGCGAAGCGGCGCCACGCGCCCGTAAGTCGAACGGCGCCGGACTCTATGGGAGTCACGGCCGGTGCGCTGTCCGCCGTCACCAGAGGTCCCGGTATTCCGGGACCGAACAGCAGTGGCGTGCTCTCCGATGGCACGGCGGTCACCGCAAGGCCGCTGTCGGTCTCCGTCGCGAGGCGCACCGGACCCGGGGCGTTCGTGGGAGCCACCAGCCAGACCGCTCCGTGATCGTCGGGGCGCGGCGGGCGCAGGGCTACGGCGTTCGTCGGCGCACCGAGCGCCGCGCCGACATGAGGAGGGTCCCAGATCGGGATCGTCCGGACGGCCGCCTCCCCCGACGGGAATGACGGCGGCGCGCTCGGATCCATGTCGACGAGTCCGAATGCGATCCGCTCGAGCGCCCCGCGGCGGCGTATCAGCTCGGCGCTCTCCGGTCCGCTGGTGGAGGCGCGAACGACGCCCGGAATCACGAAATAGCCGGCGGTGATCGTGACGAACAATGCCGCCCAGCCGGCGAGAATCAGCGTGGGCCGGTCTCGCCAGGCCCAGACGAGCGAGATGACTACGGTCAGGATTGCGACGGCCGCCACCGCCGCCGCCCCCGGTTTTCGCACGGTAAGGGCTGCCTGATCCACGACCCCGTGCAGGCCGCCTACGATTTCGGCCGGATCGAGCACGGCGCCCCACGCGATGACGAGCGCCAGGCACGCGAGCAACGCTCCGAGGTGGACGCGGGCATAGTCGCTCGCGCGAAGCAGGCCGCGGCGAAGGCGCAACGATCCGATCACGCCGTAGAGCAGCGCCACGATGCCGAGGGCAGCCACGACCAGAATCAGCGTGCGGTTTTGCAGCGCGGCGAGCCACGGGACGACGCTGACGTAGTAGCCCGCGTCGTAACCCAGGTTTGTCGAATCGGTGACGCCGAAATGCGGTGGTGACGCCGCCATGACGACGTGACGCCACCAGTCGCCCGTCCCCAGGGACAGCAACGTGCCGAGCAGGATGCCGAGCAGGACAGTGGCGGTAAGGAGCGTGCGGCGCGGGACCGCTTCCACGATCTCCAGGTCGCCGAACCGGCGCGGCATCTGCACGGAGCCTATGGCCCGATAGACGATCAGCAGATTGCCTGTCAGCCACGCCGTCGCGACGACCAGGACGAAGGCCTGCAGCAGCCGGGCGAGATCGCGGACGGCAATCAACGCCTCGCCTCCCGCAAAGGTGCGGTCCCACGCCCGTTCCGCCGTCTCTACCGCCAGCCAGCGGCCGCCGACCAACGCAACCACCAGCAGACCGGCGCCGATCAGGTACAGCCTGCGCCGGTTCGACCGTGTCACGCCGTCACGCCACGCGCCGCCAGCCAGCCCTCGACCTCGGCGCGATACGCGTCGAGCGCCTTCGGGCTCGTCGCTTCGAACCGCATGACCAGCACGGGCTGCGTATTCGAGGCGCGCAGCAGTCCCCACCCGTTGGGGAAGGTGATGCGCACGCCGTCGAGCGTCGACACGGGGTACCTGGCGGCGAACTCCTGCGACGCCTGCTGGACGAGGTCGAACTTCTGCTCGTCCGGGCAATCGACACGCATTTCTGGTGTGGCGTAGGTCTTCGGCAGATCGGCGAGCAGGCGCGAGAGTGGCCCGCCTTCGCGCGCTTGATACGCCAGCAGCCGGGCCGCGGCGAACAGCGCGTCGTCGAATCCGTACCAGTCGCCGCCGAAGAACATGTGGCCGCTCATTTCGCCCGCGAGCGGGGCGCCGATTTCTTTCATCTTCTGCTTGATGAACGAATGCCCCGTCTTCCACATGACCGGCTGGAGACCGGCTTTCTGCAACATCTGCGGCAGCACCTCCGAGCACTTCACGTCGAAAATCACGGGGTGGTTCTTGCCCATGCGGTGCACCAGATCGCGGCCGAACAACACCAGGAGCTGGTCCCCCAGCACCGGCTCGCCGCGTTCATCGACCGCGCCGATGCGGTCGCCGTCGCCGTCGAAGGCGATCCCCAGCTCGGCTTTCTCCTTTTTGACGGCTGCCTGGAGATCGTGGAGGTTCTCGAGCACCGTCGGATCGGGATGGTGATGCGGGAACGTCCCGTCGGACTCGGCGAACAGCGCGACGACGTCGGCGCCCAGCTGCTTCAGCGTCTCGACGGCCACGAGGCTCGTGACCCCGTTGCCGCAATCCACCACCACCTTGAGGCGCCGCGCGAGTGGCGCGTTCCGCTCGACGATCGCATCCCGGTACGCGGTGAGGAGTCCGCGGTGCGTGGTTTGTGTGCCGCCGGCTTTCGTGACGAGCTTGTCGTCGTGGATCAGGCGATACAGGATCTGGATGTCGTCGCCGAAGACGGCGTCGTGCGCGAGCACCATCTTGAAGCCGTTGAACTCCGGCGGGTTGTGCGACCCGGTGACTTGGATGCCGCCATCGACCGGCAGCGTCTTGGTCGCGAAGTAGAGCGCGGGCGTCGGCAGCTCGCCGACGTCGATCGCCACGCCGCCCGCCGCGGCGACACCTTCGCGCACACCCTGGGCGAGCGCGGCGCCCGACGGCCGGTTGTCACGTCCGACGGCGACGCGTGGCGGCTTGCCGTTCCGTAGCCGCTCCCAGGCGAATGTGGCGTATGCTTGTCCGACGGCGCGGGCGGCCGCGGGCGTGAGCTGCTCGTCCACGAGGCCGCGAATGTCGTATTGGCGAAAGATTGTGGCGGGTAGGTTCACGGGTCCCTCTCACACCCTGAAGGGTGCCGAGCCCAGCCTTTAGGGTGGGGTTACCGCGGTCGTGGCCGCGGGATACACGCTGTTCGCGGCGGATTGCGCGAGATCGAGCAGCCGGTTGGGCCAGACGCCGAAGAGCAGCAGGCCGACGACGACCACCGCGACGGCGGTCCGTCCCCAGCGGTCGAGCGAGACGTCGACATGTGCGTGTTCGACCGGCGGCGGTTTCATGTACATCGCCATGATGACGGGAAGATAGTACCCCGCCGACACGACGCTGGTCAGCACGAGAATCGCGGCCAGCGTGTTCTTCCCGGCGCTGGTGGCTGCGATGAGGATGTACCACTTGCCGATAAACCCAGCTGTGCCGGGAAAGCCGAGCAGCGAGAGCATGCATACCGCGAGTGCAAAGGCGAGCCAGGGACGCTCGCTCGCGAGTCCTGCGAGGTCGTCGATCAAGACGTCGCTCTCGCCCGCCCTGCCCTTGGCCGTCAGCACGGCGAACGCACCGAGCGACATCAAAGTATAGGCGGTGACGTAGACGAGAAACGCACTCGTACCGGCCGCGCCGCCCGCAGTCACGGCGACGAGGAGGTATCCGGCATGCGCGACCGATGAGTACGCCAGCATCCGCTTGAGCGATCGTTGACCGAGCGCAAAGAGGTTGCCGCCGATCATGGTGACGACTGCGAGCCACCACAGGATGTCGTGCCACACGGCGACCGGGCCGAACGCCTGATTCAGGACTCGGAACAGGGCGGCAAACGCTGCCGCCTTCACGCCGGTGGCCATGAACGCCGTCACCGGCGTGGGCGAGCCGTCATAGACGTCAGGCGCCCACATGTGAAACGGCACCGCCGCGATCTTGAATGCGAACCCCACGATCAACAGCGCCAGACCTGCGAGCAACATGACGCCAGGCTTGCCCATGGTGCTGACTTGCCCGCCAATAAGGCCGAGATTCGTGGTACCGGTCGCGCCATACACGAGGGCGATCCCGTACAGGAGAAATCCCGATGCGAAGGCGCCGAGCAGGAAGTACTTGAGGGCCGCCTCCGCCGACCGGGCGCGGCGCCGGTCGAGACCCGCGAGCACGTAGACCGCGACCGACATCAGCTCCAGTCCCAGGAAGATCACCATCAAATCGGCGCCCGCGGCCATCACCATCATGCCGAGCGTGCCGAAGATGAGCAGCACGTAGTACTCGGGTACCAGCAACTGCTCCCGCTCCAGATAGGCGAATGAGATGAGCACGGTCAGCGCGGCGGCGCCGAGGAACACCCAGTCCGCGACCCAGCGGAAGTCATCCGCGGCGATCATCGTCACGACTCCCCCCCCCACGCCGGCCCGATTCCACCAGAGCCACCAGGTGGCGATCGCGGTGGACACCAGCGCCAGCAGCGTCAGCCAGCCTGCAATCCGCGTGTCGCGCGCGGTGCGATGGCGCCATGCGACGAACAAGAGCAGCACGAGCGCCCACCCGGTCAACACCAGCTCAGGCAAGAGCGAGAGCAGCAGGTCGCGATAAACGGCAGGATCCAGTCTCATGGCTGACCCGCCGTCGGAGCGGCGCTCGGTTTCATCTGTTCGATCAGCGTGCGCGCCGCCGGTTCCATGCGCTGCAGGAACGGCTTGGGATAGATCCCTACCCACAGAATGCCGACGACCAGCGGGATCAGCACGGCGAGCTCTCGCGGCGTCAGGTCGGGCAGCTTCTCGTTCTCAGGATTCGTCAGCGGGTTGTAAATCACACGCTGCAGCGCGGTCAGCAGATACGCCGCCGCGACGATCACACCGGTCGTCGCGAGTGCCGTCGCGATCGGATAGGCGCGGAAGGATCCCAGCAGCACCAGGAATTCGCCGACGAAGCCGTTGGTCCCCGGCAAAGCGATGGACGACAGCGACACGATCGTGAGGACGCCCGAGAACAGCGGCACCACACGCGCGATGCCGCCATACGCCTCGAGCAGGCGGCTGTGCCGTCGCTCGTAGATCATGCCGGCCAGGAAGAACAGCGCGCCGGTCGAAATCCCGTGATTGATCATGATCAGCAGCGCGCCCTGCACGCTCTGCAGCGTCAGAGCCCAGATGCCGAGCGTCACGAACCCGAGGTGGGCGACGGACGAATAGGCGATGAGCTTCTTGAAATCGGGCTGCACCATCGCCACGAGGCCGCCGTAGATGATCCCGATCAGCGACAAAACCACGATGATCAGCTGCACGCTCTGACTGAGTGCGACGGCCGGGAAGAACGGCAGCGCGAATCGCAGGAACCCGTACGTGCCCATCTTGAGGAGGACACCTGCCAGGATCACCGACCCCGCCGTCGGAGCCTCGACGTGCGCGTCGGGCAGCCAGGTGTGCAGCGGGAACATCGGTACCTTGATCGCGAACGCCAGGAAAAACGCGCCGAAGAGCCACCAGGCCGTCGGCCCCAGATCCTTCGCGTTGCTCAGGAGGTGCGCGTAGTTGAACGAGTAGACTCCCGTCGCCTGGCCGGCGTGCAGGTACAACACCAGGATCGCCACGAGCATGAGCAGCGATCCGAAGAACGTATAGATGAAGAACTTGATCGCCGCATACAGCCGATTGTCGCCGCCCCACACACCGATGATGAAGTACATCGGGATCAACATCACTTCCCACATCACATAGAAAAGGAAGAGATCGAGGGCCACGAAGACGCCGATCATGCCGGTCGTCAGGACGAGCAACAGGGTGTAAAAGCCGGTCTCACGCCTGGTGATGTAGCTCCAGCTCCCGAGAATCGAGAGCGGCATGAGGAATGTCGTGAGCAGCACCAGGAACAACGAAATGCCGTCCAGGCCTACCGTGAAGTGGATGCCCCACGCCGCGATCCAGGTGTGATCGGCGACGAACTGCATCCCGCCCGCCGGCGCGAACGTCCACCACAGCGGCACCGAGATCGCGAACTCGATCAGGCTGGCGCCCAGGGCGACGTATTTCGCGAGCCGCGCCGGCAACAGCAGGACAACGAGGCCGGCGAGCAGCGGCCACGCGAGCAGCGCGGTGAGCACCCAGCGCGCGTACATCAGCTCATCGCCCGCCACAAGATCAGCAGCACACCCACCACGAACGCAGCGACGTACACCCCGACCTGCCCTGTCTGTAACCAGCGATTCGCCCAGCCGAGCGCTCTGGCTCCTCTCGCGGCGCCGTTAACCGCCGCGCCGTCGATCGCTCGGCTGTCGATCTGCTTCCAGAGCACTTCCCGCGACAGCCACACAAACGGCCGGACGATCAGCGCGTCATAGATCTCGTCGACGTACCACTTGTTTCGGAGCAGGCGGGCAAGTCCCCGCTCCTCGGGAGCGCTGCGCGCCGGCACGAGCGCCTGCGGTTTGAGCAGCTGCCAGGCGCCCACGATCCCGACGATCGCAACCGCCACCGCGATGCCGACCAGCAGCCACTCGGTCGAGGTCGACAGAGGCACCGCCGGGAGTAGTGGCGTGCTCGCCTGCGTGATCGGCTCGAGCCAGTGATGGAGCCACGCGTTGCCGTGATAGAGCTCGGGGATGTTGATCACGCCCCCCGCGGCCGACAGCACCCCCAGCAGGAGCAGCGGGCCGGTCATGATCCACGGAGCCTCGTGCAGATGCGGCTGCTCCTGGTCACCGGTGCGGTTCGGACCGTGGAAGGTGTACAGCATCAGCCGCGTCATGTAGAACGCCGTGAGCAACGCGGCGGCGAGTGCCAACCCCCAGAAGACGATCCAGATCGGGTCGGCATGCCCGCGCGCGTGTGCCGCGGTGAGGATCTCGTCCTTCGAGAAGAAGCCGGAGAGCGGGGGCACGCCGGCGATGGCCAGCGTCGCGATCCACATCAACGCCGCGGTCCATGGCATGTACCGCGCGAGCCCGCCCATGTTGCGCATGTCCTGTGCGTCTTCATGGGAATGCGTGTGGTGATAGGCGCGGTGCAGCGCGTAGATGACACTGCCCGAGCCCAGAAACAGGAGCGCCTTGAAGAACGCGTGGGTGACGAGGTGGAAGATGCCGGCGCTGATCGCCCCCGTTCCGACGCCCAGGAACATGTAGCCGAGCTGGGAGATCGTGGAGTAGGCGAGGACTTTCTTGATGTCCCACTGCTTGAGGGCGATCGTCGCCGCGAACAATGCCGTCAGCGCGCCGACGCCCGCGACCACCGCGCTCGAGACGGGCGCCATGGCGAACAGCAGATTGCAGCGTGCCACGAGGTACACGCCCGCGGTCACCATTGTGGCGGCGTGAATCAGGGCGGAGACCGGCGTGGGGCCCGCCATCGCGTCCGGCAACCAGGTGTACAGAGGGATCTGCGCCGATTTCCCGGTGCAGCCCAGGAACAGGAAGAGCGTGATCACCGTGACGGTGCGGCCGCCCGCCGCCAGCGCGTTCGGCGCGTGCGTGAACACCGTACCGAAATCGAGCGAGCCCGTAGACCAGAAGATCATGAACATCGCGACCATGAACCCGAAGTCGCCGATCCGGTTCATGATGAATGCTTTGCGGCCGGCGTTGGCGTTCGCCGCTTCGGTGAACCAGAAGCCGATCAACAGATAGCTGCAGAGGCCGACGCCCTCCCAGCCCACGAACATCACGGGGAAGCTCGCCCCCAGCACCAGCACGAGCATGAAAAAGATGAACAGGTTGAGATACGCGAAATAACGCGCGTACCCCGGATCCTCTTTCATGTATCCGATGCTGAAGAAATGGATCAGCGAGCCGACGCCGGTGACGACGAGCAGCATCACCAGCGAGAGCTGGTCGACCTGGAACGCGAAGTCGACCTGCAGCGTGCCGACCGGTATCCACGACCAATAGCGCAGCACCACCGGCTCTTCGGCATGGACTCCCGCGAAGGCGCTGAAGACGACGACGGACACGGCGAACGCGGCCAGCAACACACCGGCGCCGATGACCGATACGAGCGTCTTGGAATTGGGACGCGCCAGCGCCAGCGTTCCGTTCAGCACGAAGCCGAGCAGCGCGAGGGCGGGCGCGAGCCAGATCAGGTCGACGGCGGTACCGGTCATCCGTCCTTGAGGAGATTCATATTCTGCAGGCTCACCGACTGCTTGTGGCGATAGACGGCGAGAATGATCGCGAGCCCGACGGCCGCTTCGGCCGCGGCCACGGCCATGACGAAGAACACGAACACCTGCCCGCCCACTCCGAGATTCTGCGCCAGTGCGACGAACGTGAGATTCACCGCGTTGAGCATGAGCTCGACGCACATGAAGATCACGATCACGTTGCGCCGCATCAGCACGCCCACCACACCGAGCGTGAAGAGGACCGCGGAGATGGCCAGTGCGGGGCCGAGCAGCACTAGAGTTTCCGTTTCGCGAGCACCACCGCGCCGACGATGGCGGCAAGCAGCAGCACGCTCGCGATCTCGAAGGGAACCAGGTACGCGCCAAACAGTGGATTGGCGACGGAGCCGACGATGCCCTGCTGCTGTTGGAGCGCCGGGACGCTACCCGGGGGCAGTGTGATCGCCGACCGGAGCGTGGTCTGGGTCAGGGGCTGCAGCAGAAACAGCAGCGCGGCGCCGAGCAGTACCGCGACGCCGAGCCCGAACGGTCCTTTGATATCGCTGGGACCTGGTCGTCCCAGGTTGAGTAGCATGATCACGAACAGGAATAGCACCATGATGGCGCCGGCGTAGACCAGCACCTGGAGCACCGCGATAAACTGCGCGTCGAGCAGCACGAACAGCGCGGCCAGCGCGAACAGCGTCACGACGAGCCACAGGGCGCTCGCGACGGGGTTCTTGCGCGTGATGCACAGCAGGGCACTGCCCATGGCGATCACGCCGAAGATCCAAAAGACCGTATCCGTCACTACTACTCGCCCTTCGGGTCCGACGGGTCCCACAGCGTGGACACGGGATGCGTCTGCGCCGTCAGCCGCTCGAGATCGTAGACGAAGCGATCGCGGCTGTACTCGGAGTTCTCGTAATGCGCGCCCACGTGGATCGCTTCCTCAGGGCACACTTCCTGGCAGTAGCCGCAGAAGATGCAGCGGAACTCGTCGATCTCGTAGATCAACGGGTACCGGTGGCCCTCTTCATCCTCGCCCGGGACGAGCTTGATGCAGTTGGCGGGGCAGATCTGGGGGCAGAGGCCGCATGCCACGCACTTGGCTCTGCCCTGCTCGTCGGTGAGCATGCGGTGCGTGCCGCGCCACCGCGACGAGAGCGTCCAGTCCTTGGATGACTTCTCTTCGGGATACTGCATCGTGACCTTGGGTCGCAGCAGATGGCTGAAGGTCAGCGCCATCCCTTTCAACGTGGCCCGCAGGTAGGACGTTTGCTGCGTCGGCCGCTTCATCACCTTCACGCCGATCGTCATCAGGCTGCCTCCTCCTGGACCGAGCCGGACACGACGCGGCCGCGATCGAGCCAATAGACCAGGGCGATCAGCAGCACGAAATTCAATCCTCCAAGGACCCAGGCCATGCCGGCGCCGTACTCCCAGCCGAGCCGGATCCGGACGAACCAGATCGCCACGGCCACCAGCGTGATGTAGACCAGCGAGAGCGGCAGCAGCACTTTCCAGCCGAGCGCCATGAGCTGGTCGTAGCGGAACCGCGGTAGCGTCCAGCGCACCCAGATATAGGTAAAGAGGAAGGCGAACGTCTTCGCGCCGAAGGCGGCGAGCGTGAGCAGCGTCTTGAGAACGCTCGGGTCCCCGCTCGAATCCCAGGTCGTGAAGGGAATGTCCCACCCTCCGAAGAACAGCGTGGCCATCAGCGCGGACGCCGTCACCATGTTCGAATACTCGGCGATGTAGAACATCGAGAACTTCATCGCGCTGTACTCGGTGTGATAACCGGCGATCAACTCGCCCTCGGCCTCGGGCAGATCGAACGGCAGCCGGTTCGTCTCGGCGAGGGCGCTGATAAAGAAAATCACGAACGCGACAGTCAGCGGGATGATGAACCAGGCATGCGCCAGCTGCTGCTGCGCGATCACCTGCGATAGCGTGACGTTGCCGGCGAGCAGAATGACGGCGACCGTGCTCATCCCGAGCGCGATTTCGTATGAGATCATCTGCGCCGACGCGCGCAGACCGCCCAGCAGCGCGTACTTGTTGTTGGAAGCCCAGCCGGCCAGCACGATGCCGTACACGCCCAGCGAGCTGATCGCGAGGATATAGAGGAAGCCCACGGGCAGGTCGGCGACGACCATCGGGACGACGCCCCACGGGGTCGGAAGCGGCGACGCGAATGGAATCACCCCGAACGTCAGCATGGCGGGCACGAACGACACGATCGGGGCAAGGGTGAAGAGCGCCTTGTCCGCCATCGCCGGCGACGTCTCTTCCTTGAGAATGTTCTTCAGCCCATCGGCCGCCGGCTGAAAGAGTCCCTGCGGACCCACGCGGTTTGGGCCGAGGCGATCCTGCATCCAGGCGCACACCCGCCGCTCGAGCAAGGTGAGCAGCGCCACCCCAACCAGGATCAGGTTGAGGACCACGAACACTTTGATCGCCGATGTGATCAGGAAGAAGGTCATGCCACTTCCGCCAGGCCCATCGCCCGCGCCAACTCTCCCAGCACCCAGGCGGCCGGCTGCGCCATCCCCGGAGCGGGCTTGGCCTGGAAGTAGCGCTGCTCGCGTCCGTCGCGGTTCGTGAACGTCCCTTCTTCCTCGGCGACGTTGGCAATCGGCAGAATCACGTCGGCACGCCGGCACGCGGCATTCTCACCCAGTACCGTGCCGAGATAGATCAGCGCGCCGTCCGTCTCCACGGCGCAATCGGGATCGTCGAGCACCAGCACCACGGCCGCGGGCTTCGCCGCGGCGAGTGCCGGCGCGTAGTCGCGCGTGTACCCGAGCTGTTCAGCACCCCTCGCGTTGGGTGCGCGCTCGGCGCGGAGGGCGAGGTTCGGCACGCCCGCGAGCGTCGCCTCTTCGCCCATGACCACCTGGAAGGCGCCCGTCCAGTCGAAGCCGGACAGCAGCCGCTTGGCCGCGGCGAGCGCTTCGCTCGACGCTCCGGCCGACACCAGCGCCACGGCCTTGCCCGAGGCACCGCGCAGAATCGCCAGGACACGCGCGAACGCTTCGTCCCAGTCGGTGGCGTGCAGCGCTCCGTCCTTGCGGACCAGCGGGGCTTCGATGCGGTCGCCGCGGTTCATCCAGCGATAGTGCATTCGGCCGTGATCACAGATGAAGTAGCGGTTGACGTCGAGGTTCGGCCGCGGGCGCACCCGCACCACGACTTCGTCCCGCGTATCGAGCGTGATGTTGCACCCCTGGGAGCAGCCCGTGCAGATCGACGCCGTCTTGTCGAGTTCCCACGCGCGAGCCTTGTGCAGGAAGTCCTTGGAGAGCAGCGAGCCCACGGGACAGAGGTCGACGACGTTGCCGGCCCAGGGATGGTCGAGCCGGGCTTCGGGATGAATGCCGATGAAGGCACGGTCGCCGCGTTCGGACACGTTGAGCACCGGCTCTTTCGCCACATCTTCCATGAAGCGGACGCAGCGCGTGCACAAAATGCAGCGGTTCGGCACGTACAGGACGTCGGGGCCGAAGTCCTCGACGGGATTGAACCGCTTGGCGAACTCGCCGAAACGCGTCCCGGCTTGGCCCTCCTGGAAGACAAAGTCCTGGAGCTCGCATTCGCCCGCTTGATCGCAAATCGGGCAATCGAGCGGATGATTGATCAGGAGGAATTCGAGCACACTTTGGCGCGCGTCCTTAGCCTGATCGGACTGAGTTTTGACGACCATGCCTTCGGTTACGGTGGTCGCACATGCGATCTGGAGTTTCGGGGCTTTTTCAACCTCGACCAGACACATGCGACACACGCCCGCGACGGGCAGTCCGGGGTGATAGCAGTAGTGCGGTACGAGTACGCCTGCCTGCTTCGCCGCCTCGATGACGAGCGTGCCGGGGGGAACGGAGACCGGCGCGCCGTCGATCGTGAGGTTCATGAGCTGGTCAGGCATTGGTGTGCACCGGATCGTTGAAGCCGTGCCCTAAAGGGCCGGCTCGGCGAGAGCGCGCGTCCTGAAGGACGCGAATGTCGGCCCGTCCTTTAGGACGCGTGTCT
>WNFU01003474.1_pt1 | contig 20783 bp, 24 predicted proteins | sample 5400121 | NCBI WGS metagenome assembly WNFU01 (sample SAMN13153360, study PRJNA577476) | soil metagenome | isolation source: 100 cm soil or saprolite under grassland replicate 1 | place: USA:California | collected 2016-06-15 | reverse complement strand
GGGGGGGGTGGACATTATCGCGGAGACGCACGAGGATAGTCCTCACGGAGGAGGAAGCCATGAAAGGCGTCGTGTTTCTCGGAGATCGAAAGCTAGAGCTCAGGGAGTTTGCCGATCCGACACCAGGTCCCAGAGAGGTGATCCTCGAGATCAAGGCATCGGGCATGTGCGGCAGCGACCTGCACAACTATCGCGCCCCGGCCAATCCAGGCGGGGCCGTGACTGGCGGCATCAAGCGAGAGGCCGGCATGATCGCCGGCCACGAGCCCTGCGGCGTCGTCGCCGCGGTGGGCGCCGGTGTCACCGACAAGGAGGCTCGCGTCGGCCAGCGCGTGATGGACCATCACTACGACGGTTGCGGCACCTGCAAGCATTGCCGGGCGGGGTGGACGCAGATGTGCCTCGCGGGCACGGTGGTCTTCGGCTCGGGCGGGCACGGCGGGCACGCCAAGTACATGAAGGTGCCGGTGTCGACGCTGGTGCCGCTGCCGGACTCGCTCTCCTTCGTGACGGGCGCGGCGATCTCCTGCGGGACCGGCACCGCCTGGGGCGCCCTGAAGCGGATCGGCCTGCAGGGCGGAGAGACGATCGCCATCTTCGGCCAGGGACCGGTGGGCCTGTCGGCGACGCAGTTCGCCGTCGTCATGGGCGCGCGCGTCATCGCCATCGACGTCGCACCCGAGCGGCGCAAGCTCGCCCAGGCCTTCGGCGCGCACGAGGTGATCGACCCCAAGGTCGGCGACGTGGTGGCAGCGATCCGCAGCCTGACCCACGGCGAGGGCGCGCACAAGACGCTGGACGCCTCCTCGGCACCGGACGCCCGCGCCGCGGCCGTGCGCGCGGTGCGCTCGTGGGGTACGGCGTGCTTCGTCGGCGAGCAGGGCCAGGTGACGCTGGACGTGAGCCCTGATCTCTTGCGACGGCAGGTGACCCTGGTGGGGTCCTGGACGTTCTCGAAGCAAGGCCAGGCCGAATGCGCCGAGTTCGTCGCCGACAGGAAGGTGGACGTGGAGAAGCTCTTCACGCACCGCTGGAGACTCGAGCAGGCGGAGGAAGCCTACAAGCTCTTCGACACGCAGACGACAGGCAAGGCGGTCATCCTGCCGTCCTGAGCGGGTTCGTTCGGGGGGCGTTAAAGAGAGCTTCGCCGGTGCCTTCGTGATCTCTCATGAGGAGAGCGCGCGCGCCGAGACGTCGGTCGAGGCTCCGCTGAGTTGGTGAACCAGCGAAGAGCGGACACGACCACGGCACGGAGCCCCTTGTTCTGTTCGGTTGTCTCAAGTCGCCTCCTGGTCTCGTACCTCGCCGACTCCTGCAACCGCGCGCGTATGGCGGCGTCTATATCGCTCAGAAGCGCGGATAGCTGGCCTGCGAGATCGTGGAGCGTCTCCCGCGCCACGCGGTCAGGACCTCAGAAGCGCCTCGGCGGCGCTGACAGGCTGAAATAGCTGGCAATTGCCCGGCGTGCCGGCTCGTAGTCGCCGGCCCGGGCGCGTGCATCGTAACTGAGCTCGGCCTTGAATGAGCACGGAGGGTGACGGGCCAGGCCGTGTTCACGCCACGACCGGAACAATGATCCAAACTGCTCGACGGAAAGAGGAACGCCGATCGCATCGGCGCTGAGCGGTTGTTGGTCTTGGAGCTCTCGCGCGTGGCGCCCTCGCGCGACGACAATTTTCCCTTCCCGGTCGATCGTCGCTTCGGCCACGATCATTTCGACGCCAGCCGAATTTCGGCATGGAGGGTTACCCGGACCTCTCCCCGCTTGCTTATCACACGCGCCGGTTTTGGCGTCACAGGCGAGCAGATCGTCTTTCGCTTTCTCGTACTTGCCCTTGATCTCCGTGACCTGGATGCCCGCGTCGCGGATGCTCCGGGGATCGATATCGAAAATGCTGATCAGCGTTTTCCAGACTTCGGGTGTCACCCAGCCTCGCTCGTGCGGCTCATTTCCCATCACGTCGACGGAGATCAGTATCAGCGTGAACACGAAGATGATCTGGACGAGAAGATCTATGAGCGTCGTGAGCGCGATGTCGCGATTGCGTGCAAGTCGGTTCCTCCGGATCACCGCCGCTATTCAACCTTGCTCAGAATGAAGCGTGAGGCATCGATGAGATGATGATGGACCTTTCTCACGGCTTCTTCCGACGTGCGGAGGTCTTCCTGTAACCGATTCGCCAGAGCGCCGGCGGCCTCACTGTGTTTGCGTAGTTGATCCGCCAGGGGACCGGAGATCTGCGCGGACAGTTGGGCCTGGGTGGCGACGGCGTCCTTGCCAAGCCGCACTGCGCGTTCCGTCATTTCGGTCAACGCCTGCAGGCCAACCCCCGCCTTCATCAAGCCGCCGCTCCAGTTGAGTACCGACTGCTCCGCCGCCCGCGTCCCCTGTTCGAGCGTGGACAATGCCGCCCCGGCTCTTGCCATCGACTTGCTCGCTCCATCGGTGACGCCGGCGACCTCCGCCCATGCGCGGTTCGCTTCGCCGAGGTGCGTGCGCAGGTTGCTGAGCGTGGCAACGATGCTCGCCGCTTCTTGCGGTAACTTCTCGAGGCCCGTCGCCAGCCCGCCGAGCTGGCTCAGATGCGTGGCGAATTGCTCGACGTTCGTCTTCGCCGACGTCACCGCTGACGTTGCCGCGTCCGCTGAGAGAGCCAGGGCGCTGAACGCTCGGCTCCCTTCTCGTGCGCCCCCCACCGCGTGGGCCAGTGTCCCTTCGAGCTCGGTGTAGGCAGCTCCCACGATCGCGGTCGCCCGCCGGAGCAGGTCAGCGCGTTCGGCGAGCTCCGTCAACACAGCGACGAGCTTCCCACCGATGTCCTCAGGCGGTAATCGAAGCGCACCGAGACGTGTCTCGAATTGCTGGAGGGTTGCGGCGACGTTGCCGTTCGTTTCACGGAGAAACGCGGTCAGCTCCGTTGCCGATTCTCGCGCCACCCGAGCGAAGTCCTGAACAACTTGTTCCGTCACATTGCGAACCGCACTCGCCGTCGTGGCGGTGAGGCTCTCGACCTGCTCCTTGGCCATGTCGTGAGTCGTCGCCGCGTGGCGGGAGGCGGCGTCGATCTCCCGGACCGCGCGATTGCGGACCTCGGCGAAGGCAGATTCGGCGTCGGCGCTGACGCGTTCGATAACGGTCGCGAACTGCTTCAACACCTGAGCGCTCATCGAGTCGAACTGCTGCGTGACCCGATCCGATAGGATGCGAATCGCCTCGACCGCGCCGGTATACGACTCGCTCAGGTGTCCCTCAGCGCGCTGCTGGGCGTGCACGATACGAACCGTGCTCCTCTCGATGGCGCGCGCGGCTTCCGTATAGGCGTCCCCGAGCCGTCGCGCGTCATCCTCGGGGCTCGCGAGTGCCCCACCCGAGGTCTGTGCGAAGACGACGCGGCCGGCCAAGCCGACGAACGTCGTGATGAGGCCGAGACCAAACAACCCCAGCACATGTCTGCTCTCGGGCCGCTCCGACGAGTTGAGCAGCGGCGCAAACGTGGCGACCAGGGTCGCGAGCGTGTAGATGAAGCCGAGGTAATAGAATGTCTCCCCATCGGTTTCGGAGGCATACTCCGTCCTCGACCTGATCCACAGGACGATTCCGTACACCACCATCAGCCCCACGACGAGGGCGATCATGGTCCAACGGGTTGCCCCGCCCGGGGTGTTCCGATACCACCAGCTGAACGTCAAAATGATGCCGACCCCGACCCCGATGAAGGCCAGGAACGTGGAAGGCAGACTGGCGACGACGCGACCGACCATGCTCAGTCGACTCCGGCCCAGCGAGTGATCTTTCCGCCCGCCTCGTGGAAATAGCGCTGCCAAAAGTCGATATGCGCCGCCTGCTGCAGCTGGCGATCGTGATAACGACGGAGATAGATGACGATGATGTTCCAGTCCCTGAAATCCGCCTTCACGTCGGTGGCGAATCCCGAGCGCAGAAAGTCGTCGTAGCTGCGACGAGGCCTATAGTGATTGAACGCGCCGGTGTGCTGAAGCATGTCGGAGACGAGAATGAGGGTCTTGCGGCTTCCGTCTTCGATCTCCTGCGAGCGCGAAATAAGCTGCAGCGTCTCGAGAATCGGTGATTGCTCGCCGACCTCGGTCGTGAGACTTTCCTCCAGCGCCGCGGTCACGGGGATCAGAAAGCGCTGGTAAAAGTCCTTCGTGATCTTCCGGTTATTTTCGTACAGGTCATTTCCATGCGACGGCGGCCGGCACAAGTCCGAGCTCGGGCGCAGGCGCGGGCCGTTGCGAGATTCGAAGGTCGCCTTGCTGAACGTGAACAACGCGATCCGCGAGCGCACGGCGAATTTCGAGTCGTCGGCGACGTAGTCCTTGATGAAGTTGAGGGCGAATCGTCGATGAGTCTCCGTCAGGGCCTCCGACTGATCGACGAGAATCACGGTTTGGTTCGTCGGCGCGCGGCCCAGGAATCGCTTGTCACGGTAGACACAGTTATCGGGCCCGATGATGGGTCGGCTCCACGTGACACCGACCACGGTCGCCAGCAATGCGACCGCGAAGCCGCCGATGCCGCTCAGAATCAAGATGCCCCGCCGATCCAGGCTGCTCAACGGCACGGCGTCAGCTCTTGATCTCCCACGCCTCGCGAATGAGCCTTTCCCGGACGTCTCGGTCGAGCTTGTTGAAGTAATAGTCGCGGCGTCGTATTTCGGCGGTGCGGAGGTTCTGGACCGTCGCGTCGTTCTGCCGAGCGATGTCGCTGAAATCCTTCATGGCGCTCTCATAGGACCGGGACAGTCGCTCTTCGCTCTCCGAGATGGCCTCGGGTGGGCTGATGAGCTGGCCATCGAAGGTGAACCTGTTGTTGAAATAGAACGGGGCGGGGGACACGCGGACGCGCACGTTGGTCTGGCGGTAACGCCTCAGCACAATGTTGCACGCGTCCTGGATTTCGGCAGCATCGTGAACGAATGTTCGGCGCTGGTCGTCGCTCCGGCTGATGAGCTGCTGATAGTATTCGATGTTCGACTTCACGTCCGAGAGCAGATGCGCCTGCTCTTGAAGTATTCGGTCGAAGACCTGATCAACCAGGCGGCAGTATTCGGCTTTCGCGGCCTCGTAGGTCGTCCGTCTCGCGTTGAGCTCGCGATCGAGCTCGCCATAGCCCGGGTAGGGGTCATCGAACCGGTACCCCTTGTAGGAGGCGAAAATGCCGAATATGACCGCGAGCACGACCAGAATCCAGGAAAAGACATCCTCGAAGCCGACAGGGTTGCTGGCGAAGCGTTGCCACGCCAGTCTCGCGGCTCGCCATTGATCCAGGTCAGAGACGACGTGAGGTGGCGACGGATTCGTGCTTTGCGCCGACACGCCCGGTTGCGACTGCGCGATGTCGTTGGTGGCAACGCGATAGTGTGCGGCAGCCAGAGTCACGAGGAGGAAGCACGTGTAAAGAAACGCGACCGCGGTCAATGCGAGCGCCTTGCGGCGGGGGCTTCGATGGTTCACATACCGAAGAAGGCCCCCCGACAGAATCGCCAGGCTGACATTGACGATCGAGAGCGTCATGGCGATCAGCACGCCGCCCAACAGACCGAAGTCGCTGCCCTCGGCGTAGAATGCCGCGAGCGACACCCATTCGACGAGTGCCAGCGCGGCCACGATCGCGAAGTGGTAGAGCTGAGATTTTGGATACGACGCGGCCCGGTGATGGAGACCATGCTTCTGCTGGAACCAGCGAAGATGCTTGAGGGCTCTGGCCTCGTTCTCCTTGGCCTGATAGAGCGCAGTCGAGTGGTCTGATCTAAGTTTTTCGAGGCTCGGTTCGACGGCTGTCAACAGGCGCGCAAAGGAATCCCGTGTCTGCTCGACGTCGATCTTCGCCGCCGTCGCCTTGCGATCGAGCTGCAGCCTGGCGAGGCGCTCGTCGCAGCTTTCCCTTCGCTGTCGAGCCAGGGCGACGAAGTGCGCGCAAATCTCCGATTCCGTGACGTCGAGTGAGGCGCTCAGCGTCTTGGGATTGTCGTGACGGGCTGCGTCGGCCGCCTTCTGATCGATATCGAGGGTGCGGCGCGCCATTTCAACGAGCTTCTGCATCTCGGGAGCTCCTGCGGTCAGCGTCTCTTCGGTACGCACTGTCGGGCCCCGGCTTCCCCGGGTTGCCTAGGTTTAGGACATCGTTGGCACTTCGGCAAGTCTTTTCTGTTCCGCATTCCGTTCTTGACGCGGGCCGTGGGTAGTGGTTTCATGCGGCTGACCGCAAGTGGCAAGAGGACGTATGAGCACGAGAGTCTGGATCGCCATCCTCGCACCGATCCTGCTCTCTATTCCAACGGCCGCGGCGTCGCCGTCGGCATCATGACCGGAAGCGAGAACACCTTCGCCGTCTATCACCGCCGGCTCTGCATCGTGCAGCCCGACATGCTGGGGTTCGTTGTGGGTCTCGGGACCGATCCGGGGAGAAGCCAGTCCTGAACGCCATCAAGAGCATTCTGGGTGATAGCGGCGCGGCAGCGGGCGCTGCCCGACAATCGGCGGCGGCACCAGAATTCAGCCTGGGCCTTGCTGGTTCCGTTATCAAGGCCCGCTACCGCGTCAACGCCGTCTCCTCGGTGAGCCGCGACGTGGTCCTCTATACCGCCGAGGACATCCGTAATGGCCGATCGATCGCGCTGAAGGTACTGCGGGACGAGTTTGCCCGTGACGCCGCATTCGTGGCCGCGGTGCGGACGCAGGCCCTTGCGCTCGCTGTCGCTGCCCACGTTCTCCGTGGCGTGCAGCGGGTACACGAATTTGACGTGACGGACACCGGCCAGTTCTTCGTCGCGCTCGAGTGGGCCGAGGGTGCCACCCTCCGTGAAGTCCTCGATGCGGGCGGTGCGCTCGTTGTGCCCACTGCGCTGCGCGTCGCTATCCGTGTCGGCGAGGCGCTCGAGGCGCTTCATCACAATCGGCTTCTTCACGGCCACCTCGGACCCGACTCGGTGCTCATGGTCACGGACGGCGAACGCATCAGGCTCGTCGGCGCCGAGCTGACCGCGGCGTACCGGACTCCGATCGGCCTTCGCCTGCGCGACGCATTCTCGCTGGCCTATCGCGCGCCCGAACAGATCCAGCGCGGAGAGACAACCGAGGCGACTGACGTATATGCGCTGGGAATGCTGCTGCGGGAGCTGTTGACCGCAGGCAGGACAGGCCAGACTCCCGGCGCCCTCACTGCGACGCCACCCCTGTCGCCGGCTATCGAGCGGATCATCACGACGGCACTCGATGCACAACCCGAGCGTCGCTACCCGGACATCAGCGTGATGGTGAACGACATCTGGGGCGCGACGGCGGTGCTCCCCGAGCCGGAGTCACGTCCGCGTTCCGTGAAGGCCCGGGGCAACCCCCGCCGACGAGTGCGCCAGCGCCGGCTACCATTTACCCTCCGCATTACGGCCGCCGCCGTGACAGCAGGCATCATCGCCGCGGTCGTCTGGGTCGCGGGGTTTGACCGAATTGTCTCGCGCTTCCACGACCGAGTCACGCCGCCCCCGGTCACAGCCGTTCCTGTCGACCGGGACGCTATACCGCCATCCGACGTGCCTTCGTCGGCATGGGCCACTCGGGACCAGACTCCGGCGCGCCCCGAATCCCGCGCCGTCAAGGACGACTCAATCGTGGAACGGCGCGCTCCCGCGGTCGCCAAACCGCTTCCCGCGCCGGTAATCGTTCGGCGGCCGCCGGTCGCGCCGTCAGTGGTTGGCAGCCGCCTGCGTCCTGTCGTCGAGTCCCGGGCTCCCGCCGCGTCCCGGGCTCCAATCGAGCCTCCGGCTCCGGCCGAGCGGCCAGCAAGAATGGAACGAAGCGACAAGGATGTGGGCGACGGCAGTGCCGCCATCGACTGGCTGCTGAAGGATCGGCGCTAATTTAATTAGGCCTACGGCCCGGCCGTGGCCGCCGGTTCACCCAGCGAGAGCATCAGGCGATTCGCCCAGTTGAAGAAGGCCGCGGCGTGGATGACGTCGGCGATCGCCAGATCGTCGAGCCCTGAGCGACGCAGGCGGTCGACGTGCTCCGGCCCGAACGCGCTCGGCGTCGCCGTCAGCGCCACCGAGGCCGCGACGATGGCATTCCAGCGTTCTCCGAGATCGGCGGTGACGCCGGCGTCGAGCAGGCGCTGAACGTCGGCCTCGCGCTTCGAGTAGGTCGCGGCGTGTCGCGCATGCACAGAGGCACAGTAGAGGCACCCGTTGAAGCGGGACGTCGCGGCGGCGGCCAGCTCGCGCTCAGCCCGTGGCAGGCCGGCATCGGGGTTGTAGAAGATGTCCTTGTCGGTTCGTGTCCTGGCCTCCAGCGCATCCGGGTCGCGGGCGAGGAGGCGGAAGTACGGCGATTTCACGCGCGCGGCGTCCACGAGACTCGCCAGCTGGCGCTCGGTCATCGCATCGACGGCGAGAGGCTCGAGCCAGGGGAGCCAGTCGAGCTGGGCCCGGGTGAAGGCGGTCGGAACCGTCATGTCGGGACCTCGCGCGTCAGGGACGGCCGGCCAGGATGCACAATCCAGTGACCACCCGGATCTGGAAGGACAGGAAGGCGACGATCTGGGAGAGCGTCACGATGTCGGTCGTGGACCAGCCGGCGTCCCGCAGCGCCTGCAGCGCCGCCGGCGCGGCGTCGCGCGGGTGGAAGACGAGCATGTGCGCGTGCTCGAATGCCGCGGCCAGGCGCGGACCGAGCGTCCGGCGGGTCGCTGCTCCCACGCGATAGCTCAAACCGGCAGTATCTTCGCGGCTCAGCGGCCCCGCCGGGTAGCGGCCATACGGGCCGCTGGTCCTGGCCTCCGCGATGGCCGCGTCAACCGCTTCCTTCAGCGCCGCCGAGGCTCCGCCCTCGGCGAGGCGCGCGGCATAGCAGACCGCAATCGCCGTGGCGCCATGCAGGCCAGCCACGAATCCACCCACCGCGAAACGCTCCTGTGCGGTGACGTTGCCTGGCGCCTCCGGCGCGAACAACGCCCGGTACGTCGCCTGCGCGTGAGCGCGCGCCTCCGGTCTCCGCGCGCGGATCGCATCCAGGGGAGATCCCGGCGTGATCCCGACCAGCGCATCGATGAGGTCGGCGTCTGCTCCTGATATCTTCATCGTCCTCGATTTGTAGGCGCGCCTCGGCCGGCGGGGCCCCAGACCCGCGACGGCCTGCAGCGCGCGCGACCTCTTGGCTCAGTGGTCACGCGACACGCCGGACTCCCGCAGCATGCCGTCCCCAGCCGAGCGCGGGCGCCACCACCTCGGCGACCAGCTCGATCGATCTGAGGATGAAGGGATGCGGCGGATCGATCGAATGCACCTGAACCGCGATGTCCGACGCCCGGGCGAGCGTGCTGTCCGTCTGGAGCGAGGCGATCACATCGTCTGACGTGCCGAGATGAACATCCATGGCGGCGATCATCGCGTGAAGCGAATCATCGCCGGTCGCGCGGCCCAACCTGGCCAGGCGCGCGCGATGCCGCCCCAGCCCGATTTCGGCGAAACGCAGGGCTTCCTTGTTGTCATCGGTAGCGAACACGGTGCGCGAAGCGAGGATGCGGGGCTCGCGGCCCTCGGGTAGCGCCTCCATGTAAGCGTCGATCATCGGGTTCTGGATCTTGGCCAGCGAGAGATCGGGCGCGTTGGCCGGCCGGGGTTGCGTGCGCGACAGCATGAGACCGTCCCCCGCTGCGCCAGCCCGCCTGGCTCCATCGACCGTGAACGTCGCCTGCCAGACGCGCTCGACCAGGCTCGGATTCGCCGGATACAGCCGATCCCCTCCTCCCGGCAGCGCCCGCCCCGCCCAGGCGTCGCGCAACACTTGAAGGTGCCCGGCGAGCAGCGTCGCGCGCTCGGCACTGTTCTGGCCGAACGCCGCGTATGAGGAAAGGTTGCCCCCGCCTCCGACGCCCACTTCCAGGCGGCCGCCGCACATCAGGTCGAGCACTGCGGAGTCCTCGGCCACCCGGATCGGCAGCTCCAGCGGCAGGGTCACGATCCCCGTCCCGAGGCGGATCCGCGATGTCTGGGCGGCGACCTGGGCCAGGAAGATGAACGGCGCGGGAAGGCCGCCCTCGTCCTCATGGAAATGGTGCTGGGCGATCCAGGCCGAATCGAAGCCGAATCGTTCGGCGTGGATGATCTGCGCGGTCGCCAGCCGGTACCGCTCGGCGGGGTCTGCCTGATCGAGAAGGCGCGTGAAGAAACCCAGGCGTTTCGGCAGCGTCGCGATCGTCATCTGCCCGCCATTATGCATCATCGAGACCGCGTCCGAGATTCGCCGGACTGCCAAGTAGACTTCGAGGTGGCGTGAGGCATCGACAACGATGGCCTCGCCTGCGGCGAGGATGACATGGGACAGGCAGCCCCGTAGCGGCTGATCTGCCAGAGCTCGAAGCCGGCGTCGTCACCGCCCCGCCGCGCCCTTGACATCGCCATGCACCTCCTTTACCTTTTGCGAAATCGCATTGCTATATCCGCAAAACAGCGGAGGGGCGCCCTGCGATGAGCAGCAACACGAGATATACGCTCCTGACGCTCGTCAAGGGCCTCGCAGCGCTCGAGGCGCTCGAGGCCGTCGACGGTGGCCTCACGCTCACCGAATTGGCGCGACGCCTCAAGGAATCCCAGACCGTCGTCTTCCGTGTCCTCAAGACCCTCGAAGAACACGGCTACGTCCGGCACGACTCCGTCTCCCGGCGGTACACCCTCGGTCTGCGCATCTGGGAGCTCGGCGCCAGGGTCGTGGGTCGAACGGGACTGGTCGAGGCGGCGCGGCCGGTGCTCAAGTGGCTGACCACTGTGACGGGGCAGACGTCGGGGCTCGTCGTGCTTCGTGGCCCTGACGTGCTGTATCTGGACATCAGGGACGGGCAGGAGGCGCTGCGCTTTTACGTCGAACCCGGCGCTCGCGCTCCCGCCTACGGGACCGCCAGCGGCAAGGTGATGCTCGCCTGGCACCCCGAGCGCGTTCCCCAGGTCGTCAAGGCGGGGCTGCGGCGCCTGACTCCAACGACGATCGTGGGGGCGGCCGACCTCCGGCGCGAGCTTCAAGAGATCCGCCGCGCCGGCGTCGCCATCAACCGTGGCGAGCGCCAGCCCGACCTCGCGGCGGTGGCGGCCCCTCTCTTCGACGCGCACGGTGAGTGTGTCGCCGCCGTGGGCATCGCGGGGTCGCGCACCCGCTTCACCGACGACCTCGAGGATTTCAAGCGCCATGTGCGGAAGGCGAGCGAGGAGATCTCGGCGAAACTCGGCCATCGCGCCTGAAGGGGTAAGGAGCGGTAAGGAGGCAACCATGGGAGAGATCCTCGGGCTCGGCATGACGCATTTCCCGCCGCTCGGCGGCCGCGACGAAGGCATGGCGGGCATCCTGAAGCGCGCGCTCGCAGATCCGGCGCTGCCCGAACGATACCGACAGCCGTCCGGATGGCCCGAGGCCATGCGGCGGGAGTACGGGAGTGACGAGGGGCGGAGCGCCGCCGTGCAGCATCGAGAATTCCTGGTGACGCACTTCCGCAAGATGCGGAGACTCCTCGACGACTTTCGGCCGGACTTCATCGTGCTGTGGGGCGACGACCAGTACGAAAACTTCAAGGAAGACATCATCCCGCCGTTTTGCGTGCTGGCCTGCGAGTCGTTTGCGCCGCAGCCGTGGGCCCACGCCTCGTTCGTGCGCGCGAACGTCTGGGACGAGCCCAAGGACACGACCGTCCAGGTGCGTGGCCATCGCCCGGGCGCCAAGGCCCTGGCTGAAGGCCTCTTGGCCGAAGGATTCGACTTGTCCTACGCGTACCGGCCGCTGCACCACGAGCTCGGACACGCGTTTCTGAACACGGTGATGTTCCTCGATTACGACCGGAAGGGCTTCGACCATCCGGTGGTGCCCTTTCAGATCAACTGCTACGGGCGGAAGGTGATCTCGCAGCGGGCCGGCGTCGCAAGCCTCGCCGAGGCGCCGACCGGCGATCAGCTCGACCCGCCCTCGCCGATGCCCTGGCGATGCTTCGACCTCGGCGCCGCCTGTGCCCGCGTCCTGGCGCGGAGCCCCTGGCGTGTCGCGCTCATCGCCTCGTCGAGCTGGTCCCACGCGTTCTTGACGGCCAAGCACTACTTCCTCTATCCGGATATCGCGGCAGACCGCGTCCTGTACGCGGCGCTCCAGAGAGGCGACTGGGCGACCTGGCGCGAGACGCCGCTGTCCGCGATCGAGGAGAGCGGCCAGCAAGAGCTCCTCAACTGGATGTGTCTGGCGGGGGCCATGGCCGAGCTGGGCCGCAAGCCCGACGAGACGGCGTGGATCGAGACGCACATCTTCAACTCGAACAAGTGCTTCGCGTCGTTCCGGCCGTGACGCCGGAGACGCTCTGATGCAACTGGGGTTTGTCGGCACCGGCACGATGGGCAATCCGATGGCTCGCTGCCTCATCGACGCGGGCCATCGAGTGACCGTCCACGATCTCCGACGTGAAGCCACATCCAACCTGTGTGATCTGGGAGCACGCTGGGCGGACACCCCGCGCGCGACGGCGCAGGCCAGCGAGGTGGTCTTCACGTCGCTTCCTGGCCCGGCCGAGGTGGAGAGGGCGATGGTCGACCCATCGACCGGTATCCTGGCCGGGCTCAAAGCCGGCGGCGCCTGCATCGACATGACGACCAACGCGCCGAGCGTCGTTCGGCGGATCGCCGACGTCTGTTGGGCGCGAGGCGTGGAGTTTCTGGATTCGCCGGTCAGCGGTCGCCCGCCGGGCATGACCATCATGGTGGGCGGTCAAGCGACACCCTTCGCCAGATACCGGCCGTTGCTCGAGGCCATGGGGCGGAACATCTTTTACGTCGGCGACACGGGCGCGGGGTGCATCGCGAAGCTGGTGACGCAATACCTCGGCTATACGAACTTCGTCACCTCGCTCGAAGGTCTCCTCATCGCCGCCAAAGCGGGTATCGACCTCGGCATCCTGGCGCAGATCGTCCCGGTCAGCGCCGGGGCGAGTCGGACCTTTGACAACATTCCCCGGTCGGTCCTGAGCGGCGAGTTCACCGCCGGCGGGACGCTGGACATCGTCGCCAAGGACCTGCACCTGGCCTGCGAGCTGGCGCGCGAGGTGGGAGCGCCCGCGCACCTGGGATCGATCGCCGACGACGTGATGAAGCGCGCCCAGGCCCAGGGATGGGGCCAGCGCGGATTTCCCATTGCGGCGCGAGTCCTGGAAGCCATGGCAGGCGTGGAGTTGCGGGCGGCCGGGGTCAAATACGAAGGCGGGTACCAGGAGAAGGATCCCCGGCGGGGATGACCGATCACAGCGATGACATCGCACGCCTTCTCCTACAGCAGAAGATCGAGAGCTTTCTGTACCGAGAGGCAGAGCTCCTCGACGAGCGGCGATACGAGGAGTGGCTCGCACTCCTGGCCGAAGACGTGCACTACTGGATGCCGATGCGACGCAACGTCAAGTTCGGCGAGCTCGAGAGGGAGTTCACGCGCGAGGGCCAGGACGTCAACTGGTTCGACGAGGGAAAAGAGACGCTGACGCGGCGGGTGCAGCAGATCCTGACCGGCGTCCACTGGGCCGAGGAGCCTCTCTCGCGGATCTGCCACATGGTGTCCAACGTCCAAATCCTCGACGTGAAGCCATCGGCCTCGGCGCCGTCGGAGGTGACCGTCAAGTCGCGCTTCCTGATCTACCGAAACCGGGTCGAAACGGAAACGGACATTCTCGTCGGGAAGCGAGAGGATGTCCTTCACCGCGTCGATGGGCAGTGGAAGCTCAGGCGGCGAAAGATCGTCCTGGACCAGAACGTGCTCCAGGTCAAGAATCTGACGTTTTTCTTCTAGGAGAAGCCATGGCGACGGGGCGTCGTTACACGGGCGGTCTCGTGGATCTGGAGGCGGGACTCGCCGAGAGCTGGAACGAGCTGGCGACGTGGCGGGCTCCCGCGCGATGAGCGTCATCAACCTCAGGCACCTTCAGCCCGGCACGAAAATCGGCCTGGCGGACGGATCGACGGTGGAGGTGGTGTCGAACCCGCTGGATGGCATCTGGGTGTTCGCGCGCTACCTATCCTCGCCGCGCGACACCTCACTGGTCGGGACCGAAGAGATGATCTTCGCGCAAGACATCGTGGAGATCCGGTGAATACCGTGATCGAGGCGCGCCGTGCTACCCAGTCGTGAAGAGCTGCGACAGGCCTTTCAAGCCGGCTTTCAGGCGATCGACGCGGGCGACACGTTCTATTCGGGCTTCGACACCTTCCTCACGTCGGTCGGTTATCGAAAACGAGAGGAGATCCCCTGTACGTGCCGGGACGATGGCGCACACGGTCACCTGCCCGAATGTCGGTGGATGAAAGCATGAGGGACACGGCCATGGCCAGGAGCGCAAAGCACAACTCGATTCTGGGACTCGTCGACGTGAAGCAAGGGCTCATCAGCCGCGAGCTCTTCGTCAACGAGGAGCTCTACCAGCAGGAACAGGAGCAGCTCTTCGCCCACTGCTGGCTCTTCGTCGGGCACGAGAGCCAGATTCCCAAGCCCGGCGATTACTTCGTCTCCGGCATGGGCGAGGAATCGGTCATCCTCACCCGAGACCGGGAGCAGAGGATTCACGTCTTCTTGAACACCTGCCGGCATCGGGGCATGAAGGTGTGTCGCTACGACGAGGGCAATACGCCGGTCTTCACCTGTCCCTACCACGGCTGGAGCTACGCCACGGACGGCCGGCTCGTGGGAGTTCCCTATTATAAGGAGTGCTACGAGGAGCAGCTGGACAAGGCCGAATGGGGGCTGGTGGAAGTTCCTCAGCTGGTGAACTACAAAGGCACGATCTGGGCGACGTGGGACGAGACGGCGCCGCCGTTCGCGGAGTACCTGGGGGGCATGAAGGTCCATCTGGACACGCTCCTGGACTGTCGCGATGGGCGTGAAGGCGGCTCGGAAGTCCTGGGCGGAGTGCAGAAGTGGGTGATGCCCTGCAACTGGAAATTCGCCGCCGAGAATTTCGCCGGGGACGCATACCACAACATCAGTCACCGTTCCGTCGACCTCGCGGGCATCGGACCGAGTGGTGCTGGCCGGCGCGATACCGTCGAGCGCTCCACCGCCCAGCGGTTGGGCGCGTCGTTCCCCGACCTCGGCCATGGCGCGGTGTCGTTTCTCCAGCTGGACGATGTCCCGTACACGCCGAGCTATCAGAACACGCCGATCGTCGAGGAGTACTTCCGGCATTGTTACGAGGAGCGCAAGCGGCGCCTCGGAAAGGACGCTCGCCTCCTCGGCCTCGTCGGCAACGTGTTCCCCAACACGGCGTACCTGGCCCGCCAGCCGCGCTCCATCGCCGTCTGGCACCCGCGCGGGGCCCTGAGGACCGAAGCCTGGCGCTGGTTCCTGGTGGATGCTGACGCGCCGCCGGAAGTGAAGGACGTCCTCCGGCACTATTACCTCCGCTATTCGGGGCCGGCCGGGATGACCGAGCAGGACGACATGGAGAACTGGAACTACGCCACGCTCGCCAGCAAGGGGGTCATCGCGCGGCGCTACCCCTACAACTACCAGATGGGTCTCGGGCAGGACTATGGAACCTACGACAGCCCGGGAGTGCTCACCGATCGAATCGCCGAGCAGAACCAGCGTGGCTTCTATGAGCGCTGGGCCGCGTACATGGATGGGGGGCGCACGGATCCCAGAAACGGGAGGCGTAACGATGGCAGGGCTACCCGGAAAGGCGCTCGCCCAGGAGCTCATCGTCCAGAGTCGCGAGGAAAGTCGCCGGACACCGATGGAAGGAGTCGTTCAGGCCGCTAACGAGGGATCCCTTTCCGACGAACAGCAACCCATTCGAAACTAGTCGGGGCTTTTGGGATTCCATGCTCCGGGACCTTAGGTTAGAACAGCACCCGGATTCGGAATTCCAGCGGGGCAGAGGATGTTGCCGTCGGAACATTGCCCCCCCCCGGCGAGATAGGAGAGGTTGGTGACGCTCTTCCGCGGGTGCATCGCGCTCAGCCCCGCGACCGTATGTCGACATCCGCGTACTCTTGACCCACCCTCGTCAGTTTGGAATTGACCCGCCGCCACGAATGCCAGATGAGCGGGCGGGCCTTGTCGAGGCGTGGTTACCCGCCCAGACCGCGATCGCCAGGATAGAATGCCGGCCGAGTCGTCGACGCGACGGCATCTTCCCGAAGGAGCGCTCCCATGCCGACACCGACCCCGCTGGCCCCTCAGATCGAGCAATTCCTCCACGACAATCCGCAGGGTGTCCTCACCTCGTTCAGGCAGAACGGTATGCCGCAGCTCAGCATCGTCACCGTGTATCCGCGGGACGGTGGGGTCGGCATATCCATCACGGAGACCCGGGCAAAGTTCAAGAACCTCCTGCGGGACCCCGCTGCTCGGTGCTGGTGTCGCACGTCGATTGGTGGTCGGGGTTCCTGGTGTTCGAGGGCAAGGCGGAACTGACCCACTCCGGCAATAGCGACCCCGAGACGCTGCGCCTGGCCCGCCGAAAAATCTTCAGCGCCACCACCCGGCGGCGCAGCGCGGACTGGGAACAATATGACCGGATCGCGGCTGCTGACAAGCGCGTCGCGATGGTTCTGCGGCCCGATCACATCTACGGCTCGGCGCTGACACGGATGCGCGAGGCGCTGGCAAAGTAGCTCAGGTGTGGCGCGCCACTCTCGGAGAGTTGTCGACGGCGTGATAGCGACGAGGACTTTGATCTCGGCGTTGACGGGCGGGCGACCGGCCAGAGAGTTTGGTCCAGTGCTCGCGGAAGTGGCGCAGCTACCACCGCAGAACGGTGTCGGGGGTAACGATCACGAGAGGCCGTCTCTACCCGGCCCTTGACCTGCGCCAGCGCCATCCAGAAGACCCGATCAACCGTGCGTAGTTTCGGCCGGGTCACCGTTCGCTTGTACACGGTGAGCTGCTGGTGCAGGGCAAGGTTCTCGAGGGCGAGCTGGCGGTGGCCGCCGAACAGGAAGGGGAGTCGAAGCAGGTGGATCTGGTCAACGACGGCCCGGTGATGTTCCTGGTCGTGGCCGCGCGGCGCGCTGGCCAGGGAAACGTGAGCCCGGGGCGCGCCGCGCGCGAGCGTCCGCTCAGAACTGCGGGACCTGCCTGGTGAGCGCGGGCGCCATCGCATTGACGTCCGCCTGCGAGAGCTTCGTGCCGGCGGCGATCCCGGTTTGTCGGCTGAGACCGCCATTTTTGAGCTTGTGAATGTCCGCCATGCTCCGCAGCGTCGGATGAGCGTCGAGCTTGTTGTGCATGGCCTCGTGAAACGCGAGGTTCGCCACCAGCTGCTCGAACCGGGCGTCGCCCTCCATCTTGTCGAGATAGATTTCGGACATCATGCCCTTGCCGTCCACCCAGACCGTGGCGCCGGATTCGGTGAGACCGTTCCGAAAACCCCACATGTAGAGGATCCCGTTGCGAGCCGTGTTGAAGAAGTGCAGCACCAGGTGGTCCGACCGGCGCTGCCCCAGACTGCCCGCCCACGAAAACGTGCACGAGCCGTACGGCGTGTTGGGGCTGGTGCAGACCATGTCGAAATGCTGCTTCAGGGCGCTGCCGATGCCGGACTTGCGCTTCTCGGTCCAGCCATCGGGAAACGGCGGATGATCGACCAACCACAGACCGAAGGGCATCGCGACCTCCAGCATTCGATTAGCTCACGGCCGTTCGCGCCCCGTCAAGCCAGGGCGGTGGCCGAGAGCGGCCGATTCACCACGATGAGGGATGGAGGCTGGTCCCCAGCTCTACCTGCAAGCATGTGGCCGCGCCGTCCAAACTCAGTTACGGTAGGCCGCATGGAGTTCTTGACCGGGACAGGGGGGGCAGATGAAGCTGCTGACGTACGAGAGTGCGGCGGGGCCGCAGGCCGGAGTGCTGGTAGAGGACCGGGTGGTGGACGTCGCCACCCTGCTGGGCGAGGCGGGCGGGGTGCGGGACGTGCGGGCGCTGCTGGAGCTGCCGGGGGCGCCGCTGGAGCGGCTCAAGGCGGCGCTGGCCGGTAGGGCGACTGAAGGGCCGGCGCTGGGCAGCGTGCGACTGCGGGCGCCGATTCTGCAGCCGCCGACCGTGCGCGACCACATTATTTACGAGGAGCACGCCACCCAGCAGCACACTCGCGAGATCAGCGAGTCCTGGTACCGGCTGCCGGTCTTCTACTTCTCGAACCCGCTCCGCATCTTCGGGCCGGACGAGACGGTGCCCTACCCGGCGGCCAGCCAGCGGCTGGACTACGAACTGGAGTTGGGCGCGATCATCGGCAAGGACGGCAGCGACATCCTCGAGGCCGAGGCCGAGCCCTACATCGCCGGTCTTCAATGACTGGAGTTGCCGCGACCTACAGACCGACGAGATGAAGTTCGGCCTGGGCCCGGCCAAGGGCAAGGATGCGGCCAACTCGCTCGGCCCCTGGGTCGTGACCAGCGACGAGCTGGCGCCCTACTGGCGCGACGGCCGGCTGCACCTGAAGTGCTCGGTGAAGGTGAACGGCGTGCAGTGGATGGAGGGCAACGCCGGCGGCGGGCATTTCAGCTGGGGCGCCATCCTGGAGCGGGACGCCCAGGACAGCCGGATCGTGCCCGGCGACGTCATCGGCAGCGGCACGATCTCGGGTGGCTCGATCGGCGAGGCGATTCGCAAGGGCTACCCAGCCCGCTTCCTCCAGCCCGGCGATGTGGTCGAGATGGAGATCGAGGCAATCGGAGTGCTGCGCAACACGGTTGGGCCGATCGCGAACCCGAACAAGAACCTCCGCTGGAAGGCCAGGGAGCAGCCGCCGATGCCGGTGCCGCTGTCACTGACAGCCGGGCGCTGAGACGGTTTACAGCAGGCTGAAGGTGGGGGCGTCGAGATCGACCAGCCTCGGTCAAGCGCTACCAGATCGGCTGAGCGCCGCCATCCGTGCCCGCATCCGCGCCCGCACGCCTTCCACGATGTGGGCGGGCGCGGTCGCGGGCGACCCGGCCGAGAACAGCGGCTGCGGATCGTACTCGATCCCGAGCTGGATGGCCTGGGCCACGTCGTTCCCTGCGATGCGGGCGGCCAGCGTCAGCGCCATGTCGATGCCCGACGATACGCCCGCCGCGGTGATCACCTTGTCCCGCTCCACCACCCGCTTGAGCGTGGGCCGCGCGCCGTACTCGGCCAGGCGATCGAGCGACATCCAGTGGGTGGTGGCCTCGAGGCCGCGCAGGACGCCGGCGGCGGCCAGCAGCATCGAGCCTGTGCACACCGGCGCCGTCAAGGGCTAACACCGCAGGAGCGCTACCGAGGGCATCACTCCGCCTCGGGGCTTGACTCTGGCTCCGGGGGGAGCGATCTTAGCTCGGGACCAGGGCGGAAGGAGAGCGGAATTCCTACGCTCCCGTCGGTCAAGAACCAGATCGAGGGCAATATCGTGCAGACGACGACCCCACTCTGACAGGAGAGAACTCATGGCCGAAGTCGACGGCGCAACCTTAGTAGCGAGAAACCTCAAGCGGCAGGGCGTCAAATTCATGTTCGGGATCGTCGGGTTTCCGGTAGGCCCGATCGCCACGGCCGCGCAGAAGGAAGGGATCACCTACATCGGGATGCGCAACGAGCAGTCCGCCTCGTATGCCGCGCAGGCCGTTGGCTATCTGACCGGGCGCCCCGGCGCCTGCATCGTTGTGTCGGGCCCCGGCGTCGTCCACGCCCTCGCCGGCCTCGCCAACGCGCAGCAGAATGGCTGGCCGATGGTCCTCATCGGCGGCGCTTCGGAGTCCTGGCGCAACGGCATGGGGGCGTTCCAGGAAGAGCGCCAGGTGCTGATCGCGACGCCGTTCTGCAAGTTCGCGCATGCGATCGAGCACGTCCACCGCATCCCGTTCTATGTCGAGATGGCGGTCAGGAACTCGATCTACGGCCGGCCCGGCGCGAGCTATCTGGACATGCCGGACGACATCATCACCGCAAAGGTCGACGAGTCGAGGGTGGACGAGCCGGCGCGCTGCCCGGACCCGCCACGCACCCAGGCCATGCCGGATGATGTCGAACACGCGTTGAACGTGCTCAGGTCGGCGGAGCGGCCGCTCGTCATCATCGGCAAGGGCATGGCCTACTCGCGCGCCGAGGACGAGGTCCGCGCCTTCATCGAGCGCACCAAGCTGCCGTTCCTGGCCTCCCCGATGGGCAAGGGCGTGATGCCCGACACCCATCCGCTGTCGGTCGGCGCGGCGCGCAGCCACGCGCTGCAGAATGCCGACGTCGTCTTCCTGATGGGCGCGCGGCTCAATTGGATCATGCATTTCGGCCTGCCGCCGCGCTTCAACAAGGACGTGCGCATCATCCAGCTCGACATCGCGCCGGAGACGATCGGCCAGAACGCGCCGACCGAGGTCGCGCTGGTCGGCGATGGCAAGGCGATCGTCGGACAGCTCAACCAGGCGCTCGGGAAGCGCGAGTGGGTCTATCCCAAGGACACGCCCTGGCATGCGGCGATCGCCGAAAAAGCGGCGGCGAATGCGGCCCAGATCGCGCCCCAGCTCGTTGACGACGCGGCGCCGGCCAACTATTACCGCGCGCTGAAGGACGTCGCCGCCTGGGCGCCGGAAGACGCGATCATCATCGGCGAGGGCGCCAGCACGATGGATATCGGCCGCACCCAGCTGTTCAATGCGAAGCCGCGGCACCGGCTCGATGCCGGCAGCTACGGCACGATGGGCATCGGCATGGGCTTCGTCATCGCCGCCGCGGTGGTGCATCCAGACAAGCCGATCATCTCGGTTTCGGGCGACTCGGCGATCGGCTTCTCCGGCATGGAGATGGAGACG
>WNFU01009833.1_pt1 | contig 20796 bp, 17 predicted proteins | sample 5400121 | NCBI WGS metagenome assembly WNFU01 (sample SAMN13153360, study PRJNA577476) | soil metagenome | isolation source: 100 cm soil or saprolite under grassland replicate 1 | place: USA:California | collected 2016-06-15 | reverse complement strand
CCCTCATACAACATGACTTCGCCAGGTGCTTCATCAAGACCTGCCAGCATACTTCCCAGCATGACAGCATTGCCGCCGGCAACAATCGCTTTAACAATGTCACCGCTGAATTTGATGCCGCCATCGGCAATAACAGGGATGCCATACCTCCTTGCGACTTGCGCACATTCAAAAATTGCGGAGACTTGCGGCATGCCTGCCCCGGAAATCACCCGCGTGGTACAGATGGATCCCGCGCCAACGCCTACTTTGATCGCGTCGGCTCCGGACCGGATGAGTGCTTCTGCTCCTTCGGCGGTTACCACATTGCCAGCGATGACAGGTAGGTCTTTCCATGTCATCTTGATGCGTTGCACCGCTTCGAGGACGCCTTTGGAATGTCCGTGGGCTGTGTCAATGGTGATCGCATCCACTCCTGCCTTGACCATTAAGTCTACGCGGGTCTCGAGGGCTTTGCCTACGCCGACTGCTGCGCCAACGAGCAGACGTCGCTGTGAATCGGTGGCCGCGTTGGGATAATCACGCGCCTTCTGAATATCCTTGACGGTAAGCAGGCCCTTCAACCTTCCGTTTTCATCAACAAGGGGCAGTTTCTCGATGCGATGTTTTTGAAGAATATCCTTCGCCTCTTTTGCGGAGATGCCAGCTCGTGCTGTGACGAGTGAATCTTCCTTCGTCATGAATTGGTCGACTGGCAGGCCGTAATCTTGCGCTTCAACAAAGCGGATGTCACGGTTGGTGAGTATGCCGACAAGTTTTCCGTTTTCATCAGTGATCGGCACGCCGCTGATGTGATAGGTGGACATGATCTCTTCAGCACGACTAAGCAGCGCATCAGGAGAGAGACTGATCGGTTCAACAATCATGCCTGATTGCGAACGCTTGACCTTTTCCACTTCGGCGGCCTGGGCTTCGGGCGGCATGTTGCGGTGGATGATCCCCATGCCACCCTCACGCGCCAGCGCAATCGCCAAGCGCGCTTCGGTGACCGTGTCCATTGCGGCGGAGAGGATGGGAATGTTGAGTTGGATCTGCGGAGTCAGTTGAACACATACATCAGTTTCGTTTGGTAAAACTTCGGTATAACCTGGAACGATGAGGACATCATCAAAGGTGAGGGAATCAAATCTGTCGAAAAGTTCTTCATTCATATTTTATCTACTTATTAAGGTGACAGTCACTTTTGCGAAGCACTCCCGAAGTGGAGCGCAGGAAGCCAAGTGACTGTCACCTTTGCTTGGTTTATTCAGCCTGGTTCTTCAAATAACCGTGAATGGCTGTATCGTAATGCGCAGTGGACATAAAGCCTTTGATGGCAAGTTGTGCACGTGTCTTATTGGAGATGCCTCCCCCGCGAAGTTCCTCTAAAACGGCGTTATAGTCAGCTGGGTCACAAACGAGTGTAACGCGTTCATGATTCTTTGCCGCGGCGCGGATGAGGGTCACGCCGCCAATGTCTATGTTTTCGATGGCATCTGCGTAGGTAACATTGGGTTTTGCGATTGTTTCTTCAAACGGATAGAGATTGACTGCAACAAGATCGATGTAATCCCAGCCGAGGCCCAGGAGTTGTTGATGATCTTCGTCGGTAGGGCGAGCGAGCAGTCCACCGTGGATGGCGGGGTGGAGAGTCTTGACTCGCCCGCCGAGAATTTCAGGTGATTTGGTATAGTCCGCGACTTCGGCGACAGGAACATTGTTTTCACGTAGCAGTTTTGCAGTCCCACCTGAGGCGAGCAATGTCCAGCCAAGATCGGCGAGACCTTTGGCAAATTCGATGAGTCCCTTTTTGTTATGAACCGAGAGGATGGCAGTGGGCATTAAATACTCCTTTTACTTTCTACAAGAATATTTTTAAGTGTCTCGACTAATAACTTGTGTTCAACCTCATGAACCCGTGATTCGAATTGTTCAAGCGATTCATTTTGCTGAAAATCGATTTCCTGTTGACCGAGCACGGGGCCGTTGTCCACGCCTTCATCTGGGACGAGATGAACCATGACACCTGTTTGTTTTATGTCGCCACGTTGATAGGCTTCGAAGGCGCGTTCGATGGCGTGAAGACCAGGAAACATTTCAGGGAGAGCAGGATGTAAATTGATTACGCGATTGGGAAACAACGAAAGAAAAGAAGAGGAAAGAATTCTCATCCAGCCTGCCAGGATTGCGTAATCAGGTAGACAGGTAGACACGTAGGCAGCGAGACGAGTGTCATAGCCGTGGCGGGATTCATTTTCCGGTTTGGCAAAGTAGATGGCTGGCACTCCCACATTTTTAGCGCGGACGAGTCCATAGGCATCCGCTTTGTTGCTGATCACGGACACAACTTTGGCGTCAAGCTCACCTGATGAGCAAGCATCCAGGATGGCTTGAAGGTTTGAGCCGTTACCAGAAATAAGGACGACGAGACGTGCGGTCATATTTAATGATGGAAGAGTCTTAATCCTGAAAACACCATCGTCATGCCGTATTCATCGCATGCGGCAATGACTTCTTCATCACGGTTAGAGCCACCAGGCTGAAGGACATATTTCACTCCACTTTTTGCGGCGCGATCGATGCCGTCCCGGAAAGGGAAAAATGCATCGGAACCTAACACTACATCCGTGAGGCCGTTGAGCCAAGTGCGGCGTTCATCGTTTGTCAACTGATCTGGGATTTGTGTGAAAACATTTGACCAATTCTTTTTCTCAGCCTCTGTAATATCGGGTTGCAGGAACTGGTCAATGGCATTGTCGCGGTCGGGACGTTTGATCCCATTCTTGAATGGCAATGCCAGAACCGATGGATGCTGGCGCAATCGCCACAAGTCTGCTTTGGAGCCAGCCAGGCGCGCACAATGCACACGAGATTGTTGTCCCGCGCCGACACCGATGGTCTGTCCATCCATCACATAGCAAACGGAATTGGACTGAGTGAACTTGAGTGTGATCCATGCGATGAACATATCGCGCACAGCAGATTCTGGAAGGTCTTTGCATCGTGTAACAATATTTGCAAAATCATCACGCCTCACTGGGCGGTCGTTGTAGCGTTGCTCCATGCTCACGCCAAAGACCTGCCGAGTCTCGGTGACTTGTGGTTCGTAGGCAGAATCAATTTGAATCACGGCATATTTGCCTTGTTTCTTTTTCTTCAGGATCTCTAACGCTTCGGGATCATACGCGGGTGCGATCACTCCATCTGATACTTCGCGGGCGATGAGTTTTGCTGTGGGAACATCCACAGTCTCCGAGAGCGCAATGAAATCGCCGAAGGAAGACATCCTGTCCACGCCGCGGGCGCGGGCGTATGCTGTGGCAAGCGGGGAAAGTTCCATATCATCTACGAAATAGATTTTCTTCAAAATATCGGATAACGGGACTGACACCGCGACGCCCGACGGGCTGACATGCTTGAACGAAGCCGCAGCAGATTGACCAATGGTCTTCTTCAGCTCCCGAACCAGTTGCCATGCGTTGAGCGCATCCAATAGGTTGATGTAGCCAGGTGCACCACCCAGAACTGTGATGGGAAGATCGTTCCCATCTTGCATATACACGCGTGCAGGCACTTGATTCGGATTTGTTCCATAACGGAGGGTAAGTTCTTTCATAATGTTCCTTTAGTTCAATACAACTTTTTGTTCACCTTTGACCAATTCGCCAATGACAAATGTTGGTTCTGAAATGGATGTTTGAAAATCCGCGGCGATGGATTTATCCACGATGGCGACCATGCCAATGCCCATGTTGAAGACGCGGTACATTTCTTTGGTCGAGATATCTCCTTTTTCCTGGATCAATGCCCATAGTGGAGGGACTTGCCATGAGTTGAGATGAATAATTGCGCTTAGGTCCTCTGGCAACACGCGCGGAAGGTTTTCGATGAATCCACCACCTGTGATGTGAGCCAGCGCTTTGACTTTCGAAAGATGCGGATAAAGTGAGTTGAAATACGAGCGATGGGGTGCCAGCAATGAGTCCGCAAGTGAACAACCGAGTTCTGGATAACTGGCCTCGAGTGATTCGCCTTCAAACACCTTGCGGATCAGCGAGTAACCGTTGGTGTGAGGTCCGCTGGAGGGGAGACCAATGACGAGGTCACCAGCGAACAGGTCCGGGCGGGGAAGGAGTCGGTCGCGCTCTAACACGCCGATGATCGTCCCAGCCACGTCAAATTCTCCCTCGCGATATACGCCAGGCATTTCCGCTGTCTCACCGCCGAGCAATACCATTCCGACTTTCTTGCATGCCTCAGCGATGCCCGTCACCACTTCCGCGGTATGTTCGGGATTCAGTTTCGATGTGGCAAAGTAATCCATAAAGAAAAGCGGACGCGCACCTTGCACAAGAATGTCATTGATGCAGTGATTGACAATGTCGTGACCGATGCCGCGATAACGCCCCACGGATGCAGCGAGTTTGACCTTTGTCCCCACGCCGTCCGTGGAAGCGACAAGCACAGGCTGATCCATTTGCTTCAACGTGGCCACATCAAACAGCCCGCCAAAAGAACCAATGCCTGCTAAGACCGAATCATTATACGTAGCGCGCACGGAATCTTTCATGAGCCCCACCGCACGGTTGCCCGCATCAATATCCACGCCTGAGGATGCGTAACTTTGAGAAACGGATCGCTGACGCGAAGCGGACACCTGCACTGCACCAGACGCAGTGCGGTGCGAGTGTAAGCGGATGGCGGCACCAGCGGGCGAAGGAATCTCAACCAGAACGGGTTTTCCAATTGTTGACTTGAAGCGGATGAGAGGGGTGGATGTTCCTTTACTACTCAGTGCAGGCAGTAACATACCAGGGGTTCGATGGACGAAACGGTAAAGATGTTTTTGCCAATCTTGCACATCTTTGGGTTGTAAAATCCGTTTAAATTCAAGTTTTCTTCGCCCAAAGTTATATAGCATCCCGATCGGACTGGCTGTTGCGGCAAGATAAGTCAACACCTGCCCAGCTTCATCAACGCCAAGCGAGTGTGAAAAGGATTTACATTCGACCACAAGTCGTTCGTCGATCCATAAGTCTAGTTTGAGGTAGCCAATGGATTTGCCATCCACCCAAACTTCGACGCGTTTTTCTATCTCTGTGGGAATACCTGCTTCTTTGCAAAGATCTGCCAGACGACGCTGATAAAATTTTTCGGCATGACCCGCGCCCAATTCGTTATGCACCTGCATCGCCAATCCGTTTACCGTATAAGTCAATTGATCCGTTGGCAAGCTGATGATCTTTGATGCACGATATTCAACACGCCCATCGGAAATCCGTTTATCCGTTTCCCAATCCGTTCTTTCCGATGGAAACAATGCACGATACGCAATGTCATTTCGGTATTGAACACCATCAAAGGAGACTTTGGTTATGTTGGCATATACCTGTTTAATCGCAGAGTTAAGCGTCTTCGAGTATGCTGTCAGCCCAAATACACGCCCGCCGACAGTAATGACATTTCCATTACTGTCTATTTTGGTCCCCGCGTGAAAGCAGATCAAATCTTTAGGTAACTCTTCAATCACGACAAACTTTCCACTTTCTACTTTTTCAGGATAGCCTTTGCTCGCCAGCACCACACAAACCGCCGCGCCATCTTTCCAGCGGATATCAACATTTGCCAAAGTCCCATTTACACATGCTTCGGCAATTTCCAGCAAATCTGTTTCGAGCATAGGTAGCACAACCTGAGTCTCTGGGTCACCGAAACGACAGTTGAATTCCAAAACACGAATCCCACTTGGCGTGAGCATCAGTCCGGCATAGAGCACGCCCACAAACGGAGTTCCTTCGCTCTTCAATCCTTGAATTGCTGGCTTCAAAATACATTCAATCGCTTCATTCAGCATGTCCGCTGTAAAAATTGGAGCAGGCGCATACGCTCCCATTCCACCTGTGTTCGGACCCTTATCACCATCGAGTAATCGTTTGTGATCCTGCGCGGGTAACATTGGGATCACAGACATCCCGTCGGTGAACGCCATCAACGACACTTCCTGACCGACCAAGCGCTCTTCGATAACCACCTCATGGCCCGCGTCACCGAACGCTTTGTCCACCAAAATTGATTTGAGAGTCGCCCTTGCTTCAGCCATTGTTTCCGGCAAAATTACGCCCTTGCCCGCCGCCAAGCCCGAAACCTTAATGACGATGGGATAATCCAATGATTCCAAATATTGGATCGCTCCCTCAAATTGACCGAAGGTGGCATATCTCGCGGTTGGAATGTGATGACGTACCATGAAATCCTTGGCAAAGACCTTCGAGGCCTCGATCTGCGCCGCCGCCTGCTTCGGACCAAAACAGCGGATTCCTTCCACGGACAGATAATCAGCTATACCCTTTGCCAGGGGCGCTTCGGGACCGACGATCACCAGGTCGATTCGCTTGCCTTTGCAAAACGCTATGATTCCGGCATGATCGTCCACAGATATGTCACTAACGTTTTCCGCCAGCCCCGCTGTGCCTGGATTCCCTGGCATCGCATACAACTTTTTTAACTTTGGCGACTGTCTCACTTTCCATACAATTGCATGTTCACGCCCGCCCGAACCAATGACAAGAATATTCATAATTTCATTCCTTGTTCAAACCCCGTCTTTACTTTCGACATATCGACAGAAATCGGATAATGCCCCGTAAAACATGCCTGACAAAATCCATCCGTCCGCTGAACCGCGCGCATCATACCTTCGACAGATAGATAATACAAACTGTCCGCGCCCACGTGATCACAAATTTCGTCCACAGTTCGGCGGTGCGCAATCAAGTCTTCATGCCTGCCCATGTCCACGCCCATGAAACACGGGTGCGCAATCGGGGGGCAAGTGATGGCCACATGTACTTCCTGCGCGCCGGCATTCTTCAGCAACTTGATCAGCGGACCCATTGTATTTCCGCGCACAATGCTGTCGTCAATCATTACGACGCGCTTATCCAGAACATTTTCATGAATCACATTGAATTTCAATGCCACCCCGCGCTTGCGCAAAGAATCCGTCGGCTCGATGAACGTCCGACCGACATATCTGTTTTTGATAAAGCCATCGTTATAGGGAATCCCGCTCACATGCGAAAAACCAATTGCCGCAGGTATGGAAGAATCTGGCACAGGAATGACTACATCGCCAACATCATTTCCCATCTTGTTTGCGATCTCCCTTGCCAACTCCTCCCCCAACCTCTGACGCACATGATGGACGTTGATCCCATCCCACGTTTGGTCAGGTCTCGCAAAATAGATATGCTCGAACACGCACATCGCGGAAGGCGTCACTGATGGAAGCGCTTGCATCACCTTCAACGCGCTATTCGAAAGTGACACCACCTCGCCAGGCTTTACATCGCGGATGGCTTCACAGCCCAAGGTTTGCAGCGCGCCCGTTTCTGAAGCCACAGCATGTCCACCACTTGGCAGCAACCCAATACACAGAGGACGAAATCCCCACGGGTCGCGCACTGCATACACGCAATCCCGCGTTAGAATCACCAGCGAATAGGCACCCACCCATTTTTTCATCGCGGTCTTGATCCGTTCCTCCCAAGTCGCGCCTCCATTGCGCGCCAGCATCAGGGTCATCACTTCAGTATCCGACGATGATGAAAACCCAACGCCTTGCTGCATTAACTCATTTCGCAGCTCCGCCGAGTTGATCAAGTTGCCGTTGTGTGCCAATGCCAGTGGACCATGAATAGTCTCGATCATGAACGGCTGCGCATTCCTCAGTAAAGATGAACCCGTCGTCGAATAGCGCGTGTGACCAATCGCATAATGTCCCTTCAACTCCGCCATCGTGTTCGGCGTGAACACATGCGAAACCAAGCCCACACCCTTGTGTATGGATATTGTCTGCCCATCGGCAACTGCGATGCCGGCTGCCTCCTGTCCGCGATGTTGCAGCGCGTATAACCCAAAGAACGTCATGCGCGCCACATCTTCATTCGGTGCAAATACGCCAATCACGCCGCACTCTTCATGTGGATGATCATCCTCAAGTTCAAAACGGATTGGACTATTGAACACTAGTATCATCCTCGATGATCTTATCTGCCGCCCGCTTCTGACTCGCCTTGACCTGTTCCCGCACTTCAAGATTTGCTACGCCGAAAATTTTTGCCGCCAACAACGCCGCATTGGCAGGTTCCAACACCACCGCAGGTGCGATCCCTGAAGGCGTCCGCAGCGAGGAAAACACGTCCGCACCGGCAAATACATCCGATGGTGACGGACATGCGATCACAGGCGCGCTGACCGAGCCGTCTGTAAATCCGCTCAGGGCATTGCTTCGTCCTGCCACAGTGATATACACCTTCGGGCGGTCATCCGATTCATATTCGTGCAAAACGGATAGAGCGTGCTCAGGCGTCTTATGCGCAGACGCGATCCGGAACACCGTTTCCAATCCATATTGCTTGCACGCATCGGATATTTTCGTGCAATGATCCATATCCGCTTTGGAACCCATTAATATAACTACTAATGGTTCGAACATTATGAAAGCACTCCCGCCTTCTTCAAATTCTCGATCATTCTCTGCTCAACGGGATATTCACCGGCTTCAAACGGCTTACCTGTGAACAACTCATAAATTGTCATGTATCGCTCACTTGCAGACGCCCACAACTCTCCGGGCATGGATGGAGCCTCTCCGTCGCCGCGATAGCCTTTTTCTGCATACGCTAAACGAACAAACTCCTTATCAAAATTTTCGGGGTCTTCCCCAACGGCAAAGCGTGCTTCGTAGGTATTTGCTTTCCAGAAACGAGAGGAGTCGGGTGTGTGAACCTCGTCAATGAGGACAACATTGCCATCTGTGGCGAGCCCGAATTCGTACTTAGTATCCACTAAAATCATTCCTGCTTTATTTGCTATTTCCTGTCCCCGTTTGAAAATTGCCAGCGCTGTGGCTTGAACTTGATCCCAGGCCTGCTTGTCCAACAAGCCTTTCTCGACGACTTCAGCGCAAGTCAGGCGTTCGTCGTGACCTGTTGCGCCACCTTTTGTCGTGGGCGTGATGATCGGTTCTGGCAAAGCAGCATTTTTCTGCAAACCTTCAGGGAAGTCGTATCCGTAAATGTTTCGCTCACCAAGTGAATAGCGATACCACAATGCCGTGGATGTGACACCTGTGATGTATCCACGCACGATGACTTCAACGAGGAACGGCTCGGCGACGTTGACCACGGCGGCGTTTGGGTCAGGTAATGAGACGATGTGATTTGGGATGATATCTCTAGTCTGCTCGAACCACCACGCGGATAGCTGATTCAGCACCTGTCCTTTGTAAGGAACGCTGGCGAGAATTTTGTCGAATGCCGAAAGGCGATCTGTGGTGATGATGAGTCGTTTTCCATCAGGCAAGTCATACCAATCGCGCACTTTGCCTGAAGTTTTATTGGGAAGAGGTAGATTGGTTTCACGAAGAGCGGAGGGTAACCAGTCAATCAATTCGTTCTTTGGATACATGAATACTCCTTTTGTTTAAGGTCACAGGTCTCAAGTCGAGTGACTTTTGACTCTAGACCTGTAACGCATATCTCACACCATTCTTGAACAATCCCAATCCACTGTGATGATTAACGCCGCGCGTCCACTGTGGATGTTGGTAAGGATGAATGTAATTCTCAGGATGAGGCATCAAGCCGAGTACATTTCCATGCGGATTACAAATCCCTGCAATGTCATGGATGGATCCGTTGGGATTGATAGGATACTTTCCATCAGCAGGGGAACTATTTGCGTGAACATAAGTGAGGGCAATTTGGTCATTTTCGATGAAAGAGGAAAAAGGAAAGAGTTCGGATGTTTGAAAGTTGCCTTCGCCGTGGGCGATGGGACATTCGATCAGTTCGTCCAATCCTTTCGTCCAGATACAAATTTGGGAAACTGGTTCAAGTGTCACCCACCGACATTCAAAATGTCCTTGAGCATTAAATGTTAGCGTTGCGTCTTTATTCTCAGAAGTGGCGGGGAGAATACCTGAGTTCACCAATGCCTGAAATCCATTACAGATACCGATTACAGGTTTGCCAGATTCGACGAATGTAGAGATTTCGTCCGCGAAATAAGACGCGAGGTCAAGGGCGAGGAGCTTGCCCGCGCCCAAGGCATCCGCGTAGGAAAAACCTCCAGGAATGACGAGCAATTGAAAGTTCGAGAGGAGCGTTTTGTTCATTCGCAATTCGTTGAGTGGAATCCCAATCGGCTCTGCACCTGCAAGAGTCAGCGCTTCAATGACATCAAAATCACGATTGGAGCCGTGTGCTTGGAGGACAAGTGCTTTTGGTTTCATAAGTGAGTAGGGTTATTGAATGCTTGGACGATTTCATTTACGGCAATTTCGACATTGGAAATTTTGAGAATAGGATCGGCTGTGACTTCACCAATTTTGTGGCAGGGAAGATTGGCAAATTTGTTTTCAAACGCGGGGGCATTTGCTGGAGAGACTTCAACGAGCAGACATCCGTTGACTTCGGTGAACACTGTAGATGCTTCGATGTCCAGTTCCATACCAAGACGTCCACCGATGCACATCTCTGCGGCAGCGACGGCGAGACCACCTTCGCTGGGGTCATGTGCAGATTTGACAAGTCCGCTCCTGATGGCTTGATGCAAGGCATGATAAGTTTGATTGACATCTTGGACAATTCCGATCGCAGAGATTAACAACGTTGGTGGGATGGCATGACGAAGACCATCTGCGCCAAGATATTCGTTGTTGAGCGAGTCTTTGCCACTGATGAAGGGTGTGTCGTAGAACAGCGCCGCGTCATGACAACCTCGACAGGCTTCGACCAGTGTGCCGAGTGTTTCGGGTCGGAGCGGATCGCCCCAACAAAAATTGTCAAGGACGGCAATCCGATCTGGATCTGCGCCGACAGCCACAGCATTACGAATGGCTTCATCCATCACGGACCATGCCATTTTGTACGCGTCGCGTTTGCCGTGTTCAGGGTTGATGCCATTGGAGAGCACGATGCCTTTCCTTCCATTCGTGCCAATCGGCTTTATGACGGTTGCATCCGATGGCGCGTCGGCTTCGATGCCTATCAGCGGTTTGATGACTGTTCCGCCCTGCACTTCGTGGTCGTAGATACGGATGACGGAGGCTTTACTGGCGATGTTGGGGTGAGACAAGAGATTCAGAAGAGTCCCTTTGATGTCGACGATAGACGATGGACGATGGACCATACCATTTACTGGCTTCTGCTTACTAATCACTGCTCGTAACTGTCTTTGTGGAATTCCTTCATGCAGGAACTCATTGTCCATATTCACAACGATATTTCCAGCGTAACGGACGATGAGTCGCCCGCCCCCAGTGAATGCACCGATGTCAGTTAATTCAGTGTCGAAGGTGTCACACAGAGTTTGCAGGGTTGGGATGTTTTCGGGCGAGACTGCAAGCGCCATGCGCTCCTGCGCTTCGGAGAGCCAGATTTCCCATGGAGCGAGCCCAGGGTATTTCAGGCGGACATGGGTCAACTCCACATCACAACCGAGTTTGGATGCCATTTCACCAACTGCCGATGACAAACCACCCGCGCCGCAGTCCGTTATGTCGTTGTACAAATCTAAATCTCTAGCACGGACGATAACATCGATCAGGCCTTTTTCAGTAATGGGGTCACCGATTTGCACGGATGCGCCAGAGACTTCACCCGTTTGCGCGTCCATCGTCATAGAGGAGAAGGTTGCGCCACGCAGACCATCACGGCCTGTCCGCCCGCCGAGCACGATGACACGATCTCCAACTTGTGGATTCTTTCGATGCTTTCCTTTCGGAGCGATGCCAACACATCCGCAAAAAACAAGCGGGTTGGCAATGTAGCCTTCGTCATAAAGAATCGCACCATTGACTGTTGGGATACCGATCTTGTTGCCATAATCCTGCACGCCTGAAACGACGCCCGATTGAATGCGGCGTGGATGCAAAACGCCTTCAGGCAATGAATTTGGATTCAGATCTTGTGGACCAAAACATAAGACGTCAGTATTCGCAATCGGTTTTGCGGAGACGCCCAGAATATCGCGTATGACTCCACCTACTCCTGTATTTGCTCCGCCAAAAGGTTCCACCGCTGAGGGATGGTTATGCGTTTCGGCTTTGAACGAGATTTCGAATTCATCATCAAAATCAATGATGCCTGCGTTATCCACAAATGCAGAGATAACCCAGGGCGCGTTGATTTTGTCGGTAGCGGATTTAAGATAAGTTTTGATAAGACCATCGATGTCAGACGAATGACGATTGGAATCCGCGGTCTGTCGTCCATCGTCTATCGTCACTTTTGCTTTGAATGTCTTATGAACACAATGCTCGCTCCATGTTTGGGCAATCGTTTCGAATTCGACGTCAGTAGGATCGCGCCCTTCTTTGACGAAATAACTTTGAATAGCTCGCATCTCTGGCAAGTCCAATGCGGCGCGGCGGTCTTTTGAGAGAGCAAGCAATTGATCGCTGGACAAATTACGAATGGGAATCATCTCGATCATCCCGCTGGATTCAAGCTCCTCAGGAAAGGAGGGTGTGATTTCACCAATCGTCCAATGCTGGATGACGCTATTGGCTAGCAAACTTTTGGCAATGGATTGCGAGGCGGATATACGATTAGTGTTTTCATCAAAGCACAGAATAAGATGTTGACCTGTAGCGGCACGATGAACTCCATACAGCTTAAGTTCGTGCGCGGCGCGGACAAGTTGATCAGCAACCGGGTCAGTCACACCAGGGCAAAGGGCAACTTCCAGAATAACCGAATCATCTTCAGGCGGGGAAAGAAGTGAGGGCAATTCAATCCATGAAATGGATTGAGTTACAGGGTCGCTTAAAAGTTTGAGGGCCAACTGTTGCGATTCTTCTTGCGACAGTTGGCCCTCGATAAAGTAGAGGTCCTGCACAATGATGCTATGCAGGTGTTGGAAGCCAAGTGCATGAGCATCTTTTAAGTAGCCTCCATTTCTTGGGTCGTTCGTCTTGTTGTGGACGAGGAATTTATAGATGGGCATATTGTGTGGGTTTGAAAGTTGACGCGATTTTACCTCTACAAAATTGTCTAGTCAATACTCGGTTTTATGATGGCGGCTATGCCGTTACCATTGCCTGCGCCAACATATACTCCGCCATCTTCTGAGGGATGTTCATATGAGTGGTCGCGATACTGTTGCAATTGCCATCGTGTGATTGATCTCATTTCCTAATTTTCTTATCTGTTTGACTAATCCAAATTTAGAAAAGCAGAATTTTACGAGTCGGGATGCTTGCAATTTGATGAATTTATTAGGTACTGCCATAATCAAAAATATTATCCAACTTATCGAGCGCTTTAGTGGTTACGCGTCGCGAGCCCTAATCCCGTCGGGACCGCAACGCGTAACTAATTATGCCCCAACTGGCGGGGAGCATCATTTATGATTACTCAAAAATTCGAAAGAAGTGAACTTCACCTTTCTATCTCTGAGGCACTGAGTCGACAAATCCCATCTATTCAAGAGATCTTTTACTACATAAATGAAGCAAGAAATAGCTAACAGCCCTGGAGCTTAGCTGCAGCGTGTTGGCTGAAAAGTATACTTCTCTAGTATGTATAATAAGAGGATCCAGAATTCATGCTGGGCAGCGGAATTCAACATTTTTGCGATCCTGCTCGCCGCAGATGTACTCGCAAACTAGGGCGTGCTGCGCTCCCCTGCCGTCGGCGCGCTTGATGTCAGTGAGTAGGATCGTTGCTCCTATTAACGCTCAACTCCTGCGAGAATCAGAGTTATAGAATTAAGAGTATATACTCGTGAGAGCCTACGACGGATCCAGTTGTCGTGGATGCGTTGTGGGTTCGCAATCTGGAGTAAGCTAAGCCTCCCAAAATGGGAGGCTTAGCTTTTATTTGAGCCGCGGAGTTTGCGGAAGTCATCACTCAGACCTCATCTGCCAGCAAATTGCGGCCCCAATGCCTTTCCAAGCAAATCAAGCACTACTTTATCACTTCCCACGTAAAGAACAATAATGCGGCCAGTTTTATAGAAGTGTGGTGTATCCATCCAACTGACCATCGTGGTTCCGATCGAGCCACCGTCTGGGGCCACTTGAGAGGCCTCGCTTTCCATTGCGTCTACACTTTCATATTCAAAAACTTGAACATCCGCTCCGTTGACTTTGATAATGCTGCCCTCAGGACTGAAGAAAGCCTGCGAAACAGGCTCACTGGTCTCTACCGTTGCGCCTGAGGCTTCCAAGGCGGAGATTAAACTTGCTTTGTCTTCCATCGCAAGAGGTTCGGTTGTCACAGCCGGCGCGGTCGCTTTGGAATTATTCGCACAACCACTTACCACGAATGCAATGATCAAAAGCAAAACCATCAGGAACGGGCTTTTCATACAGCACCTTCAAATTCATTTGATTATATTTCACTGATCATATTTCAACCGTAGAAGTTCCTGCACAACGCGGTTCTTTGAGACTAATTCCCTAGAGGGATATCAGATTTATAGCCGGAAGTCAAATATCTGTGATGTCTGACCGTTCCCCTTACCCTTATTAACCTATAGGCAAAATGGCTTGCCACAAAATGCGTCAGGTTGCTCTCTGCGAGGGCAGGAAAAACCTATAAAATGATGGCATATATTCCTGAGGCGACATATGACTACCCTTTCTCCATTTTTATCCATAGACTCTTCCTGTGATCAAGCTTTACAGATAACCAAAACCAAACTAACACAGGCAGGTTTGAGGGCCGTGCAAACATTTAACTTGAATACAGCACGGCTTGGCTTACACAATTGCTCCTGTCCAAATCATGGAACTGAAGAATGTGACTGCCAGATGATCGTCCTGCTTGTATATGGAGATGCCTCCGAACCTGCGACTTTAATTTTGCATGGCTGCGATGGAAAAACTTGGCTTTCAATTGCAGACAATACGCTTCAAAACGTACACAAAAAGCTAATAACCAACATTCGGCAGGCACTTGAAGGTCAGGTACATGCTAGCATATAGGCAAAATTGCTTATATGCTTATCCATCATTTGGCTCTGGAACTTCTATGTCACATTGCCTACACTATGAACGGTAATCCAGAATTTTTTACGATGAAAGGAGAAGGAAATGTTTACATTTAAAAAAGTATTGGTCGTTCTGACAGCCGCAGGATTGTTATTAACCGCATGCAGCGGACAACGAGCCAGTGAAGTCAAGATTGCCTTGACAGAATTTGCAATTGAGTCATCAGTAAATGACTTTAAGGTAGGCGTCCCCTATCATTTTGTGGTGACCAATGAAGGCCTTGTCAACCACGAAATCATGATCATGCCTCCATTGACGGAAGATCCCATGGGCATGGCCATGGACATGGGGGAATTGGACAAAATGGCCCTGGCTATGATCGAGGCAGATAAACTACCACCTGGCGCAACCGCGTCCTTTGACTATACTTTTACTGATCCTGTAGCAGTTGGGAGTCTTGAGTTTGCCTGTCATACACCAGATCACTATGAAGCGGGCATGAAGCTTCCGATTAGTGTCAAGTAAGCTTGTGAAATCAGCAATCCAAGTAATCAATTGAATTCCAGAATTAGTAATATGCCAGGTGAAGCAGGCGTCAGAGGATTAATGACGCCTGTTTCCTCAATATAAGATGTTTTATTGCAGAGAAAGTTAAACCACGCGCCCGAACCCAACGCGTCTTAAAGGATACAATGTCCACTCTTACAACAACTATTACACCAAAGCCAAGTCAATCTGTTTTTGAATGGATTTCGCAACATTGGTTGGCAACATTCCTGCTCATTTATGGAATATGGGTTTGGCTTCCTTTTCTTGCCCCAGTGTTCATGAATTTCGGTTGGGTGGGAGCCGGGAAGACACTCTACTTTATCTACTCCTTTTTCTGTCATCAATTGCCGGAGCGTTCCATCTTTTTCTTTGGCGAAAAAACGATGTACTCTTTAAGAGAAATTCAAGTGGCGTGGCAGAATACAACCAATCCGATGATCCTAAGACAATTCACTGGCAATGAAGCCATGGGTTGGAAAGTTGCCTGGTCAGACCGTATGATTTCCTTTTATACCAGCGTGTGGGTGTTTGCGGTCGTCTGGTGGCCGCTTCGGCGCAAAGTCAAGCCGCTTTCCTGGTGGGCGTTCGCATTATTCCTACTTCCTATCATTGTAGATGGCAGTACACATGCCATTAGTGATCTGGCCGGAATTGGTCAGGGATTCCGTGATACAAATCAATGGCTGGCTATTTTGACTAACCATTCTTTCCCCGCGACGTTTTATGCAGGTGATGCCCTTGGTTCATTCAATTCATTGGCACGCTTCTTCACAGGACTTTTAGCAGGTCTGGGCATTGTCTGGCTTGCGTTCCCCTATATTTTTCAATCGCAAGTCCTCAATCAACAATTAGATCAATTGAAGTATGGAGCCGTCCTTGAGCAAATCAAAAGTCAAAATCCGCGCGCTTCTGGCTGATGATCATCGTATCGTTCGTGAGGGGATTCGCCAGTTACTCGAAAGCGCCAAAGACATTGAAGTTCTAGCCGAAGCCGGCGATGGCGAAGAAGCTCAATCCCTGATTGAGAAACTTAAACCGGATGTCGCTGTGCTGGATATCCAAATGCCAAAAGCGAGCGGCATCGAGGTCACACGCTGGGTCCGCGCGCACCTGCCCGAGGTGGGCGTACTCATTCTCACGGCGTATGACGATGATCCCTATGTCATGGCTGTTCTACAAGCCGGTGCAAATGGATATGTACTCAAAACGGCAAAAACAGACGATCTGATTCAAGCTGTACGTGATGTCTATGAGGGCAAATCGGCGCTCGATTCTTCTATCACTAAAAAGCTGATGTCGAACCTTTTCAAACGCCCAGATAATAAAGTAGTTGAACCACTTACAGACCGCGAACTTGATGTATTACGTCTCGCATCCAAAGGCTATACAAACAAAGCGATTGGCGTTCAATTGAATATCAGCGACCGAACCGTACAAGGACATCTAGCGCATATTTTCGCCAAAATGCAAGCCACCAGCCGCACTGAGGCTGTGATGCGCGCCGTTTCGTTCGGCTGGATTTCGCAGGGCCAGGATCAGATCAATGAAGAATGATTATTGATCCACGCATTCCTGAAGCTGTTCACCCAATCATCAAAAACTACGTTTTGCTAACCGAGAAACGCCTGGTCGGTCTGATAAGTGCGTCCTATATCGTGGGATCTATTGCGCTGGGCGAATTTAATGAGCATTTTAGCGATATAGATTTCGTTACGGTCCTGAATCGTAGAGCCACAGCGGTTGAGATAGAGTATCTGCGCAAAATTCACCGCACTATCGAAAAAAATTATCCTCAATGGCGAATGTCAGGTAGTTATATTCAGTCAAGTGATTTAGGGAAACTGGGCGATGAGGTTGAGCCGCATCCGCATTTTCACGATAAAGTTCTTTCTCCTGCCGCAGCCAATGGATTAACCTCAGTCACGTGGTGGGAACTAAAACATCATGGCATCCCAATTGTGGGGACTGAGCCTCGAAATCTGCCTTTTGAGGTGGATTGGGATCTGCTCATTGCTGAAATGAGAGAAAACTTGAATTCCTATTGGCTGAGTTGGACACAGAATCCACGATGTATGATCCTATTGTATTCGAATTGGGGCATTCAATGGGCCATTCTTGGCGTATTGCGGCAATTCTACACATTCAGAGAAAACTCGATTACAACAAAGGTGAGAGCGGCTGAATATGCGCTTGGATGTCTGCCGCTGCAGTGGCACCCACTTATTCAAGAAGCAATTAACATTAGGCAGCGGAAAACGTATTCCGCCTATCACTTTAGATTCGGTAGAATGGTAGAAGTCGTCAAATTTCTTAAATACATAATCCAAACATGTAACGCAAATTCCATCTCATGAAAAAAAAGATTTCTCCCCTTTGGCGCGGATTCACTGTGCAGCTTTTTGCTATCACAGTTCTGCCACTGACCCTCCTTTTACTTGTCATTGCCTTTGGAAGCGTTACAATGCATCAAAGAGATATGCGCTCCTTAGTTGGGGAACGCGATGAGCGGGCTGTCCAAGCCGCTACAGCTACCCTTGAATCGGAATTGCACCACCGCATGGCAGGTATTTCCAGCCTGGCCGCATTCGCCAATTCTTCCCGTGATTTGTCGTTTGAAAAAGTGCTGGCGACCTCAGGAGACCTAATGTCTGACTTCGACGGCGGCGTGGCGTTCCTTGATTCGGATGGGGCTGTGATCGGCAATGCAACACAGGAAAGTTTTTTGAATTCGATCCTCCACAATAGGAAGGAAATAATTCTGGCCTCAGGTTCAAATCCCGGACCCGTGCTTTCAATCCCCATCACAGATCAGGCATCCAAGCGTACCTTTGTCATCGTGTCTGCCTATTCCCCCTCCATCGATGTAATTACAGCCGGCGCATTTTCTCCTGAATCGCTTGTCCTGCAGACCTTGGCTGCTTCCTATCCTGCGGACAGTCAGGCGACGATTTACCTACTGGATGCTACTGGCAAGATCCTTGTTGCCAGTGGCACATCTCCGACACAAAGTTTGCCAGCCAATCACCCAGGCGTTGCCGAAGCCCTGCGCGGTGAAAGCGGGACACAGTATGTGCAGGTTGGGAATAGTGAGCATGTGATTGCCTACGCTGCTATTCCTTCGACAGGCTGGGCGCTGATCACAGAAGAGGATTGGCGGGCGCTTGTTACTCCTTCGCTGGCGGCTACACAAATGGCTCCGCTCGTGCTTGTACCCGCATTTATTCTCGCGCTATTCGCATTATGGTTTGGCGCCAAGCAAATTGTTCAACCGCTGCAGCGCCTTGAGTCAAAAGCCGCAGCGTTGGCATGGGGGGACTTTGAAACGATCAAAGAATCCGTAGGGGGGATCTCTGAAGTACAACATCTCCAAAAAGAATTAACAGAAATGGCGCATAAGGTGCAGGCTGCACAGGAGGGATTACATGATTACATCGGCGCAATCACAGCGGCGCAGGAAGAAGAGCGGACAAGACTCGCGCGGGAACTCCATGATGACACCATCCAGGCTGTCATCGCGCTCAAGCAACGTGTGCAACTGGCGCAGAAATCGGTGAAAGATCAGAATGGACGGCAATCGCTCAAGGCCCTTGAGGATCTTGCAGAACAAACTGTCGAAAATCTCCGACGACTGACACGCGCATTACGTCCGATTTATCTTGAGGACCTGGGACTCGTCACCGCGCTAGAAATGTTGGCGCGCGAAACAGGCCAGGGAATCCACTTGGCAGTGGACTTTCAACAATCAGGGCAGGAGCGCCGCTTATCACGCGAAGTTGAATTGGCACTCTATCGCATCGCACAGGAAGCCTTGAACAATGTAGTACATCATGCAAATGCCAAACATGCTGTGTTATCCATCAGTTTTGAAAAGGAAGTCAGATTGGAAGTGATAGACGATGGCGTGGGATTTACTGTGCCAAAGAGCCCCACGGACTTTGCGCCCAGTGGGCATTTTGGCTTGCTGGGCATAAGAGAGCGAGCCGATCTGATTGGAGCGAGACTTGAGCTCCACAGTGAAGCAGGCAGCGGGACGCGTCTATCCGTTCGATTGGCTGACGCATCAAGCCACTCACAAAGAAAAAAATCGCGTTCCAGTTCTTGATAGCTATGAATATAGGACATAACAATACAAATAAGACCGGGGTAGATTGGGTGAATAGATCTTTTTTTGTACGATAGCCTGTCTCCGCGCGTTTGAGCAAAATTTCGATCCATTTATGGCCGGTGAGATCGAGCATCCTATAGATGACGCCTAATAACAACTGTAAATTTCCTGTGTTCTATTTCATCAGGCTCTGGGTATACCCAGAGCCTGATGATTCTCTATAAGCAAAAAAGCTTACGCCCAAATACGATAAACGGCGCTTAGGTTTTGCAGGTCAAAGTCATAAAATAAGTGAGGATTGAGCCCCACGGATATGTCATGTTTAAGCAATTCGCTGGCCACTTTGATGACATGGCGCTTGCCATCGCTATTTGGATGTGCACACTCCCACTAGTGGGTTTGCTGATCTTTCCATTCTTCGGATTGAATATCATCCATCGCTCCTCGAAATCCTGACCGGTTCAGCGATTATCGCTTATGGGCTGACAGCCTTCTCACTGGGCGTGAAATCTCTGCGCGTTGTAGACCATAGTCTTATTGAAAAAGAGCATAAAACTGCGGACGTAAATTCAACCGAGACTGTGCCAGCTTAACTGATCACGACACCTTTATAAAAAGAGCTGCTTTCAGAATCTCGAAAACAGCAAAAAGTAAAGCAAATTAATAGGCAAAGAATTTTACTGATAAACTTCGACGAATATTTGATGTGCAACAGCAAAGCCTAATGTGACGACCTGCCCTTGAATATCCACAGCAATAGTCTGATTAAATGGCAACACTTCTCTAACTGTCACGTCTGCACCGGGTATGAGTCCTTTGCTTTCTAAAAAAGTCAGCAAATCCAAGTTATATTCCGCAAGTTCATGTACACGCTTAATGATCACCTTTTTATTGGGTGACACCTTAGTAAGAGGTATCCAGGAAGATACCCATTCTTCACATCCGGGCAACGGATTCCCATGCGGACAAGTCTGCGGATATCCCAACTCCTCCAGTAGTGCGGTTTCCACTTCCGAAGATATGGCATGTTCAAGATTATGGGCTTCCTGATGCAGTTTGGACCAAGGCAACATGCGCGCGATCATCCATTCCGTTAGCATGTGGCGGCGGACGACAGTCCGCGCTGATCGTTTTCCAGCCTTGGTTAATCGAGTTCCAT
>WNFU01009580.1_pt1 | contig 20809 bp, 14 predicted proteins | sample 5400121 | NCBI WGS metagenome assembly WNFU01 (sample SAMN13153360, study PRJNA577476) | soil metagenome | isolation source: 100 cm soil or saprolite under grassland replicate 1 | place: USA:California | collected 2016-06-15 | reverse complement strand
GCGCGGCGATCACTGCTGGGGTACGGTCTTTTTTCGGACCCGGGCTTTTAAACGATCTGCCGCGCCGGGGTTCTGGTTTGAAAGTGGCCACGAAAGCTTACCTCAAACCATCAAAACCATCATACAAGGCTTTACTCTGTCGCCTGCTCTGCAGGCTGAAAATGCGAAGAGCCGTTTCGCGCAAAAGGAGATGTCGAGGCTCTGAACGCTTCGACAATGCTGACATAGCGTCAAGGAGAATATGATGACCAACCGCCGCCTAGTGACATTGTTTGTCCTCGGTCTGATCGGATACGGAGGTCTTTTCTTTCTGTTCCGCAAGACCAACCCGGCGGCGAGGTGGAACTTCGAGATGGATCGCGCCGCGGCGATCGAAAGAGCGAAGGCGGAGGCGGCTTCCTACGGTTACAACGAGCCCATACGATCCCCAATCGTCAGGGCTGAATATCATCGCGACGATGAATACTATCTTTCCCGACAGGCCAACCCGCTGCTCGATTCGCTCTTCACGCCGGTGAAGGCGCTAGTCAATCTGAACGGCGCGAAATCGGGTTCGGGCTTTGAAGCGAGGTTCAATTCGCGCGGCGAATTGTTGGGGTACAGACTGCGCGAGCGTCGCGAGAAAAAAGACGGGGAGAAAAAGGACGCGTCGCAACTGTCGCCGTCGCCTGAGACGCTAGCCAACGACCGGAAGGTCGCCGATGAAGCCTTGAAACGGTTCCTGGGCGAACGATACGGCAAATTCTCTTTCCTTTCCGGCTCGAACGCCGGCGATGAAGACAGGAAGTTCTCGTGGACGGCGGCGGACGACGGCCTCAATGTCTTGGCCGGCGTCGTCGTTCGCGAGGGGAAAGTCATAGAGGTCTGGCTGCAATCCAATCTAAGCCCGAAATTTCAGGCTGAATCCAACGCTCGGCACGGCGGGACGATAGTCGCTCTGTCGAGCGCAGACATCCTGTTGTTCTTTCCCGCGATCATTCTGATGATCTTCTTTTACTTCGTCAGCCTGGCCGGGCGGCGGATTGACCACCGAAAGACTCTCGTCTTCCTGGTCTGCAGCTTCCTGCTTCTGTTTGTCTCCAACCTGTTCGGAAGCCTCGCTGACGTATTGCTCAACTCCATGCGCTTCAACAACACCCCTTTGTCACATGGCGCCGGGGCGGCTATTAAATGGGCGATCATCGTCGTCTTCAATCTCTGCACAGCCGCCCTCCTCTACCTCTTCCTGGCGCCTGGTCTGGCGCTCTCCGCCGGCGCCGCCAATCGCAGAACCGTGGACCTGGAACTGGCTCTGAAAGGCAAGCTGCTCAGGCGGCCTGTGACCGGAAGCCTCGTCGCGGGATTATTGACAGGAGGGTTGCTGGAGATGATCACGCACGCGGTCGCCGCGTCCGGCGTCTTCCCCGGCGCCTCGATCAACACCGAGGATATTGAAGGCGTGTTAAGCGCGCCCGCGCCGGCGATGGACGCGTTTCTTGACGGCGATCAGTTTATGATCTTCGTATCCTTCGCGTTTCTGATTCCGGCGGCGGTGGCGTTTGTGAAGAGGGCATGGTTTCAGCGGATCCTGGTATTCGTCATCGCTTTTGTGACAATGGCCGGCATGGAACTGTTCCGCACTTCGGCGCCGGCGCTCGTCGTGACGAGCCTGCTGCAAGCCTGGCTGCTCGTCTGGCTCTACCGCAATTTCGGCCTGCTGGCGGTGATAGTGACGATGATGGCCTCGTCGGCGGCCCTCAGCTCGGCCGCGTTGCTGGCTCAGAGTTCGGCGCCTCTTCAGGCTTCCGGTCGCCATGCCGCAATCGGTTTGGGAGTGATGATCATCGTTGCGCTGGTCGGGTTGTGGAAGTCGAGCGAAGCCAAAGAAGAAGAGACGGCGATCACGGAGCTTCCGGAGAGCCGCGCCGAGCGGGAGCGGTTGCAGGCCGAATTCGCCGTCGCCCGCAAAGCGCAATTGCGCATGCTGCCCGACGCCCCGCCCTCCGCGCCCGGCGTCGACATCTCGGCCGTCTGCAACCCGTCGAAGGACGTCGGCGGCGACCTCTACGATTTCCTGGCGCTGCCCGAAGGCAAAATCGGCGTCGTCATCGCCGACGTCTCGGGCAAGGGAGTTCCGGCGTCGCTCTACATGACCTTGACCAAAGGGCTGCTCGATTCCGTCGCCGAATATGAGGCCGATCCGGGAGAGATCCTGCGCGAGGTCAATCGCCATCTTTACGACGTCTGCCGGAGAAAAACCTTCGTGACCATGTTCTTGGGAGTGATCGACCCGTTAAGAAGAACGCTCAGTTACGCCCGCGCCGGCCACAACCCGACGATCATCCATAGGAACGGCGCCGCCTCGGAGCGCAGGACCTGGATGTTGAAATCGCCAGGCATGGGGATGGGGTTGAACCAGGGGGGGACCTTCGACCGATCGCTGAAAGTCGAGACCATTCAACTCGAACGGGGAGACAAGCTCTTCTTCTACTCGGACGGGATCACCGAAGCGATGAACGAAAAGCGGGACGAGTACGGCGAAGACCGCTTGATGACGATGACCGAGAGGACTAACGGGCTGAACGCCGAACAGTCGCGCGACGCCGTGATGGCCGACGTCGCGGAGTTTCTGGGGGCGGTCCACCCGCAGGATGACCAAACGCTGGTCGTATTACACATTCTCTAAAATCCAGATGGATGAATAGCCACAGAGGTCACAGAGAACACAGAGCAATGAAGGAATTGATGATTGCTCTGTGTTCTCTGTGACCTCTGTGGCTAAAACCGCCGCTCCACATTCGTCAGCCGATTTCTTGTTTCAGCCGGGCCACCTGCTCGTAATAGTTGTTGCGGATGGCGGCGCCGCTCTTACCAAACATTGAGCCGATCTCTTCGAAGGTGTGCCCCAAGGCTAACAGGTCGAAAACTATGCGCGTGCGCTGATTCATACGCCGGCGCAGTTGATCTATCAGGATATATTGATCCAGCTCGGCCGAGGCGTCATGCCCGTTTTGAGAGGCGTCGTCCGCACGCTCCGACAGAATCCGCGCGCGCGCGCGCTCCTTTTCCGCTTCGGCCAAAACCATGCGCTTGTAAGTCTGGAAGAGATAAGCCTGGAGGTTGGCGATTTGTTCATGACGGTCTTCGAGCGCGCGGGTGACTGTCGCCGCCGCTTTGGCCAACAGTGTGCGCCCATCAGCCTCGGCGCCCAATGCCGTTCGCGCATAGATCTCAGCCTGCTCACGAAGAGACTCCGCCGCCTGATAAACCTCAGGCGCGACTGCGCCCCATTCATCCTGGTAGGCGGTCGCGATCTCAGGCTGATCTGTCATGACCCTGATTTTGCTCACTTTATAAAGATCCGCTGTCAGGCTACGAATTTCGCTCTAGCCAGGAAGCGTTGCGGCGCCGGGGTGAAAAATTGGCGTGTAAAACCGGCGCGTGAAGAAGAATCGAATGTCAAGCAATGGGGATTATAGCCGCAGAAACTGCGTAGGTCATCCAAAATTCAGAAAATAACCACCATTGCGCCCGGCGGAATTTGATTAAAAACATTACTGACGTCATAAAGGTGCAGCACCACGCAACCCCAGGAGAGATGTCGCGGCCCGTCGTTGCTCCATTCCCGCGCCCACCCGTGAAACCCGATGCCGCCGCCCAGCCTGGCGCCTTCCAAAGTCGGCGCCCGCTTTTCCCAACTCGCCGCGATCGCCGCTTCCTGTTGAGGGGTGATGTGTCCGGCAGCTCTTCCGCGCGACGCGTCATACCTGTTCGGATAATTGACCTTGATCCAATGCCCGCCGTAATAGGCGCCGTAGGCCCCGTCGAATTCGCCCCGGCGCTTGCCGATGACGAAATACATCCCCTTCGGAGTCTTATTGTCGCCTTGTACCGCCTTCGGCCCTTTACCCTGTCCCAGGCTGATGTCGTACTCGCCTTTCATGCGCCCGTCTTGATAGAGGCGCATCTTATAGCTCTCCTGATCGACCAGAACCAGCGTCTGCTCCCGCTGCGGGACGAACAGTTTGCGGCGCGTGGAGATGAAAGCCGACGGCTCGGCGTAGCGCTCCCGCATCCACTTCTCGTCCTTGCCGTCCGATGACGGCCAGTAGGTGGGCGCGAGATTTTCGTCCCATCTCAGTTCCAGATGTAGATGCGCGTTGAATGTCTTGTCAGGGTCCTGCCCGACGGTGGCAATCCGTTGTCGTCTCTTCACTTCCTCGCCGCGCCTGATTTTAATCGTCTGAAGATGCGCGTAGAGTGAACGTATCTTTCGTCGTTCGTGGTTTTCGTAAAAGACATGCTCGACTATGACGACATTGCCCCACAACCTGCCGCAGTTCTCGGCGAAGACCACGCGGCCATTGGCCACGGCGAAGACATCCTGACCGAGATCGGTGTCGCCGCCGCCGCCGCCGTTCCAATCTTCGCCCGTATGAATCCCCATGCTGTATTTTTCGGCGAATCGAGTGGCGACGTACCAGCCGTTGTGAGTTTTGCCCGTGGCCTTATCGGTGTACGAGCCTTTGCCTTCAGGATCGCCGACGGGAAAGTCGAACCCGTCGGCCGGCGCGACCTCGGCGTTAAGAAAATCGTCGAAAGGATTTTGTGAGGTCGAGGTCGTCGTCGTGGGCGAGGACTCGTTTTTGGGGCCACAGCCGATGGCGGACGACATCGTCGCCCAAGACAACAGGAGATAGATAATTACTCGCATTTTTCAGCAGTTCACTCTGATACAGTACCGCGCGCGTAAGCAAGCGGCCGACCGATAAGGCGGCCGCTTGCTTACGCGCGCGGCGCCATGTGCGCCAGGATAACGGTGAAGAGTGTGGGCTGAATCCCCCCAACGGCAGTTGGGGGATCGTTAAGGTCCAGCCTACACCGACAGACAATCTTTTCTTGAATCCCCCCAACGGCAGTTGGGGGATCGTTAAAGTCCAGCCTTCTCCCTACGGCGACGGGTTGAAGGTTGGACCTTAACGATCCCCCAACTGCCGTTGGGGGGATTCGGGGACAGTTCAGCGTTTTGTGTAGGTTGGACCTTAACGATCCCCCAACTGCCGTTGGGGGGATTCGCAGAACTGTCCGGTCTTATCCTGGCGCACATGCGCGCGGTACTGTATCAGGCTCGCGCTCTGATTTAGAAAATAATCTTCAACCCGAACTGCATCTGCCTTGGGTCGAGCGCCGACGCGATCTGGCCGAATGTCGTCGGAGCGTTTTGGGTCGCCGCAGGGTAGTTGAAGTTCGCATGGTTGAACGCATTGAAAAGCTCCGTGCGGAACTGAATCCGGAACCGCTCGGTCACGTTGAAGTTCCGGCTCAGGGCGAAGTCAAAGTTTTGGAAGCCCGGTCCGATGATGATGTTGCGACCCGCAGTTCCGAACTTGCCGACGGCGTTCTGTTGCCATGCCGGATTGTCGCCCGGCTTGCACGTGATCGGGTCCAGGCTTCCATTCGCCAGACGGGAGCAGGGATTGAACCAGCGATCAGGGCCGGGGTTCGACACGCGCCAATCGCCGATCAGATTCGGGCGGTCGTTGCGGTTGAGCGTGTTGCTGAAATCCCCGCTTAGCACGGCCGTGAACGGCCGACCCGATTGCAACGAGAGGATTCCCGAAGCCTGCCACCCTCCGAAGATGTGGGCGAGCGGCCCGCCTCCGAAGACCTTGTGACCTTTGCCCAAAGGAATCTCCCAGATCGTGCTCGCCACCAAACGATGCCGCACATCGAAATCGGACAGCCCTCGCTCGGCGCGCAGGTCGAACGCGTTCTGGGCGACGGCGCTCGACGCCGTGCTGCTGGTCGAAATGCCCGGCGAGTTATCAATGGATTTGCTGAACGTGTAGGACCCGAGCAGCGACAACCCTTTCGTGTAACGCTTCTCGGCTTTCAACTCCATCGAATGATAGGTTGAGTTCGCCACGCTCTCGATCCAGGTGATGTTGCCGAATTGCGGGTACGGGCGGCGCGCCTGAACCTGTGCCGCTGCGCCCGGCCCCGGCGTGGCCTGATTCAGATTGCGATTGAGCGGCAGATGGGTTCCCTTCGATCCTAGATAGCCGATCTCGAAGACCAGGTCGGAGCCGACCCCGCGCTGAACGCTCAGTCCCCATTGCGTGATGTAGGCCGTGTCGAAGTTTTCGTCAATCGCCGTCATCGTCAGCGATCCGTTGGTCGGCGCAGTCGTAGGCACAGGGCCGGGGAACGGATTGCTGAGCGAAAGCGGCGCGGCCTTGCTCGAATTGAATGTCTGCGGCAGCCGGAACGGGAAATTGAATAGCATCCCGAGGAAGCCGTTGCCAGCGGGCTGCACGTTGTAAAAGACTCCGACGCCGCCGCGCACGACCGTCTTCGAGTCGCCGAGCGGCTGCCATGCGAATCCGACGCGCGGCGCGAAGTTGTTGTAATCGTATTTGAACAAATTATCCGGCACGCCATTCTGCCCCGCGGCGCGTATCTGGCCTGTCTTCGGGTCGAACGAAGCGATGGTGTTGTACTTCTCGGTCATCGGCGTGTTCAGTTCCCACCGCAGACCCAGGTTGAGCGTCAACCGCGAATTCACCTTCCAGTCGTCCTGCGCATAGACGTTGAACGACGAGGTGCGGCTGTACGTCGAAGGCCCGCGAGGGTTGCGCTGCGTGCTGGTCGGAATGCCGAGCAGCAGATCGGCGAACGGATAGCCGCTGGTCGGAACCGTGGTCGAATTGGCCGGAGTGTTGAAGTTGAAAATACCGCGCCCCTGGCTGATGAAATAAAGGTTCGATTGGAACCGGCGGACATCAACTCCGAATTTCAGCGTGTGCGCCGACCTGACCCAGATCAGGTTGTCAACAAACTGATAGGTGTTGTCGCGGCGATCCTGCGGCAGGTTGGTCGCGCCGCCGATGGTTGAAAAGCCGGTAATCACGACCTGCGGCACGCCGCCGTTGAAAGGCGTCTCGCTGAAAAACGTCCCGGGGATTTTGAACTGACTCACGAAGTCGACACTGTCGTCCTCCTGAATGCGCGGTTGGCGCAGGCGGTTGAAGCCGACGCGGACTTCGTTGGTCAGGTTCGACCTGAACGTGTGCGTCTCGACTATGCCGATAAGCTGCGTCGTCAGCCCGGTGTTGCACCCGAAGCCCGGCAGGACGCGGCTCCCGCAGAGCGCGTTGGACGGCTCGAACGCCGGGTTGTCGTAATAATTGTATGTGCCGTAAAGCGAATCTTTCGACGAAAGCGTGTGGTCGAATCGCGAGCTGATCTGGTTGTAATTTTCGCGCCTCGTCGCGCTGAAGTTGTAGTTGTTCGACGGCGCCCCTGCGGGAGTGGCGGTGGGGGGCGGCGTGGGGAAAAACTTCGCCAGCGCCTGGCCGATCGGATTCAGCGGCAGATCAATTACGTTCCGCTTATCGAACTCTTGCCCGGTGAACGGATTGATGACGCGCCCCGTGTCGTCGGCGTTGCCGAGTATCTGGTCCGCTCCTGGCCCGCGCAGGGAGCTGAAGTCGCCGTTGATCATCGCCGGCGTGGGAACCGTCGCAAGCGATGTCACCGACTGTCGCAGCCGCAGCCCTTCATAGCTGACGAAGAAGAAGGTCTTGTCGTTGACGATCGGCCCGCCAAAGCTGCCGCCGAACAAATTGCGTTTGAACGACGGCGCTTTCTCGCCGGGTTTCAGTCGCAGGAAGAAGTTGCGCGCGTCGAGCGCCTGGTTGCGCAGGAATTCATAGGCCGTGCCGTGGAACTGGTTCGTCCCTGATTTGGTGTTGATCACCACCTGACCGCCGGAGTTTCGCCCGTACTCTGCTGAATAAATTCCGCTCAGCATTTTGAACTCCTGTATCGCGTCAATCGAAGGGCGGAACGACGGGCCGTTGATCCCCGTGTCGTTGTTGTCAATTCCATTCAGAGTGAAGTTGTTCGAGACCTCGCTGGAGCCGGCGACGTTAAACCCGCCTCGGAAGCTGAGCGTGGAACCCTGGGCGGGCGGCAGCACCCGAGGCGCGGTCAGCGCGAGCGCATAAAATTCGCGGCTGTTGAGCGGCAGTTCGAGCACCCGCTTGTTGTCAATCACAGTGCCGACCGAAGCCGAATCGGTCTGGACCAGCGAAGCCGCGGCCGTGACCTCGACCGATTCCGAAACCTGTCCGATCTGGAGAGTGAAATCCAGACGGGCTTTCTGGTCAACCTGCAAAACCAGGCCGGTCTGCACGGCCTTCTTGAAACCCTGCTTTTCGACCGACACCTGATATTCGCCGACGTTGAGCAGCGGGATGGTGTAATCGCCGTTCTCGCTGGTCACGGCTTCGCGCTCAATATTGGTCTGAATATTTCTGGCGACGACGCGGGCGCCAGGAACCGCGGCGCCTGAAGAGTCGCGAACCTGCCCGGTGACCGTGGCGGTAGGCGTTTGAGCCAAAGCCATCGAGCCATTGACCGCAAGCGCCAGACACAGCGCGGCAATGCCTCTTTTCACTTCCCGAAACAAATGACTTCCTAACATAATCCCCCCTTGATTAGGTCGTTAAAGAGCGGAAGAGTCATGCTCTCCGGTGAACGTGGCGTTGTATTCAATGATGAATGCAGGGAAAGTGAAAGAAGAAACCGGCCCGCAATTAATCAGGGTCATGCGAAACCGGCCTGGTACTCAACCGTAGTAAGATTTCGGCAGTATCATATTCAACTTTGCCGAGGGGTGTAAATATTTTGGGTGTGAGGGAGTGAAAATCTTCGGCTTCAGGCCCCATGCTCGCCGGGCGCCGGGAATCCGTGCTGCTCCCTTCCTATAGGGCCTTCGTATTTCAAGGTTGTCTTGAAATGCTCGAACCTGCCGTCCCCGGCCATCGCCGCGCATCGCTCTCTCAGCCGCCGCATCTCGTCATCGCTCATCGGCGTGAAGCCGCGCGCAACATTCAGGTTCTGTCGCAGGACGTCGAGCGACTCCATGCCGCTGACCACAGTGGCGACCGGCAGGCTCATCGCATAGCGCAGCGCCTCTTCGGCGGTGACTGCCCCGGCCCTCACCATATTCCCTTCCCCACCCAGGCTCTTCATTCCAATGGCCGCAATCCCCCGCCGCTCGAGTTCCGGCAACACCTGCCGCTCGAAGCTGCGGAAAGTCGCGTCGAAGCAGTTCAACGGCAGTTGGCAGGCGTCGAAGGGATAGTCGTAAGACAGCATCTTCAAGTGCATCTCCGGACTTTTGTGGCCGGTGAACCCGACGAAGCGAACCTTGCCTTCGCGCCTCGCCTGATCGAGCGCCTCGATCACGCCGCCCTTCGCGAAATGCAGCTCGGGCTCGTTGTCGTAAACGACTTCGTGAACCTGCCAAAGGTCTAGGTAATCGGTCTTCAATCGGCGCAGCGATTCTTCCAACTGGCGCATCGCCACGTGACGGTCGCGCCCATGAGTGCAAACCTTGGTCATCAGAAAGACCTCGTCGCGCCGGTCCCGGACGCTGCGGCCCATCAACTCTTCGCTTCGGCCTTCGTGGTATTCCCAGGCGTTGTCCAGGAAGGTGATCCCGGCGTCTATGGCCTCGTGGACAAGGCGGACGGCTTCGTTATCGTCTTTCATCAGACCGAGGTGATAACCGCCGACGCCGATTGCCGTTACATCAACGCCCGTCCGGCCGAGCGCGCGCAATGGTATCTCAGTTGGCATCTATGTTCCCTCCAGGAGCCTTTGCACTCATTCATTCAGTAAATACTTCAACTCATCTGAAATCTCTTGCGAAGCCACGTTTAGATCGGCAATTAGTTGAAGTGTGTGCAAATAACAGTTGAATACGGTCAACTATATGAAATGGCGACAGCCTTTGGAGTGCGGGCGCTCGGGACCGCTTTGGTAGTCCACTTCGATACTCTGGCAATGATGGAAAGGAAGCCCACCGCGTCTCTTGTTTCTGGAGTCTGTTGAATCCGCGGGTGACTACCAAAGCGGTCCCGAGCGCCCGCACTCCAAAGGCTCCGCCGATCTGATTTATGCACAGGCCTCAATTAGTTCTCCTGATCCTATCTCAGGCTGGATTTCTCGTAACGAAGTCACGCACGCTTTGAATCAACAACGCCACCTGATCTTTTGTGTATTCGCTGTACTTACCGTGAGCAGCCTTATTACGCAGATCAAGCCAAGCCGTCACGTTCTTCTGGTCTAGTTTAGAGTAAACATTCGCGCCTGCAAGTTCCGCATTCAGTGTGTCAGCCTTTTTCGGCTTTCCACCCTGAGAAACAATAATGCCGTTCTTGTCACATAATTTTCGCATGTGTTCTTCAAGCACACTTCCTGTGATTACCGCTGCAGGGTCCTTATAACCTTGGTCAAGAAGATGCTCTGCCATCTCCATGAAATCGGCGAATAGATCTGCGTGAATAAGTTCAGCTACTGATTGTAGATACCCCGCGTCATAATCAGATCGCAGAGCCTTCAAGATGCCAACGTAAGGATCGATTCTGTCTGCGCGAATGGGATCATAGTTAGATAGGATTCCCCTTAAAGTCTGTACATAGGCGCTGCCAGATGGCGCAAGTCTTTCTATGGCGGCGACAACTCTGGTCAAAAAATCCGCAAGTTCCGATTCTGGTACATTACTGTAGTAATGATCCCCCCTACGACCTTGCTTTATGTAATGTTGAAATTTGTGTGCTTCGCTAATTAACGAATCTAGTTGCTGCAAGATGGCAGCTTGATCTATTGGCATATCACCCCCCTTCCACTTCTACCAACACATCATATCGCTCGTCAACTTCTTCCACCACACCGACAACGCGACGACCACTCCTGGCCGCGCCTTTTCGCTGACGCGCGCTTTGAGTTTGAATTCGCCGCGGTCGTTGAAGACGCGCACGCGGTCGCCGTCTTTAATGTCGCGCTCGGCGGCGTCCGACGGGTGGATTTCCAGATGCGGCTCTTTCTCGGCTTTGACGAAGGTCGGCAGGTTGGCGAAGCTCGAATTGAGGAAGTTGTGCGCGGGCGGGGAGATGATGGCCAGCGGGTATTTCTTCGCCAGTTCCGGCGCGGTTTGCGCCGATTCGCGCGGCGGGATGTAGGTCGGCAACGGGTCAAGACCCCGCTTCGCCAGGGTCTCGCTGAAGAATTCGCATTTGCCGGAAGGAGTCGGGAAGCCGCCCTCCGCGAAGGGCGCGAATTTTTCGGGCACGCTCAAGCGCATCCAGCCGCGCTCTTTCAATTCTTCGAATGTCATGCCCCGCATGCGAGGGTGATCGTAATTGATCGCCTGGCGCGCGATCTCTTCGTCGGAGTCTTTGAAGCAATCTTCGGTGAAGCCCATGCGCTCTGCCAACATTCGGAAGACTTCGCTGTTGGGTTTTGCCTCGCCGAGCGGCTCGATGGCCGGCTTGTTGATGAGCATGTAGATGTGGCCGTAGGCTTTGTGGATGTCGAAGTGTTCGAGTTGCGTTGTCGCCGGCAGCAGAATGTCGGCGTAATCGGCGGTGTCGGTCTGGAAAATTTCGTGGACTACGGTGAAGAGGTCTTCGCGCTTGAAACCGGCGATGACGCGGCGCGAATCGGGCGCGATGGCCACCGGGTTGGAGTTGTAGACGTAAATCGCGCGAACCGGCGGATCGAGCGGTTCCAGCGTCTCGGCCGGCGCGTCTTTGACGCTAAGCTCCTGCACGCGCTGATGGCCGAGCAGCGCGTCGCCTATGGCCGACATGTTGATCGTGCGCGGATTGTTCCAAATCAGGTCGGGGCGCTCCAGAGCTTGAGCGTTGATGCCGAAGGTTCCCGAAGTCGAGAGCAGAGCGCCGCCGGCCGCGTCGCGCCACGCGCCGACCAGGGCAGGCAAACAGGTGATCGCGCGCACGGCCATTCCCCCGCCGGCGTGCCGCTGCAGGCCGTAATTCAACCGGATCGCCGCGGGCTTCGTAGTCGCGTATTCGCGGGCGAGATTGACGATCGTCTCTTCGCTCAGTCCCGTGATCGCGGCGACGCGCGACGGCGGGTATTCCATCACGCGTTCGCGCAGCAGATCGAAACCCAACGTGTAGCGTTCGACGTAGTCGTGATCGACCAGATTCTCTTTGATGATCACGTTCATCATCGCCAGCGCCAGCGCGCCGTCCGTGCCGGGCAATACGGCCAGATGCTCGTCGCACTTTTCGGCGGTCAGGCTGCGGTAGGGATCGATCGCGATCACTTTCGCGCCTTTGCGTTTGGCCTCCAGAATCTTCGGCCACAAGTGGACGTTCGACGTGATGACATTCGACCCCCAGATGATGATCAGATTTGCGTCGCTGAACCGCTCCAGGTCCGTGCCCATGCTCAACCCGATGGTCGCGCGATAGCCCGCCGCTCCCGCGTCGGCGCAGATGGTCCGCGCCAGCAGCGACGCGCCGAGTTTATGAAAGAACCTGCGGTCAATTGATTGGCTCTGCACAAAACCCATTGTGCCCGCGTAGCTGTAAGGCAGAATCGCCTGCGGGTCATCGGCGGCGATCTCTTTAAACCTCGCGGCGATCGTGTCCAGGGCTTCGTCCCACGAGATGCGCTCGAAAATCCCACGGCCCTTTTCGCCCGCGCGCTTCATCGGGTAGAGCACGCGTTGCGAGCTGTAGGTCCGCTCCAAATAGCGGTTGACCTTCGTGCAGAGAAAGCCGTCAGTGGTCGGGTGGTCTTTCGCCCCTTCGATCTTGACGGCGCGCCCGTTCTCGACGGTGACGAAGAATGAGCAGGTGTCGGGGCAATCGTGCGGGCACGCGCCGCGAACGACTCTGGGACCTTCTGTGGCTTTGCCGTTGGAATAGTCGTTGGGTGACATAATCGCTCCGTTCTTCGTCCTGGAGGGACAGCGGATATTAGCCGGTGGAGAAACCACCGGTACCAGATGCGACGCGAATCCGCGCCCTGGAAGGGCGCCGGACCGAAGTAATTAGAGCGGATTGCAAGTGCATATACGGGAAAGTGGCGCGGCCTACGGTACAGTACGGGGAGCGTGAGCGACCTGAGCGTTAATCAATAGGCCTATTGATCAACGCTCAGGTCGCTCACGCTCCCCGTACTGTACCGCTTGCCGTCTCGTATACGCATTTGCAATTCGCTAAAGTCTATCGCCATTTCAGGGCCGGAGGAGTTTTGGACTTCGATACCCCGGTGGTTTCTCCGCCGGCTAATCTCCCCGGCGCCTCCGGCGCGGAAGAACATTTTGTTGAATGCTATAACGCGATCTCAATCTCCTGCCGCAGCCGCCTGCGATTTTAAACGATACAACATCTCGCCGGCTTTCGGAACAAGCAGGATTCCCTCGTCCTCCTTGCCCTTCCATTCATCGAAGTTGATCGTTCCGGGGTCGAGGTAGTCGAGGTTGACGCGCTCGCAACGTTCTCTAGGAATCTTCGTGGCCAGCGTGACTTTGATGCGCGGAGTCTCGATTCCCTTCTCGGCGTCGTAAGTCCCGACGCCTCTCAGGTGCGTGCTGTGCGCGATGACGCCCCAGGGATGATGTTTGAACCTGTCCCACTGTTTCACGAAATAGTCGCGCACGTGGTAACCGATCTCGTCCAAAACGCTCCCGTGCGTGTAGCTGATCTCGTCAATGTGCGGGGCGTAGATGATCACCTCGCCGCCTTCTTCAATCGCGGGTTCGAGCTTGTACATCCCTTTCGACGCCGTCCATACGTCGTCGTACATCCTTGGCATCACTGAAAGAACGCGCTTGAACGGGCGCTCGACCCATTTGATGTGAATTTGCGACGAGAGGCCGGCGGCCTCTTCATAAGCCTCTTCGGGCGAGCCGATGTATAGGCCGACCAATTCTTCGCCCTTGACCACCATGCTGAAGCAGAGCTTCTGGAGTTTGATGAGCGAAGCCGCGCGGTCGATCACGCGTCGGACGGGCGTGTACTTTGTCCCTATCACTTCGTAACTGGTGATTACGGCGCCCAGCCAGTGCGAAAAGTTGATCACTTCCGCGCCGCTGACGCCGGGAAAGAAATATTTGTTGCCGCCGGAAAAACCGACCACTTCGTGAGGGAACGTCGGGCCGCAAATGATGATCTGGTCGTAATCGAAGATCAGTTTGTTCAGTCGGACCTTGACCGATTGCCGCAGCGCCCCGCCGGTGATCTCGGCGATCTCACTCTCGGAGATTTCGCCAAGCTCGACCAATTGGCCCGGCTCATCCCAACGGTGGTTGAAGATGTTGATTCGCGCGAACCGCGTCGCTCGCTCTTCGGCCGTGGCCCCGACGTGGCGGTTGATCGCCTCCTCGCTCATCGGCTGATGCGTGCCGAGCGCGATCAGGAAGTCCAGGGCCTCGACCCGGTCGTTCAGCGATTCGTGAAATAGGCGGAACATCATCGGAATCGGCGCGGTTCGCGTGCCGTCAGGGATGATGACCAACACGCGCTTGCCGTCGAGCCCGGCGCCGAATAAAGCCGACGACATCAACTCACGAACTTCCGATTCAGAAAGCGCCCTGTCACAAGAGCCTTTGCCAATGACCATTTTCATCTCCAGTTAAAATACTGCCACAGAGACGAGAGAGGAAGACAAGGGGACAAGGGGACAAGGAGACAAGGAGATTTGAATTCTTTCTCCCCTTGTCTCCCTCTCTCCTTGTCTCCCTGTCCCCTTGTCCCCCTGTCTCCTTGTCCTCTTGGCTCTGTGGCTAAACCCCACCAAAAGCGGAAAATCCTCCGTCCACGGGGACCACGACGCCGGTGACGAAAGCCGAGGCGGGCGACAACAGCCACAACGTCGCGCCGATCAGATCGTCAGGCTCGCCGAAACGCCCCATCGGCGTGTGCGCGATGATGCTCCGCCCGCGCTCGGTCGGCTCGCCCGTCTTTTCATCGATCAACAGGCGTCGGTTCTGCTCGGTGACGAAGAAGCCGGGCGCCACGGCGTTGACGCGGATGCGCGGCGAATAATTTTGCGCCATGTGAACCGACAGCCACTGCGTAAAATTGTCGACGCCGGCCTTCGCGGCCGAATAGCCGACGACGCGGGTCAAAGGGCGGATGGCGCTCATCGAGGAGACGTTAAGGATCACGCCCTCGCCCTGCTCGGCCATCTGGCGGCCGAAGACCTGACACGGCAGTATCGTGCCCAGCAGGTTCAGATCCAACACGTGGCGCAGCGCTTCTTCCGGCAGGTCGAAGAAGCTCAGGTCTTGACGGGTGGTGGCTTGCGGAATGTTTCCGCCGGCGCCGTTGATCAGGCCGTCGATGCGCCCGAATTCGTCGAGCGCGGCCCGCGCGGCGTCGCGCAGCGTCTCCTGTTTGAGCGCGTCACCGACGACGACCGTCGCTCGTCCGTGGCCGGAGATCCTGTTGAGCGTCGCCTCGCCCTTCTCGCGGCTCCGCGCGAGGACCGCGACGTTGGCGCCGCATCCGACTAAAGCCTCCGCCATCGCGCCACACAGGACGCCTGTGGCGCCGGTGATGACTATCGTGCGGCCCGTGAAATCGTACATCTTCAGCAAAGCGTTTAACTCCATCCTCAGTCCCCCACCGCCTTTGAAGATTCGCCGAACGGGGCGAAATGTTTGCCGAAATGCGCTTCGAGCGCCTGGTAATAGACATCCTCGTCGCCGCGCAGCGCAGCAAAGAACGGCATGCGGAAATCGGGGTGATTCAGAACCGAGCCGAAAGTGACATGCAGGATCTCGCGCGCGTGGAAATCGTCTAGCAGCGTCATGAGTTCGCCATCGGACAAGCGCCCCGCCTCAAGCGCTTTGTCGACCTCGGCTGAGACGTGATAGCTGGCGCGGTCAATCGGGTAGCGCTCGCGCGCGAAAGCGGATATCTCGCGGAAGAGTTTCGGGTTGACCTGCGCGATGGCCCGCAGGGCTTCGAGGTAGCTCGTGCCCGCGGTCTTGAGGTGAACCAATTCGCCGGCCAGCCGCGAGGCGATCGGATAGACGCTGAACTTGTCGGAGCCGGAATGGAGGCTGAGCTTATACGGCCCGAAGGTTTTCGCGACGGCCACGTGCCGCGCGAACGACTTCTCGAATTCGCTTAAATCGCCGATGTAATCAACGCCTTTCTCGAAATCGCCGACGTACCGGGGCGCCAGGCTCACCCATTTCACGCCGAGGCGCTTCAACTCGTTGGCGATGTAAATGTGTTCGGCCAGCGTCGTCACCGTCTCCGACTCGTCCACGCTCATCTCCAGCTCGAACGATTTGCCGTTCATCACGGCTTCGAGATGGCGATACATTCTGACAGTGTGCGCCACGACGCGGCCATACTTCGCGGTCGCGCGGAGCAAGTCGCCCGCGTCCATTTTGAAGCTGAACTCGCCAAGGTCAATCGGGTTGAAGAACCGCGACTGAGTGTCCGTCCAGCTCGTCTCCAGCTCGGCCCAGGGCGCCGCCTCGATCTTGGCCCTTAAAACGTCGAACGGCGCGGCGTTGGCCTCGTTATCAACGTGTTCGCTGGGATCGATAGTGTAAAAAGTGAACCCGGCGGCGGCGCAGGAATCGATGTCGGCGGTGTTCTTCAAATGATCGGCGTCTGCGCCGAAGCCGTCCTGCCAGCCTTCCTGAAACACTCCCCACATCGCGTCGTCCATCACCTGCTGCGGAGTGCGACCGGTTCGCGCGTTCTCGCGGATCGATTGCTGCGCCAGTATGGGCGCCATCGAAGAACGCCGGATGGCGCGAATGTGCCCCGGCGTGGCCAGTCCCAGACGGTCGCCGCAGCCGGCCGATTTCTTCAATCCGAGCGGATGCGGGACGAGAAACGAAAAGATCGAACGGAGCGAAGCCGCGTTCCCCGGCGTCGTTTCGCATAACGTCAAAGAGTGTCCGTCAAGATCGGTCTTTTGCGATGATCCATGAAAATCACCCGGCGGGTTCGAATCGGGATGAACAATCCCGAGGGACTTGTCCGATCCCTTGCGGCCGAGAAAGAAGACGGCGTTCCGCGCGCATGCGATCGAGCGCGGGTAAACCTGTAGACCGCTCGAATCGCTCAGCGCAGAAGCCAATTGCGCGGCCTCGTTTTCATCGAGCGGACGGGAGAGTTCGTGGCTCTTCAAGCAATTCAGAAGCGTGGCGTTCATCAGTCACTTCTCCTCGGAAAATCCCTGGGTACGCATCGCTTCCAGCGTGCAATCTCGGCTAGAGACCTATTGATCGGAATCAGTCTCTCCCAAACCTGTGGCGATGCGTACCCAGGTCTGGTTCCTATAAATTCGTCTTTCGCCGAGACTGCACGCTGGAAGCGATGCGTACCCAGGGCGCGTTTTCAATGTTTCTGGGCGTCGCCCGCGACCTGAACGATCCCAGTGAAAAAGGTTTGCGCAAAGTTTTTGAGCGAGGCGGCTTGCGTCCCATCGGAGTCTGAACTCTAGCCGCCGACCCGCAAAAGATTACGACAAGCGCATTGGTATGACCAGCCGCCAAGACGATAACGGCTCTCTTTAATTGTGAATAGGCCGAAGGGAAGCAAAAAGGGCAAAGAGGGAACGAGGAGTGGGGAGTGGGGAGTGGGGAGTGGGGAATGGGTACGGAAATGCAAATTCCTTGTCCCCACTCCCCACTCCCTTTTTGCTTCCACTCGACTACGTCGCCAAGCCGATAACGAGGTCACTTGCGCAGGTTGAAAAGGCGCCGGCGCATTTCACAACGACGGGAGCCGCGACGTGGAGGCTCTTCGCTCGATCTCTACTTTCGGCAATTCCGGCGTGAAATCCTCGCCGGGGTTGATGAACTGGTCGCGCTCAAACTTGTACTGCTTGTCATAAAGTTGTCTGTAGCGACCGTTGATAGCCAGCAGTTCTTCGTGCGTGCCTCTTTCGACTACTTCGCCGCCCTCGAGGACCAGAATCTGATCGGCGCTGCGAATGGTCGAGAGGCGGTGGGCGATGACGAAGGTCGTGCGCCCGCGCCGCAGCGTTCGCAGGCCCTCCTGAATCATCGCCTCGCTCTCGCTGTCCAGGCTCGAGGTGGCTTCGTCGAGGATCAGGATTTTCGGATCCGCCAGAAGCGCGCGGGCGATGGCGATGCGCTGCCGCTGGCCGCCCGAAAGTTTGACTCCGCGTTCGCCGACGATCGTGTCATAGCCCTTCTCGAAGCCTTCGATGAATTCGTCGCAATGGGCGATGCGGCTGACTTCCCTAACCTCGTCCATCGCCGCATGCGGCTTCGAGAACCTGATGTTTTCGGCGATCGTGCCGTCGAAGAGGAAATTGTCCTGGAGCACTACTCCGAGATTGGCGCGGTAATCGCGCAGCTTGACGCCGGTCAGCTCGCGCTCGTCGATCCTGATCCTGCCGGATTTGGGCCGGTTGAAATTCATGACCAGGCTGATCAACGTGCTCTTGCCCGACCCGCTCGACCCGACCAGGGCCGTGGTCGTCCCGGCGGCGGCTTTGAACGAAACGCCTTTCAGCACCGGCGCGTCCTCGTTGTACTCGAAGACCACGTCTTCGAACTCGACGTCGCCCCGGACGCCGTCCAGAGCGTCGCGCCGCGCATCCTCTTCGTCTTCGGTCGGCATGTTCAGGATTTCGCGGATGCGGTCGAGCCCGGCGAAAGCCTCCGTGATCTGCGTGCCGATGGCCGCTATCTCGATCACCGGCATCGCCATCAACCCGGTGAAGAATACGTACATGAACATGTCGCCGAGCGTCATCTGACCGGTCATCACCGAATGGCCTCCGACCGTGATCATCACGACCCCGACCGCGCCGATGATGACCGAAGAGAAGGCCGTGATGGCCGAGACTCCGGTCATCGATTTTGCGACGTTGCGGAGGAGTTTGTGCGCGCCGCGCGCGAAGACCAATTCCTCGCGCTTCTCGGCGGTGTAGGCCTTTACGATGCGGATGCCGCCGAGCGATTCGCCCAGACGGCCCGTGATCTCGCTGTAAATCTCTCCGCGCGCCCGGAAGATAGGCCGGAGCGTCTTGAACGCGTAGGCCAGCCCGCCGCCGAACGCCGCCAGCACCACGATCGTCAGCCCGGTCAATCGCCAGTTCAGGTAAAACAAGACGCCGAGCGCGATGACGGCGGTGATGGTGCTGCCGACGAGTTGCACGATGCCGGTGCCGACCAGGTTCCTGATCCCTTCGGCGTCGTTCATCACGCGCGAAATCAACTTGCCGGTCTGTGTTGAATCGAAATAGCTGATGGGCAGACGCTCGACCTGCGCCTGAACGCGCTTACGCATCTCGGTGATCGCGCGCTGCGCCGCCACGCCCAGCACCTGCGAAAGCGAGAACGACGTCACGGCCTGGATCAGAGTCGCCGCGCCGGCGGCCATCGCGATGGGCGCCAGCATATCGGCACGCCCCTTCCCGATCACGTCGTCAATGATGTACTTCGACGACGCGGGCAACACCAACCCGACCAGGCGGTTGATGAGCATCAACAACGCGCCGAAAGCCAGACGCCCGCGATGCGCGATGACCAGGGCCTTCGCATCGCGCCAGGCGTCGGACATATTGATCCGCTTCTTCTTCTCTTTCATCTCTTTCTTTCCGTTTTTCTCGTCTGCCATTTGCCCTCCTTCTATGGCAATTGCAATCCGCCACAGAGACACGGAGACACGGAGACGGAGAGACAAGGAGACCAGGGGACAAGGGGAAGGGGGAAGATTCTCCTTGTCTCCCCCTCTCCTTGTCCCCTGGTCTCCGCGCCTCTGTGGCTCTGTGGCTCTGTGGCAAATTCATTCGTGTTCATGTTGCCTGGTTTGATTAAGAACGCCACTGCTAATCCGGTTTTACTGGCGGGAAATTTTGTGCGGAAAATGAGAAAGGTCGGGTAGTGGGCCTCGAACCCTGCCGAACCATTCCCACAATCGCTAACTTCTCTATTTTCAATATAAGATCTATAGGTCCTATAGATCCTATTCATGCGCCTATATTTCCTTTTTCAGCTTAAAGCTTACCGGAGCAAGCTCAAGCGTCTGATCAGGTCGATACAATCCTCTGACACCTTCTACTAATATTTCGTCATCGCTGACCAGGGTAGCTTTCCACAAATATTCCAGCTCTGGTTTTTCCTGGTTCTTTATCTTCCATGTCAGCGTCTTCCCCTCAACCGTCAAAGCGGGAAGAGGTATGTACCTGTCACTGGTGAGCCACTCTACGCCCCCGGGGTTTACGAATACGCGCCGCGCACGGTGGGTTCCAGTCAACCTGTCGCCTTCCATCTTAAAGACCAAGACCTGGTCGACGATTTGATCCGGACTTATTTGGCCTTTCCATGTGCCGACAAAGAGTTTTGCGGATGCGACATCGGAGTTTTTGTCCTGCGTAATGGTAATTGGAAAGGCTGCGGCTCCGGCGCCTGACAAGACCAGCGCGAACAGCGTTATCCCAAGCCACGCAGCCGCTCGCCGCGTTCCGGCAGATGGTTTCTTCTCAACAAGTCTCATGACACGCTCCTCCAGGATGTCGGCGTCGTTGACGCCCAGGATGTAAGTCGGGCGGCCCGGTAAAGAGACGGGGCCGGCTAAACGATTACTTTCGGTAGCTTGGCGTGACCTCGCGTTCATCAATCCTCTATTCTAGCCTCCATAGATAAATTTTTCATCTATGGAGGTTCAGTTATGACTTCAACCATTCCCGCCGATCTTGTCGTTCGCCAAAACTACGTATGTGATTGATTTTGTTGACTTCCTCGCCGGATCGCAAGAGACAGGAGCGCCATGAAGAGTTTCCTGCTTTTCCTGACGGCTTTCTTCACTTCCAACTTCAAAGAACGACGCGACCTGGCGCTTGAGAACCTTGCCTTTCGGTGAAGAGTTCCGTCGGCGGATCACCGGAATGGGAATTGAGGAAGTAATGACGGCCCCCCGAAGCCCGTGGCAAAATCCGTATGTCGAAAGATTGATCGGCTCAATCAGAGGCGAGCGCCTCAATCACGTCATTG
>WNFU01005494.1_pt1 | contig 20811 bp, 23 predicted proteins | sample 5400121 | NCBI WGS metagenome assembly WNFU01 (sample SAMN13153360, study PRJNA577476) | soil metagenome | isolation source: 100 cm soil or saprolite under grassland replicate 1 | place: USA:California | collected 2016-06-15 | reverse complement strand
CCGGCCCGCGTACCTCGTCGCCTCGGCCCTGCCGCTCACGCTGCCGCGGGTGTGGCCGAGCCTGCGCGTCGTCGATTGCTGGACCGACACGAGCACGCCCCTGGCGAACGGCGTCCTCGCGCTCGCCGCCCGCGCGCGGGTCCTGCGTGCGATCGCGGAGCGGGCGCTCCCGATCGGCGTTGCGCTGGCCCGGCTCCTCGGGACGCGCCGCGGTGCGTTCGCGGTCGAGGTCGAGGACGAGCGCGGTCGCGTGGCGCGGCTCGCGCTCACCGCAGCGCGGCGCAGCTACCTCATCGCGGCCGCGCCGGCCGCGCTCGCTGCCCGTGCGCTCGCGGAGGGCCGGTCGAGCGAGCGCGGGATCGTGCCGGTCGACCGTCATGTCGATCCGGACGAGCTCCTCGCCTATCTCGCCTCGCTCGGGATCGCCCTCGAGCGGGCCTGAGTCCTAGCGCCGATCAGAGCTCGGGGAGCAACGTGAACGCGTCGACGTGCGCGGGCCGGACGACGCCGAAGTGCCGCCGGTCGAGCGTGATAAGGGTCGAGATGGCGAGACGCTCCGCGAGCGCGACGACAGATGCATCGACCGTCCCGAGCGGCAGATGGCGATACCTCGCGACGAGCTCGGCGATCCGCACCCAGTCGGCCGCGGTCACATGTTCCACGATCAACTCGCCCCCCGCGAGCGCTCCGAGGAGACGGACCTCAGCCTTCGCGCCCAAGCGCGTCGCGATCATGTACGCGGCCTCGGCGACGACCAGATCGGGAACGACGAGGCTTCCGGACGCGGCAGCGAGCGTTTCGCGACACGCCGCGTGGTGTTCGTCATCTCCGTCTGCTTCGGCGTAGAGCGGACCGGTGTCAACGAGGACCGCGACGGCCCCATTCCTCCGTGAGGATCTCCTCGATGCGCCTGGCCACATCGCGCTGCCCGCTCCGTCCCACAGCCGTGAAGCTCAGACGCTTGCGGCGAGGGCCGAGGTAGGCCTCGAGCGCCTCTCGGGTCAGCTCGGACACCGTCGTACCGCGCCGCTCCGCTTCGTGGCGCAGGCGCGCGTCGAGCTCGTCGGGCACCTTCACCGTCGTCCTTTTCATGTATGCCAGCATACCTAGCTGGGCGTGGACGAACGGATCCGGCTTGCAACGAAACGCGTGAGCACGGCAGACGCGGTCGGCACGTTCTGGATCGGGCGGAACCCCTCGGGATCGACCCGCCTGCCGTACCTCCTTCGGCTCCCCGTCTCAGGCGAAGGCCGCATCTTCCTCGCGGCGCGCGAGACGTGGCCGCGCGGCAAGGACGTCTTCTGCCATCAGCTGTCCGAGTGGCCGCCGGAGGCCGAGGTGATCGAGGAGATCCCCGTCGAGGCGTGCTGGCGCGCCGGCGCCGCGGTGCACCTCGTGCTGCAGCGGCGCACCAACCGGCGCTCGATGTTCGTGTGGACGCGCGCCCGCGGCCGTCCGGTCATCTTCTGGCGATCGGCGGCGTCGATGGGAGCGGCGCGTCCCGGCATCCGCGTGCCGCAGGCGCGCGGCCTGGAGGCCGCGTTCGAGATCGCGGTCGACGCGAAGGAGCGCTACCCGTGGCGCTTCCCCGGGAAGGACGCGACGCTCGTCCGGCGCGACCTGCCGATCGGCGACTACGCGGTCGTGCGCGACGGTCTCGTCATCGCCGCGGTCGAGCGCAAGACGGTCGGCGATCTCGCGACGGCCGCGGTCGCGGGCAAGCTCGGTCTCGCGCTCGCCGAGCTCGAGCGCCTGCCGCACGCGGCGGTCGCGGTCGAGGGCCGCTGGAGCGACCTCGTGAAGACCGCGGATCGCGCCGACATGCGCGCGGGCTGGCTGCTGAACGTCGTGACCGCGCTCCAGGTCGCCCACCCGCGCGTCACCTGGCAGTTCGCGGAGACACCGAAGATCGCGCAGGACTGGGCCTTCCGCTGGCTCGCCGCGTGCGCCAAGGCCGACCGCGAGCGCTACCAGATCCCGCTGCTTGAGGAGCGCGCGATCGGCGACCCGTTCGCGGTCGCCGAGCCGGCGGCCGGGTCGCGCCTCCTCGACGCGTCCGCGCGGCGCGCGCTCATCACGCGCGAGGCGGCAGAGGGAGCGGTGTGGACGAGCCGATCGGCCGCGGAGCGCTGCGCCGTGACGCAGGCGACGGCCGTGGAGGATCTGAAGGCGCTCGTCCGCGCGGGTCGGCTTCGCGTCGAGGGTTCGGGTCGGTCGCGGCGCTACGTCAGCGCCTGAGCGTCCGACCTTTCCCCGCCGGCTCGTCTTGGAAAGGTGCGCTTGTCAGACCTCAAAGAGCGACGCATCGAAGCGGTCGCGATCCTGCTTCTCGTGTAGAAGGAGCAATAGCCGGACGGGGCCCTGTCGTGCGCTCGGCCGGAACGTGTACCACACCAGGTACGGGAGTCGCCTGAGCGGGATCACCCTCACGCTCGACCGCCCGCGCACTTCGACCTCTCGCCCGAGTCGGGGGAACGACCCTAGGTGGGCGGTGAGGCGGTCGACCTCGGCGCGCAAGCGCTCGACCTCCAGGCCCGGCCGGTGAGCCGCGATCCAGCGGAGCGTCTCGCGCAAACTCGTGCGGAAGGCCGGATCGAAGAGGACGCTACGGGTCACCCGGCGGGAGAGGCAGGTCCACCTCGCGAGCGCGCCGATCCGATCGCTTCGTCGAAGAGCGCATCGATCTCGGCCTTGCCCACGGTCCGACGGCGACCTCCGCGCTCGATCTCGTCGACGAGCTCGCGTACGCGCTCGAGTTGCCACCGCTCCGCACGGGCGAGCTGCCGCTCGTCCGCGATCTCGGTAAGACGCTCGAGGGCGAGGGTCCGCACCGTCGGTGATAGGCCAAGGCCTCGGCGGTGCGACTCTGCCGCGAGGCGCTCACGCTGGTCGGACGTGAGGGCGACGCTGACCGGACCGGAAGACCGTCCTCTGCGGCGGCTTCGGACCATAGTGGTTGCCACTATGCCCTCATCGACATCGCCTTGCCAGCGAGCGCCGCGATCCGCGGCGAGGGTGCGCTGGCCGCACTAGCGGGCGGGCGCGGGCTTCGGCTCCTCGGCGGGGCCGCCCCACACCGGGGCGTAGTGGCTGTAGAAGGTGTCCGTGTAGAGGACCGCGCCGTTCTGCGTCACCGTCCGCGTGCGCGCGACGTCGCGGCCACTGATCGCGTAGCCCTTCGGGAACGCCGGGTCGGCGGGCTGCGTCTTCGGCACCGCGACGAAGTTCCACTGCGACGGCGCGCTGAAGGTCACGGTGCGGCCGGTCGGCAGGCCCCACACGTCGAAGGTCACGAACGTGTCGCCGACCCATGACCACAGGAACACCGGCGAGCCGGTGTCGTTCCGCCAGCGCAGGTCGAGGCCGGGCTCGAAGACCGCGGCGTCGAGGCCGATCGGGTAGCGCTCGATGAGGTAGCCGTGCTCATGGCGCTCGACGATCTCGTAGCCGAGCGCCGCGACCGCGTTGAAGATCGTCGTCGAGACCTGGCAGAGGCCGCCGCCGATGACGTTCTCGTCGGAGCGGTTCTCGATGATCGCGCCCGCGTACGCGTACCCGCGCTCGACAGTCACCGGCCCGAGCAGCTCCCAGAACGAGAACGTCTGCCCCGGCATGATGACGACGCCGTCGAACTGCGACGAGCCGGTCGCGATGTTCGCGTGGCGGCTCGCGCTCACGGGGAACTGCGTCGTGAACGTCGAGGCCTTCGTGAGCTTCGGGAGCCATTCCTTCGCCTGCTCCGTCGTGAACGTCGTCGTGTCCGTGGAGATCGGCGCGGCGATCACGCGCGTGCCGCTCGCCGCCGTCGGAAGCTGCTCCTGCAGGAGCGCCTTCAGCTGCTCCTGGTCGACGCGGATGCCGGCGACGCCGGGCTTGACGGCGAGCGCGCCCTCCGCGCCTACGGTGTAGCGCGCGTTCACGCCGGGGCGGTCGAGGCGCGCCGCGAGGGCGCTCGCCCATTCGGCCATGCGCGCCTCGTTCAACGCGACCGTGTAGCGGTAGCGCTGCGCCGGAGCGACGGCGCCGGCCGGGATCGGCGCGAGCTCGCCCGGCTTCGCCAGGACGCGGTCGACGGTGAGCAGCGTCGCGAGGCCGATGGGGTCCTCGTCGACGCGGCGGTCCTCGGCCGTGACGGTGAGCGGCGTCACGATCGCCTGCGCCCGCGCGAGCGCGTCGCGGAAGCCGCTCTCGTCCACCGCCGGGTACGTGCGGCGCACGCTGAGCGCGATCTCGCGGTCGCCGAACGAGCTCGCCTCGAGGAGTGCCGCCGCCGTGGCCGCGCGTTCGAGCTGCGCGCCGACGACGGGCTCGGTGACGATGAGGCCCTTCACGCCGACGACGAGCGAGCCGCTCACCGCCGGGCGGTCGATCTCCGTCGCGATCGCGGCGACCCAGCGCTCGAGCGCGTCGCCGTCGGCGCGCATCGCGAGCGGGACGTCGGCGTCGCCGCGCAGCGCCCCGGCCCACGCGAGGAGGCGGTCGACGGTCGTGCCGCTCTTGCCGTACGCGAGCGCCGCGCCGGTGGCGGCGGCGACGTCGGGGCGGACGCCGAGGCTGCCGTTCGTCGTGCGCCAGGCGCGCCCGTCGTACGCGGCGACGACGGCGCTCTCCGCCCACGGGCGCGAGAGTGTGCCTTCCAGGCGCGCGAGCGCGTCGGCGCGCCCGAGCGAGCCGACGTCGACGCCGGCGACGGTGACACTGGGCAGCACGCGGTCGGCGTAGAGCCATTCGGCGGCGAACACGAAGGCGAGCGCGACGAACAGCGCGCTCAGCGGCACGATGACGAGCGTCAGGACGAAGTGACCGAATGCGGTCGCTCCGCCGCGCTGCGCCTGCCGCGTGACTACTGCCAAGGGCTCGCCTCCTCTCTACTGAACGTGCGAGGTGCCCCAGATGTGCCGGATCACGTAGCCAAGAACACATAGCAAGCGGTGGGCCGACCGAGCGACGAGCCAGACGGCGGAGACCTCGCGGATACTTCGGCGGTGACGGAGGGGGCCGTTCGGCCTCGAGGACCGATGCGCGGCGCCTCGCGATCATGGCGCAGCGCCTAGCAGGCGCGCGTCCCGTTAGGTGACGTGCGCTTCGATCAAGCGGAGCAGGTCGGCACCCGCGGCGACGAGCTTCGTGTTGCCGCGGGCACTGACCTGAAAGAGGGTCAGGTCGCAGACCGCGTTCTCGCCGTCCATCTCGAGCACCTCCCGGATAGCGTCGAGCGCGGCCGCGCGCGTGGCGTGTTCGCTCAGAGCGTTGCCCGACGGCGTATGCCAGATCTCGCAGACCATGCTCGTCGTCACCTCCAGAGATCACGGCAGCCTGATCACGCGTCGGACCGCTCGGAGGAGCTTGTCTGGGTCCGCCCAGACGGTGTGGTGCACATTCACCGGCGTGCCGCTAGCACAGACACGCATCGTCCGGATCGGGGCCCTGCCGCGGCGCAGACGGGCCATGGCCATGGGCGCGCCGCCGAGCTGAGCGATCGGCCTGCGGATGCCCGAGATGCCGGTCACCCTGATCCGCCGCCCGGCCGGGGTGCACCGGCGTGCCGAGGGGCGGCGGTGGCTCGAGGCCAAGGAGGTGTGCTGGCGTCACCTGGAAGACGGTCCGTATCTCGTCCGTCGTGCAGCCGTACGCGAGGAGCAGCTTGATCATCCAGCGGTCCGCGACCACGTGCGGGAAGTTCTGGAGCTGGCCGAAGTCGCTCCCGTACACGAGGTTCTCGGGGCCGACCTCTTTCACGATCCGGGCGGCGTACAACGGACCGCTCTCGTGGAGCGGGAACGCCATCGCTCCGAGCCCGCTCAGCATCAGCTTCGCGCCGCGTGCCGCCTGCTCCTTCATCTGAGCGATCGTGTGCTTCGAGTGGATGTGGGCGGGATGGATGATCTCGATCCGGTGGACGCCGAGCCGACGCGCCTCCTCCACGAGGATCGCCGTGTCCTGATATGGATAGTGGCCGGAGGCGAGCACGAGATCGTTCGCGGCGACGATCCGCAGGATCTCCTGGACCTGCGGGACGACCTTGCGCTGCTCGTCGAGGAAGCTCAGCCCGTACCCGGACCAGTCGTCATACACCACGCGCCGGTGGTGGTAGCTATCCACCATCGGCATCCAGACGTACTTCATCCCCGGGAAGCCGAGGCACTTCTTCACCGCCTCCGGGTTGAACCCACCGACGGAGTAGTTGAGGACGATGCCCCCATAGCACTGCACGGGACGCAACTCGTGCGCGTCCGCGTATCGGTCGACGATCTTCTGCACCAGCGCGTTGCGCGAGGCCGAGGGTGTGTACCACGTCTTCACCACCATCGCCCGCATGCCGGCCTCGGTGCAGTCGATCCCGATGTCGTCCTCGAGAAGCAGCCGCTCCATCGGGTCCGATCCGCCGTGACAGTGCGTGTCGATGGCGTTGGTCAGCAGCTCGTCGACGTCCTGCTCGGTGAACTTCGCGCCGGCCAGGAACCGCGCGTACTGGATGTTCGCCCACGTTGCCTGCTGGCGGACGAGCCACGTGAAGACCTCGTCGGTCACGCCCTCGGCATCGACGCTCGTCAGCCGCTTCAGGCGGGCCACGCGCTCATCGCTCACGCGCACCTTGAGGATCTCATCGAGCGGCAGGCCCTCCTCGGGCTTCGCGCTCTCACGCGTATCCGTCATCGGGTCGCCTCCCCCGTCATCTCGTCACCAGCCACGAACGTCGGCGACCTCGTCGTCACTGACCTTGCCGCTGGCGACGTCCGTGAGCGCCGCATCGAGGATCGCGACGGCTCGCTCGAGCTGCTCGTCAGAGATCACGAGCGGCGGGACGAGGCGCAGGACGTTCCCTTGGAGGAACGTGATGAGCAGCCCGAGCTGCCAGCTGCGCCAGCAGACCTTCGCGGTCTCTAGCGAGGCTGGCGCTCTCGTCTCGCGGTCCCGCACGAGCTCGGCGCCGACCATGAGCCCCCGTCCGCGGATGTCGCCGATGAGCTCGTGACGGCGCGACAGCTCGCGCAGCCGTCCGACGAGGCGATCCCCCAGCCGACGCGATCGCTCGACGAGATCCTCTTCCTGCATCACATCGAGCGTCGCGAGCGCCGCCGCACAGGTCACCGGATTCGCACCTGAGCTGAACGTGTGCGCCGGCGCGCGCCACGCGGCGAGCACGTCTGCCCGCGCGACGATCGCGCTGAGCGGCATCCCCGATGCGAGCGCTTTGCCGCAGATCACGAGGTCGGGCTCGAGATCGAAGTGCTCGCTCGCGAACCACTTGCCGGTGCGACCGATGCCGGTCTGGATCTCGTCGACGGCGAGGAGGATCCCGTAGAGGCGACATCGTTCCGCGAGCCCTTGCATGAACGACGCGGTCGGGACGAGGACGCCCGAGTCCCCTTGCACCGGCTCGACCAGGACCAGGGCGACCTCCTCGGCCGGGACCCTGGTGGCGAGGAGCGCGTCGAAGCTCGCCAGCGCCGACGCGGTCACCGCCTCGGCGTCGCGACGCCCCACGTCGTGGTAGTGATCGGGGAAAGGCGCGCTATAGACCTCGGGTAGGAACGGCCCGAGACCGGCGCGCATCTCGCGGCTCGCGCTCGACACCGAGAGAGCGCCATAGGTCGTTCCGTGGTACGCGCCGTCGAACGCGATCACCTTCGTGCGTCCGGTGAAGTGGCGCGCGGCCTTGATCGCCCCGTCGACGGCGTCCCCGCCGGAGAGCCCGAACGAGACGCGCTTCGGCATCCGCCCGGGCGTGAGCGCCGTAAGACGCTCGGCGAGGACGACCATCGGCTTGTGGTAGACGTACGCGGCGTTGTAGTGGAGCAGGCGCTCGGCCTGGTCGCGGACGGCCTCGACGACCCGCGGATGCTGCAGGCCCACGTTCAGCGACGCGGCGCTGGCGAGGAGATCGATCCGCTCGCGCCCATCCGTCCCGCGGACGACGGCTCCCCGGCCGCCCTCGACGACGAGCGGATAGAAGGAGAGCCGCGTCGCGCTCGAGATCACGGCCGCGTGCCGCGCGATGATGGGATCCGCGGTCGCCGCGGTCATCGGGCAGCGGTGGCCGCGGCCAGCGCGTCCCACTCCGCGGTGACGCGCTCGACCGGCCACCTCGTCTCGGCACTCAGGTAGCTCGTCTCGACCGGGGACAGCGTGCGTCCGCCGGCGCGGTGCGCGACACCCCGGAGGTACGAGCGGCGCAGACCATCGAGATCGAGGTCGCGACACTGGATCCGCGAGGGGTGGTCAGGGATCACGATCGACGTGCCGGGCCGCTCATCTGCGGGGTCACCGCGCGAGACGGTCACGCCCTGGCTGCGGGCGAACGCCAACTGCGCGTTCGGGTGCTTGCCCGCACCCGTGTACTCCGTCTCCTGCACGACAAGGATCTCGTCCGTCGCCATCTCCTGCGCGAGCGCGAAGGCCGCGGCGAGAGACGTGTTCCCCGCGGGGCCCCGCTCGAGCCCCTGGGTACGTGCGAGCACCTCGGTCATGTAGAAAGCCTCACCTTGCGATACGAGGAGGTAGCGCTCCATGTAGCGAAGCGGGCGCGCGGCGTTCCGTGGGACGTCCACCCGGTCCGGGTCGGTCGCGAATGGCACACCAAAGCCGGTGTGCCCAGTGGTGAACGACTTGCGATTGAAGTCGTGGTCGCTCGCCATGTGCAGCCCGCGCAGATCGACGCTCGCGGCGACGATCCGCGTCGAAGTGGCGCCCGCGGCCCGGATGCCCACCGCCGTGCCCGTGAGGTTCCCGCCGCCGGCGTGCGTGACCACGACCGCGTCGGGTCCGCGGCCGTACCGCTCCTTCACCTCGGTCGCGATCTCGTACCCCAGTGTCGCGATCCCGGCGACCGCGTAGGGGGTGTAGAGCGACGCGCTGAAGTAGCCGGTCTCCTCGAGCGTGGCGAGCAGGAGATAGAAGAGCTCGGGCCCGACGGAGACCTGGAGCACCTCGGCGCCGTAGGCCTCGCACTTGCGCCCCTTCTCGACGATCTCCGGCTGTCCGACGCCGCGGCTGTCGAAGACCTCCTGGATCACGATGCAGCGCAGACCTCGCGCGGCCGCCTGCGACGCGACCGCGGCGCCGTAATTCCCGCTCGTCGCCGCGACGACGCCGCGATAGCCGCGCTTCGCCGCCTCGTGCACGGCCAGCGCGGCCCGCCGGTCCTTGAAGCTGCCCGAGGGATTGGCCGCTTCGTCCTTCACGAAGATGCGCGCGCCCTTGCCCTTCGGCGCGACGGCGCGCACGAGCTCGGTCAGCCGATGGAGCTCGAGCAGGGGCGTCCGGCCGACGCCGGCCTCGCGCTGGACCGCCGCCGCGGCGGCGACGTCGTAGCCGACGCTGGACATCATCCCTTCGTAGTCGAACGCCACCCCGTCGCGCTCGAAGTCCCGGTAGTCGATGCCCGTCGCGCGCTGCAGGATCTCCCCACGGCGGGCCATGACCGCGGCGTAGGAGCGGTCGATCACGGAAGGATCTCTCGGAGCTGCTGCCCCGCGGCGAGGAGCTCGGGCTGCGGCGACCCGAAGCCGTGGTCGGTGCGCGGTCCGATCTCGACGAGCTCGCCGTCCAGCACGCGGCCGATCTGCGTCCGCACGCGCACCCGATCGCCGATCGACGCGGAGGGGCCTTCGAGGTGGCCGTTCACGCAGGCGACGAACGGGGTCGCGCGCGTGTCGGCGGGCACGCCGTCCGGACGCTCCTCCGGGCGGAGGACGACCCAGCGGATGCGGACGTGGTCCCCGCGCGTCGCTTTCACTGAACTTTCGGCCCTCCTCACTATAATGAAGACTCGCACATGGCAAGCAAGAGACGGATGGAGTTCACTACGTGGCTGTGAGGACGAACGCCGCCGAAGTGACGGGCGCGGAGCTGCTCGCGAGCCAACACGTCAGCTCCCTCGGCGCGCTCGTGCGCCGCGCGCGTCGCGGGCGATTCACGCTCGAAGAGCTCGCCGGCCGCGCCGGAGTGAGCGTCGGCCTCATCAGCCAGATCGAGCGCGGGCGCGGGAATCCTTCGCTCGTGACGCTCATCAAGCTCACGCATGCCCTCGGTATCCCTATCGAGGACCTCTTCGAAGGGCCGCCGGGACGGCGCCGGATGCTCGTGACGAAGGACGAACGCGCGCGCCTCGAGCTCCCGACCGAAGGCCGCGAGGGTTTCGTGTTCGAGCTGCTCGCCCCGGACCTCGACCGGAAGATCGCGATGACCCGCGCGAAGATCCCGAGCGGCTGGGACAACGAGCAGGCGCCGTACAGCCGCCCGGGCGAGCACTGCCTCCACCTCCTCGATGGGGACCTGCACGTGAGCGTCGGCGGCGAGCAGTTCCATCTTCGGGCGGGGGACACGCTGACGTTCGACTCGTCGCTGCCGCACTGGTACCGCAACGACTCGTCGCGTCCGGCGCAGATCATCACCGCGATGACGCCGCCTCACGGGCTCACCACCACGCAGCAGACCGACCGCCGCCGCGATCCCATCGCGAAGCGTTCAACTGCTCGTCCGAAGCCGAGCGCTCGCGCGAAGCCGCGCCAGCGCCGGCGGTAGCCGCCGCGCCGCGCTGCGGAGGAGCGCGACGATCCCGCCGCGGTACAGACGCATGACCACGATCACGACGGCCGCGTAGCCCACGACGGACCACGCGCCGTACGACTGGAAGTACGTGAGCAGCATCTGCATGAGCGGGGCGCCGATGATCGGGCCGGCGAATGACCCGAGGCCGCCGACGATGACCATCGCGAGGACCTTGCCCATCTCGTTGAAGTCCGCGATCGCCGGGCTGAGCACGAGCACGTAGTGGGCGTAGAACGCTCCCGCGAGGCCTGAGAACAGGCTCGTCACGGCGAACACCGCGACCTTCCAGCGGGTCGTGTCCACGCCGAGCGTCGCCGCGCGCATCTCGTCGTCCTTGATCGCGCGCATGAACTGGCCGATGGGTGAATGGACGATGAAGTACATGAGCAGGACCGAAGTGGCAGCGAGGACGAGGAAGACGTAGTAGTAGGCGATCGGATCGAGATTCCCGAGCAGGCTCGGCACCGAGAGGCCGAGCTGGCCACGGGTGATCTCGTAGCCAGCCGTCAGGACGATCTGGACGGTCGCGGCGAACGACCACGTGGCGACGGCGAGGTAGCCCGCCTGCATCCGCAGGACGAGGAAGCCGAGCCCGAGGCCGGTCAGCGTCGAGACGGCCATGGCCGACACGATCCCGGCCCAGATCGGGATGCCGAAGTAATGGATGAGCAGCCCGGTCGTGTACGCGCCGATCGTGGCGAACGTCTGCTGCGCGAGCGAGAAGCGGCCGGTGTAACCGGCCAGTAGGTTCCAGCTCGCCGCGAGGATGAGGTAGTAGCAGCTGATGGCAAGGACGTGGAGCATGAACGTGCTCACGAGGTACGGCATGCCGAAGAGCAGGACGGTCAGGCCGACCGCCACGATCGTCGCCCGTGGCCAGTCGCGGTCCCAGACCCCTCGCAGCAGCGTCATCCCGTCAGGCACTCCTGGATGAGCGCGCGGACGCGCTGCGGCCCGAAATCGCCGCGCGGCCCTTCGTTCTTCACCCGGCCGAGGTTGATGAGGTAGACGTAGTCGGCGATCGCGACGGCCGCTTCGATGTTCTGGTCGACGAGGAGGATCGAGCAGCCGAGGCTCTTGTGCGTGCGGAGCAAGAACTCGTACGCGAGCTCGCTCAGCGCCGGCGAGAGCCCGGCCGTCGGCTCGTCGACGAGGATGACCGAGGGCTCGGTCATGACCTCCTTCGCGATCGAGAGCATCTTCGCCTGCCCTCCGCTGAGCTCGCTCGCCTTGCGCGAGCGGTCATTCCGGAGCATCGGGAAGAGCTCGAAGACCGTGTCGAGCTGCGCGCGCAGCCGCCGGCGGTCGCCGCGGATGGTCCATGCGCCCATCCGGAGGTTCTCCTCGACGGACAGGCCCGGGAAGATGTTGATGCCCTGCGTGATGTAGCTGACGCCGCGCCGCTTCACGACGTTCGGGGCAAGGCCGGTGATGTCGGTATCGCCGAGCGTGATCCGGCCGGTATGTGGCGCGAGGAAGCCGAAGATCGCCCGCAGGAGCGTCGACTTCCCCGCCCCGTTCGGTCCGATCACGGTCGTCACGCCAAGTGCGTTCGTCGACAGGTCGATCCCCTGCAGGACGTCGATCCCAGGCTGGTAGCCCACGTGGACGTCGGCGAGCGTGAGGGTCACGGGCGTCCGATCCATCACGCGCCGCCCTTCCCGAGGTACGCGCTGATCACTGCGGGATCGGCGGAGATCTCGTCCATCGTGCCTTCGGTCAGCAGCCGTCCCTCCGCGAGCACCGACACGCGCGCGCACAGCTGACGGACGGTCGCCATCTCATGACTGATCACGAGGAACGTCGTCCCGTGCGTCCGGTTCTCGTGCCGGATGAGCTCGATGATCCGCTCCTTCAGGACGGGGTTGATCCCCGCGAACGGCTCGTCGAGCAGGTAGCAGCGCAGGTCGTCCACCATGAATCCCGTCGCCACCTGCAGGAGGGCCTGCTCGCCCCCGGAGAGGCTTCGTGCGGTGAGCCGCCGGAGACGCCCGAGACGCGTCAGCTCGAGCAGCTCCTCAGCCCGTTCCCGGGCGCGCCGCTGATGCGAGCGTCCGAGCAGCGGACTGCGCGCGAGCGCAGGGAGCAGGAGGTTGTCCTCGACCGTCATGCTCCCGAACAGCTTCGGCGTCTGGAAGGTCCGCAGCAGCCCGCGCCGGCTGATCTGCATGGGCGTGAGGCCGACGAGGCTCGCGCCGTCGAGGCGCACGTCGCCGGATTGCGGCGGGTAGATCCCCGAGAGGACGTTCGTCAGCGTCGTCTTCCCGGCGCCGTTAGGACCGATGAGGCCACGGATCTCGCCGCGCTCGAGCCGCAGGGTGATCCCCTGGTTCGCGCGCACGCCGCCGAACGCGCGCGACACGTCGACGGCCTCGAGGAGGGGGACGCTCGGGCCGGCGCTAGGCGGTGCGAACACGCTCACCGAAGAGTCCCGTCCTTGGCCGGAGCAGCAGGATGATCAGAACGAGCACGAATCCGTACGCGTTCTGGTAGTTCGTCGCGACGAGCGCCGCTCCGAGGGCTTCCACCAGCCCGATCGCGATCCCGCCCACGATGGCGCCGGGGATCGATCCGAGCCCGCCGAGGATCACGACCTCGAATCCCTTGGTCGTGGTGATGAGCCCGTTCAGCGGATAGACGAGGTACACGGACGCGAGCAGCGCGCCCGCGACCGCGGCGAGCGCGACGCCCATGCCGAACGCGATCTGGTCGAGCCGCAGGACGTCGACGCCGGCGCTCTGCACGCCGTCGCGGCTCTGCGCCGCGGCCCGGAGCGCCAGGCCGACCCAGGTCCGCTTCACGACGAACCAGAAGAGCGCGAGGACGATCAGGCCGCCGATCGATGCGGCCACGCGGTCTCCGGCGATCGGCAGCGGACCGATCTGGAAGGTCGGCATCGTCGAGCCTGGCGAGCGCTCGAACGGACCGGACCAGATCTGGACGATCCCGCGCGCGAGGATCGCGAGGGCGATCGTGACCACGGTCGCGTACTCCGCACGCGCTTCCATGCCGCGCTCGAACATCGGTCGGATGAGCACGCGTTCGACGATCATCCCGAGCACGAAGACGCTCAGCCCCGCGACCGGGACCGCGATGAACCAGAGGTCCGGACCGAGGAATCGACTGACGACGAGGTACTGGACGAAGCTGCCGATCATGTAGAACTCGCCCATCGCCCAGTTGGTCATCTTCATGATCGAATAGATGAACGTGATGCCGAGCGCCATCACGATGTAGAGGACGCCGATCATCAGCCCCGTGAGCAGGTACTGCTCGAGGAGCTCCGCGGACACGCTCATCGGAACACGTGCTCCCCGGACGGCATGCCGGCCAGCGGGATCGCGCCCGCCGGCCGGCTGCTCGTCATGTGCTCCTGCCTACTTGGCTGCGGCCGCGGAGATGAGGATCGGCGCTTCGCGCCAGTCCTGCTTCTCCTTGGTGAACTGGATGATGAGCACGGGCGGCGACCAGTTGTGCCAGTTGACGCCGTCCGCGCGTGGGAACGTCACCGGCGTGTCCGGCCAGCCCTTGAACGTGCCGGTCTCGAGCGCCTTGATGATCGCCTTCGGGTCGGTGCTCTTCGCGAGGTCGATCGCCTGGGCGATGATCACCACGTCGGCGAATCCGTTGAGCGACGCATAGATCGCCGCCTCGTTGTACTTCGCCTGGTACTTGTCCGCCGCCCACTGCGCGGCGTCGGAGAGCTTCTGCTTCGGGGAGAACGTCGCGATGGTCATCAGACCAACGCCGCTCTTCGGATGCAGGTCCCAGAAGTTCGTCGCCGTCGGCTCGTCATTCGAGTTGAGCATCGGGACGGCGGGGTGCAGCCCGATCTGGAACGCCTGGTCGGTGATCTGGTCCCGCTGCTTCGCAGAGGCGATCAGCAGCACGAGGTCAGGCTTGAAGTCCTTCATCTTCAGCAGCTGCGGTGTGAGGTCGACGGCGGTCTTGTCGACGACGTTCACCTGCAGGTCAAGATTGAGACCCATCGCCTGCGACTGCGACTTCGTCTCGTTCACGAGGCCGACGCCGTAGTCGGTGTCCTCCGCGATGATCGCGACCTTCTTCCAGCCCTTCTGCTTGATGAGCTGGAGCCACGCGTTCGCGCGCGCCGGGTCGATGAGGTGCGTGCGGAACGCGATGTCGTAGTGCTTCGCGGTGATGTCCTTCGCCGACGCCTGGCTCGAGATCGTCGGCACGCCGAGCTCCTTCGCGACCTCGTTCACCGCGAGCAGCGCGGAGCTGTGCACGTATCCGAAGGTCGTGACGACCTTCTTCTCGGTGACGAGACGCCGGTATCCGGACACGGCTGTCTCGTTCTGGCCCTGCGTGTCCTCCGTGTACATGACGAGCTTGCGGCCTCCGAGGACGCCCTTCATGACCGTGTTGACGTACTCGACACCGAGCTCCGCGCCGCGCTGGATCTGCTGCCCGAGCGTCACGGCGCCGGGCGCGGAGAGCGGCGTCTGCAGCCCGATCGGTATGTCCGGGCCGACCGTCGCCGCTGCGGTCGCGGCGGTCGTCGGTGCCCCTGCACTTGGTGCTTGGCTCGCGAGCGGACCGGTCGCAGCTCCGCCGCATGCGGTCAGGAGCAGCGCCATGGTCCCAACGAATGCGATCCATGGTCGCGTCCGTGTCATGTCCCGAACCTCCCCAGCCATTGCGCTCTGCGTGATCGGCGAAGTCTTCATTGAACTGCGGGTATTGTCAATATATTGAAATCTGGCCATTTCTGACCATCAGCGGAGATCGGCCGTACGGACCGGCCGCAGCGGCGAGCGGGGACGATGCCGAAGGAGATCGTCGTGCCCGCGCGACGCGGCGATCTGCCGCAGGACGTCCTCGCAGACGCGGCCTTGGCAACGGCCCATGCATGCGCGCGTGCGCTTCTTGACCCCCGCCACGGCCGTCGCGCCGTCCTCGAATGCGGCGATGACGTGGTGGAGCGCGACCTCCTCGCACCGGCAGACGATCGGATCCGTTCGCATCTCATCGCGCGGCGCGGGGGACGGTATCGCGGCCGGCCGGCGAGCGGAGCGCACCCACCGCGGCGAGGCGACCCTGCGCCGCGGCCACCGCGGCAGCCTCGATCCCGATGACGTTCCCGGCGACGAACACGCCCGGCACCGAGGTCTCGAGCGCCGGACCGTGCACCGGCACCACGCCGCCGAGCCGCGGGACCTCGAGGACGGGACATCCCGCGAGCCGGACGACATCCGACAGCGGTGCGAGCCCTCCGGAGATGCAGACCGCGTCGACCTTCACGAGCCGATCGCGGCCACGCGGTCGCCCATCCGAGCCGGTCCCGACCAGGCGCACGGCTTCGACGTGATCCGTGCCGATGATCTCGACGACGGACGTGCGCAGGCGCAGCGGCACGCCCCACGCCCTGAGCACGTCGATCCGCGCCAGGGTGGCCGCGATGCCGCGGAGGCGCCCGCCGAAGAGCCGCGCGCCGGTCCGCAGCGCGATGTTCGGAGCGAGCGACGACGCCCGCGCGAGCTCGGCGACCACCGCGCTCGGCATCGCGCGCTCTCGCGAAAGCGGACCGATCGGCGGGAGGACGACGCCGACGACGTTCACGCCGGCGGCGATCATCTCGCCGGTGATCGAGAGCGAAAGGAGGTCCATGCCGACGACGAGGACGCGCTCGCCCGGCGCGACCGAGTGCACATTCGTCAGCACCTGGGCCGCACCGATCGTCATGACGCCGGGCAGCGTCCACCCGGGGATCGGAATGGCCCGCTCCGTCGCGCCCGTCGCGATGACGACCGCGCGCGCGGCGATGTCCGCCTCGGGCCCGGGCGCGACGCGCAGCGTCGGACCCGCATCGACGTCCCACACCGTCCGGCCGGTGAGGATCGTCCCGCCCGACGAGCGCACCTGTGTCGCGAGGTCGGCCGCCGCGGCGGCTCCGTCCCAGAGCCGCTGTCCCTCCGGCTTGCGGCGGTCCTCGTAGACCTGCCCGAGCAGCCGGCCGCCGGGCCGGTGGTACTCGTCGACCACGACGACGCGCGCGCCACGCTGCGCGACGTACCCGGCAGCCGTCAGCCCGGCGGGCCCGGCACCGATGACCGCGACGTCGCATCTCATGAGGCGCTCGAGCTGACGTCCATCCCGTCCTGGACCGGCGTGAGGCACGTGCGAAGGCCGGGAACACCATTCACGGTCGCGATGCACTCGAAACAGTGCCCGATGCCGCAGTAGAGGCCGCGCGGTGCACCGGTCGCCAGCTGGCTCCGGATGACGCGGATCCCGTTCGCAAGGAGCGCCGCGGCGATGGGTTCTCCCTCATGTGCCGGGAGCTCGCGGCCATCGAAGCGGAAGTGCACGACGCGCCGCGGCGCCGCGGGAGCACGCCGACTAGACAGCCGCGGCATGTCGTTCCACGAAGCGGTCCGGGCTCAGCGAACTGAGGTCCCAGGCCGGGCGGCGCTCGCTGACGAGGTCGGCGACGATCCGGCCGGTGATCGGCCCGAGCGCGATCCCATCGCCCTCATGTCCCGCAGCGACGTACAGACCGGGATACGAGGACACCGCGCCGACGATCGGCTTGCCGTCGGGCGTGTATGGCCGCAGGCCGGCGAAGCTCCGGAGGATGCGCACGTTCGCGACGCCCGGGAACATCCGTACCGCGGCCTGCGCCATCGCGTCGACGACCTCACCCGAGGTGCTGTCATCGAAGCCGGCGAACTCGCGAGACGAGCCGATGAAGCAGGTCCCCGTACGAGATTGGTGGAGCGAGAAGCTGACGCTCTCCTTGCCGCTGAGGGTGGTCGAGGCATTCACCTCGTGCTTGTGTCGGACGTAGCTCGGGCTGAGCAGCGCGGTGCGCACGAGCGCCGGCCACTTCTCGGTCACGAGGATGTGGCCCTTGCGAGGCACGATCTCGAGCTTGAGACCGAGGCTCGCGGCGATCGTCGGCGTCCAGACGCCGGCGGCGAGCACGACAGCCGACGCGAGGACGTCACCGCGATCGGTACGGACGCCGGCGATCGCGCCCCGCTCGACGATCGGATCGGAGACGTTGGCACCGAGATCGATCTCGACACCGCGCGCACGCCCTGCCCGCGCGAGCGTGAAGCAGAGCGCGAGCTGGTCGATGCTCGCGTCGGTCGCGAGATACGTGGCGTGGATGACGTGCTCCGCGATGCCGGGTTGGATCTCGGCCGCCTCCGCGGGTGACAGGAGCTGGACGTCCAAGCCCGCTGCCCGCTGCCCGGCGATGACCGGAGTGAGCACCTCGAGATCGTCCTCGTTCTCGAAGACCATCAGCGAACCCTTTCGCTCGTACTCGATGTCACCGCCGATCTCGTCCAGGAGCTCGGGGTACATCGCGGCGCTCGCCTTCGCGAGCTCGAGCACGAGCCCGGGCCGCTTCGACTGGACCATGATGTTGCCGTCGCACGCGCCGCTCGTACCCGCGGCGACGTCGCGCCGCTCGAGCACCGTGACACGTGCGCCGTCGCGGGCGAGCTGATACGCGGTCGAGAGCCCGACGATCCCCGCGCCGACGACGATGACGTCGGCGGTGCGCACCACGTCTACGCCGGCTGGAGCGCGGCCGCCGGTCTCGGTAGCAGGCCACACGTGTCGAGCGCCTTCTGCACGACGCCCTTGCTCGCGTCCGAGAGCTCGCAGAGCGGCAGCCGCACCTCCGCGGTGCATTTCCCGAGCAGGCTCAGCATGTACTTCAGGGGTACGGGGTTCGACTCGACGTACATCGCCTGAGCGAGCGGCATCACCTTCGCGTAGAGCTGGCGGGCCCGCTTGGGGTCGCCGGCGTCCCACGCCTCGTGGATCCCCGCCATCGCACGCGGGACCGCGCTCCCGATCGTGTTGAACTGCGTGTTCCCGCCGTAAGCCATGGACGCGAGGCCGGTGGGCTCGTCACCGGACACGAGGAGGAAGTCGTCGCCTAATGCCTGCCGGAGCTGGATGACGCGGGCGATGCTCGGGTTCGAGTCCTTCACGCCGATGATGTTCCGGAGCTTCGCGAGGCGAGCGACGGTGTCGACCGAGAGCTCGATGACGCACCGACCCGGGTGGTTGTACATGATCACCGGGATATCGACCGCGTCGTTGATCGCCTTGTAGTGGCGGTACAGGCCTTCCTGGCTCGGCTTGTTGTAGTACGGCGTCACCACGAGAGCGGCGTCCGCACCGGCGGCCTTGGCTTGCTCGGTGTAGAAGATCGCCTTCCTCGTCGAGTTGCTGCCGGACCCCGCGACGATGGGGACGCGCTTCGCCGCGGTGTCGACGACGAGCTTGATGACCCGGCGATGCTCCTCATCCGTGAGGGTCGGCGCCTCGCCGGTCGTGCCGAGGACCAATAGCCCTCCGGTCCCGCCCTCGATGTTCGAGATCACGAGCGCGCGGAGCGCTGCCTCGTCGACCTCGCCATCGCGGAAGGGCGTGGGAAGGGCGACCTGCGACCCCTTGAGCATGGCGGCATCTCCTTACTTCACTAGAATGCGTACAGTTTCGGTATAGTGAAGCGGCGACAGCGGGCGGTCAACCGTCAAACAGGAGCGATGGATGAACGAGGCACCTGACCTGCGCGCATATGGCGGCAAGACGGTCTATGGAGCCGCGGTCGGGGTCCTCATGCTCGAGACGCGCTTTCCGCGGATCCCCGGCGACATCGGCCACGGCGGAACGTGGCCGTTCCCCGTTCTGTACGCGGTCGTCCCCGGCGCGACCGGGGAGCGCGTGACCACCGCCAAACAGGGCGACCGATCGACCGGCCTGCTCGACGCATTCATCGAAGCCGGGAGGAAGCTGGTCCGTGACGGTGCGGATGGGATCACGACGAGCTGCGGGTTCCTCTCGATCTATCAGAAGGAGCTCGCGACCGAGATCGCCGTGCCCGTCGCGGCGTCCTCGCTGATGCAGATCCCGCTCGTGGAGCGGCTCCTACCGCAGGGCAAACGGGCGGGCGTTCTCACCTTCCAGGCGGAACGGCTCACGCCGACGCATCTCTGCGCAGCTGGTGCTCGGGCGGATACCCCCGTGATCGGGATGGAGCACCGCCGCGAGTTCTGGCGCTACATGGCGGAGAGCCGGGACGAGCTCGACGTCATGGCGGCGCGGCAGGACATCCTCGACGGTGGCCAAGAGCTCGCGCAGGAGCATCCGGATGTGGGCGCCGTGGTGCTCGAGTGCACGAACATGGTGCCGTTCGCCCGCGCGCTCCACGCTCAGTTGAAGATGCCGGTGTACTCGATCCGCAGCTTCATCACCTGGTTCCAGTCGGGCCTCGACCCGCGGGGCTTCGGACTTCCCGGCGATCCCCTGTGATCGGCGAGCTCGTCGTGCGGAGCCTCTTGTCGGCGGTCGTGATCGCGGGCGTCACCCTCGTGGCGCGCCGCGATCCGGTCCTCGGGGGCTGGATCTCCGTCTTCCCGACGACGACGTCGCTCGCTTTGATCTGGCTCGCGTTCGACGGCACGCCGGTCGTTCGCATGGCGGACTTCACCGGCGGCGTCGTCGCAGGTCTGCTCCCGACGATCGCGGTCCTGGTCGCGCTGGCGGCCTTATTGCGCCAGGGGATCCCGCTCGCTCTCTCCGCGCTCGCGGCGCTCGCGATCTGGATCGCGTTCACGCTCGCGGTGCGCCAGCTCGGACTGTTCCAGACGTAAGCAACATCGATGAAGGAGCACTGACATGACGTTCGAGGGACGAACGATCGCGATCACCGGCGGCGCGAGCGGGATCGGGTTCTCCACCGCCGAGCGGGTCATCGCAGGAGGCGGGAACGTCGCCGTGATCGACCTCAACGAGAGTGCCGCACGCGACGCGGCCGGGCGGCTCGGGGCGCGCGCCCTCGGTATCGGTGCGGACGTGACCGATCAGGCGGCGATCACAGCCGCGCTCGACGCGACCGTCCGCCGCTTCGGTGCGCTGGATGGCCTCGTCGCGTCGGCGGGCATCCGCCAGAGCTCGGCGCGCGTCGCGGACCTCAGCTTCGAGGTCTGGGAGCGGATCCTCAAGGTCGACCTCGGTGGAACGTTCCTCACGTGCCAGGCTGCGGCTCGGATCTTCGGCGATGCCGGGCGCGGCGGATCGATCGTCAACGTCGCGTCGCTGTCGGGCCACTCACCGCGCGTGGGGCAAGCCGCCTATTGCGCCGCGAAGGCGGGCGTGATCTCGCTGACGAAGGTGCTCTCCCTCGAGCTCGCGTCGAAGAACGTCCGCGTGAACTGCGTCTGCCCTGGAACGGTGATCACCCCGTTCAACGCAGAGGCGCTGAAGCGC
>WNFU01003463.1_pt1 | contig 20814 bp, 19 predicted proteins | sample 5400121 | NCBI WGS metagenome assembly WNFU01 (sample SAMN13153360, study PRJNA577476) | soil metagenome | isolation source: 100 cm soil or saprolite under grassland replicate 1 | place: USA:California | collected 2016-06-15 | reverse complement strand
GTCGGTCCGTTCGACGACGTTCCCGTCGACGGCCCGGAGGCGGCGCGGCTGGACTGGGAGGCCGAGCTCGCCGTCGTCGTCGGCGTCGGCGGCCGGGACATCCCTCGCGACGAGGCCCTCGCGCACGTCGCCGGGTACTGCGTCGCCAACGACCTCACGGCGCGCGGCTACCACCACCGCGCGAACGCGCCCGCACCCGCCTTCCAGTACGACTGGTTCGCCTCGAAGGCCCGCGACGGCTCGCTCCCGCTCGGCCCCGGCCTGACCCCGTCCTGGCTCGTCCCCGACCCGCACGACCTGCGCATCCGCCTCTGGGTCAACGACGAGCTGCAGCAGGACGGCAGCACCGCGGACATGATCTGCGACGTCCCCACCCTGGTCGCGGCCGCGAGCCAGGCCGTGACCCTGGAGCCGGGCGACGTCATCGCCACCGGGACGCCCGCCGGGGTGGGGGCCGGCCGGGGCGCGTCCCTGCGGCCCGGCGACGTGGTCCGTACGGAGATCGAGCACCTCGGCGTCCTCGTCAACCGCATCGTCGCCGCCGACCCGCCGGTGCACGCGCACCGCCCGCGAACCCCGCCCCGCTCGCACCCGGAGGAGCCATGATCTACGTCAGTCATGCCCTGCCCGTCAACGAGGACGGCCAGCCGCACCTGGACCGCGCGGCCCTGTGGAACGGCCTGGTGCTCAAGGCCGACAACGCCTTGCCCTTCGTCCCCGCAATGACCCGGTGCGACATTGTCGAGCGGTACGGGCCGGCCAGCTTCGACCGCGACATCGAGTTCCGCGGCCAGCAGTTCCGCGAGCGCATCACCCTCGAGGAGCCGCACCGCGTCGTCTTCACCCGCATCTCCGGGCCCGTCCTCGGCACGATCACCAACGAGGTCGAGGGTCCGGACGACGACCTGCGGCTGCGCTTCAGCTTCGCCCTGGTCGTCGCCGGCGTCCAGGGCGGCTCGCCGGCCGAGCGCGAGTACGCCGACGGGATGACCGCGGACTACCTCAAGGCCGTCGCCGCCACGCTCGACGCGATGCGGCGCATCGCCCGCGGCGAGGCGGCCTGACCATAGAAGGAGGAAGCATGTCGACCTGGATCGACGACTACTACGCCGACGTCGACGCCATGCGCCTGGAGGCGTTCGTCGAGCGGCACAGCGACGACGCGGCCGTCGTGTTCGGCAACAACCCGCCGTCGGTTGGCAAGGAGGCGATCCGCGCGGCGATCGGCGGCTTCTGGTCGATGATCGGCGGCCTGCGCCACGAGCGGCGCAACCTCTGGTTCGTCGACGACGGCGCCACGGCCGTGCTCGAGGTCGTCACCCACTACACCACCAAGGGCGGCGCCGAGGTCCCCGTGCCCTGCGTGTCCCTGCTCGACCGCAACGCCGACGGCAAGGTCACCTCCCTGCGGGTCCACATCGACCTGGCCCCGCTGTTCGCCCAGATCGGCGCCGAGCAGACCGAGCGGCCCGAGACGGTGACCGCGTGAGCGGTCGCCACGACGGGCGCGTGGCCGTCGTCACGGGCACCCTCCCGTTCCTCGCCTCGGACGAGCCTGACCTTCCAGCCTGAGAAGCACCCGCGCGGCGGCCGACCACTGGTCGACCGTCCTTGGTGGAACGCGCACCGGAACGACCCCGGAGGCCAAGCCACATGTCATCGACTTCAATCCCAGGCACGAGGTCCGATGCACCTCCTGCCATCGACCAGGAGCTGCGGCAACGCATCGCGGAGCAGTTGGGCGCGCGGTTCAAGGGCGACCTCATCGGTCCGGACCACGACGACTACGGCGAGGCGCGCACGGTGTGGAACGCCATGGTCGACAAGCGCCCCGGACTGATCCTGCGCTGCAGCAGCACCGAGGACGTGGTCGCCGCCGTGAACGTGGCGCGCGCCAACGGGCTCCCACCATCCGTCCGCTGCGGCGGGCATTCGGTGTCGGGCAAGGCGCTGTCGGACGGCGGCCTGGCCATCGACCTGAGCGGGATGCGCCAGGTGACCGTCGACGCCGAGCACGAGCTCGTCCACGCCGGCGGCGGCTGCCTGCTCGGGGATCTCGACGAAGCCACCGCGCGCCACGAGCTGATCGTTCCGGCTGGGATCATGTCGGAGACCGGCGTCGGCGGCCTCGCCCTGGGCGGCGGGATCGGCTGGTTCTCCCGCAAGCACGGTCTGACCTGCGACCAGTTCGTCTCCCTCGAGCTCGTGCTGGCCAGCGGGGAGGTGATCGAAGTCTCCGCCACCGAGCACCCCGAGCTGTTCTGGGCGCTCAGGGGTGGCGGCGGCAACTTCGGGGTGGTCACGCGATTCACCTTCAGGGCGCACAGGTTCGGCCCGATGATGCGCCTCGGCGTGTCCCTGTACGAGCCGGAGGACGCCGCCCAGGCGCTGCGCGAGTACGCCGCGGTCGTCCCCACCCTCCCCCGCACCGTCGGCTGGCACGCGGCGCTCAAGCACGACATGCCCGCGTTGCCCTTCGTGCCGCCGGAGCTGGTGGGCAGGAGGCTGTTGATGCTGATCTCGATGTGGCTCGACGACGCCGACGATCCGGCAGGCGCCGAGCTCCTCGAACGCCTCTGCGCCGTCGGCCAGCCGTGCGTGAAGGCCACGACCGTGATGCCGTTCGCGGCGCGCGTCCAGAGGGTGATCGACGAGGAGTTCGCCGACGGCCATCGCTACTACACCAAAGAAGCCCACGTGGCGGAGCTGGCCGACCAGGCGATCGACACGCTGGTCGCCTTCTGGAAGGACATGCCGATGCACGGCGAGGTCGAGATCATCGGCCTCGGCGGGGCGATCGGCGACGTCCCCGAGGACGCCACGGCATTCTCGAACCGTGACTACCTGCTGTGGCTGAACTTCGCGATGAGCTGGGACGACCCCGCCCACGACGACGACTACGTCGACCGGACCCGGAAGGTGGTCGGCGACCTCGAACCCTGGGTCGGAAAGGGGATCTACGTCAACATGCTCAACTTCGACGAGATGGACCGGGTCGTCGAAGCATTCGGCGGGCCGGAGAAGTACGCCAGGCTCGGACGGGTCAAGGCCCAGTACGACCCGGAGAACCTCTTCCGGATGAACTACAACATCACGCCAGTGTCCTGACGCAACCTGGATTCAGCCGGGAGGTGGCCTGAGGTCAATCGCCGGGCTCGAGGTTGTTCAGGAACGTCTGCGGCGGTGGCGTGCCCCACAGGTGCGGGGGCACGTCCCACTCGCGCGCGACCCAGCTGTCGTCGATCTGGTCGATGTCGGAGAACCACTCGATCCAGGAACCCCAGGGGTCGGGGTTGTAGTGGAAGAAGTTCGAGCCGATGGTGTGACGGCCGAGGCCCCATCCGGCCTCGCGTCCCTTGGCGCGCATCCGGTCGGCGCCGAGCGCGATCGCGTCGATGGAGGGCACCTCGAAGCTGGCGTGGTGGAAGCCGCGGTGGCTGCTGGCGATGAACCCGAAGATGTGGTGGTCGCCAGGCCCGGCGTTGAGGAACGTCACCAGGCCGTGAATCCGGTCACTCACGCGCAGTCCGAGCACCTGGGTGTAGAAGTCGGTCATCTGCTGCGGCTGCGCCGTGAACAGCAGCGAGTGCCCCAACCGGCGTGGCAGCACGTCCTCCGTGGCCTGCTGCCATTGCGCCACGCCGATCCGCTGCCTGCTGGCGCCCATGTTGGTCAGCACCTCGGCGACCGGACGGGCAGGTGCCGGAGCCTCGTCGAGCAGTTGCACCGCGTTGCCGTCGGGGTCGCGCACCCACAGGCCCGCTTCGCTGGCGCCCGCCGGCGGCGCGATCACGGGCGTGCCCGCACGCTCCAACGCTTCTCGGACCGAGTCCAGCGTGCCCGGGCGCAGCGTGAACGAGACGTGGTGCAGCCGCTTGGCCGGCGCCTGCACCATCCGGACCTGCTCCTGGTCGCGGCCGGGACACTGGGCGACCAGGTTCCCGTCCTTCTCCCCGGTCTCCAGGCCGAAATCCTGCAGGAACCCTTCCGCCACTTCCAGGTCCGGCACTTCGAGCGCGTAGTGGTGCAGCCCTGAGATCACGGCCCTTCCCCCTTCCCGAATAACTGCATACACTTTAGGTGCTGGCTGGTCGTCTGGCAAGACGGGAAGGACAGGGTGATTCCGGTGTCGACGCAGCAAGGTGACCTTGTCGAGGCGGCGCACGTGCTGTCCCGTCTTGGGCTGGTCAGCGCGTACGGACACGTCTCGGCCCGCGCCGGGGCTTCGATGCTGATCACGCCTGCCGCCGACCTGGCCACCGTCACCGAAGCCACCGTCGTGGACGTGCCGCTCGAGGCTTCCACGCTGCCGGCGGCCGCCCCCGCGGAGGCCTGGGCGCACCTCGCCCTGTACCGCGCCCGGCCCGATGCCTCCTCGATCGCGCGCGCCCAGCCCGCCAGCGCGTTCGCCGCGGCGGCCACGGCCACGTCGCTGGCTCCGATGCACGGACAGGCCGCCTGGCTCGGCGAATCGATCCCAGTGCACGACAGCGCCCAGCTCCTGCGGTCGCCAGAGCTCGCCGAGCGTGCCGCCCGGAGCCTGCCGACCGGCGAGGCGCTGCTGCTACGCGGGAACGGCGCGCTCACCCTCGGCGCGACACCGGGCGTCGCGGTGGCCCGCATGTGGCTGCTGTCCGCCGCCTGCGACGCCTGGCTTGCCACGCAGGCGGCCGGTCAGGTCAACCCACTCACCGCCGAGGAGATCGCGTCGTGGCGGGCGGTCCGCGACGAGCTCCTGCCGCGGCTGTGGGAGCACCTCCGACGAAGCGGCACGCGCGAGCCGTCGGCGCTGGGCGCGCCGCAGGAAAGGAGCCTGGCATGAGCCAGAAGCTGCTCGCCGCCATCGTCGGCTCCGGGAACATCGCCACCGACCCCTGGAAGCGGACGGTGAAGTCGTAGCCGCCGAACTTCGATGGCGTGCACGATGCCGAGGCGCCGCCAGACGGGCCGGCGGCGAACGCCAGGGGCGCTTCGGTGGTCGTGGTGGCCTCGGAAGTCGTGCTGGTCGCCCGGCCGGTGGTCGGCGACGACCGCTACCAGCGAGGACCTCGCACGGCAGTAGGCTTGTCAGAATCGCGCTTCGACGGACTCCGTGCCGGCGCCCGGAAGGGAGCAGCGGGACGGAGTTGAGGTTCGACGGGAGGTCTGATGGTGGCGCGGCCGCTGATCCCGTCCAGGATGCCCGGGGACGGCCTGCTGCCGCCGCTGGCCTTCAAGGGCCGCTGGCGGCGGTATCAGGAACTCGCGCTGGAGGCGTTCGAGCGTGATCGGCAAGCCGGCAGGCGCTCCACGCATGTGCTTGCCCCGCCGGGCGCCGGCAAGACCGTGCTGGGGATGGAGATCGTCCGCCGCCTCGGCAAGCGAGCGCTCGTGCTCTGCCCCAACTCGGCCGTGCAGGCGCAGTGGCTCAGGACGGCCGAGCTGTTCGGCGCACCCGATGGGATCGCTGCACCAGACCCGGACGCCCCGATCGCCTGCCTGACCTACCAAGCCCTCTGTCAGATCCAGGATCCTGACGTGGCGCTCGGTGACGCCGCCGAGCGACGTTGGACCGCCGACCGTGCCCGTACCTTGGGCGTCCCGCCCGTCGAGGTCGAGCGGGAGGCGGGGAACTGGCACGGCGCCGCGGCGAAGCGGCGGTCGCGGGAGATCGCTCGGATCAAAGCGGCGATCAAGCGCGAGATCGCCCGCGGGGCGCACGAGGATGTGGACTTGGCCGACCTCTTGGAGCCGACCGCGCGCCGGCGGGTCGAGACGCTGCGCCAGCTCGGAGTGGGAACGCTCGTGCTGGACGAGTGTCACCACCTCGCCTCGCTCTGGGGGTACGTCGTCCGAACGGTCGCCGTCCTCCTCGGCGATGTGCACCTCGTAGGGCTCACGGCCACCCCGCCCGACGAGCTGACCCAGGAAGAGGCGGAGCTGTACCAGGGTCTGCTCGGGCCGGTCGACTTCACGATCCCGACCCCGGCCGTGGTACGCGAGGGGTTCCTCGCCCCCTACCAGGAGCTGGCCTGGCTCACCGAGCCCCTCGCGAGTGAGGCCGAATGGCTGGCAGAGCACGATCTGCGCTTCCGCCAGCTCGTTACCGATCTCCATCAGCAGGACATCGGCGGGTCACTGAGCTTCGCGGAATGGGTCGTCACCCGGCTGCGTGCACGACGGACGGGCGAGGGGGAGCCGGAGCTTTCGTGGGCGTCGTTCCAGCGGCGGCATCCCGCGCTGGCCCGGGCAGGACTCCGGTTTCTCGGCTCGGCTGGCCTGCTGCTGCCCGAGGGGGCACCGAGGGGCGAAGGCTACCGTGAGCCACCAACCTTGGATGACTGGCTGGTCCTACTCGAAGACTACGCGCTGCGCTGCCTGGCCCCCGATCCCTCGCCGGCCGCGGCCGAGCGCCACCAGGCGATCGCGGTGGCGTTGCGGGACCTCGGCTACCGGCTGACCCGCCAGGGAATCCGCCGGGCCGCCTCCGACGTCGACCAGTTGCTGGCCAATTCCGCAGCCAAGACCATCGCACTCACTGAGGTGCTGAGCTGCGAGGTCAGTGCCCGTCGCGACCGGTTGCGGGCACTGGTGCTGTGCGACGCCGAGTTGGTACGCAAGCCCAGCACGGCGCTGGTCGGCGTCCTGCGGCCTCAGGCGGGCACGGCCCCCGAGGTCGTCCGGGCACTGGCAGCCGACGACCGCACCGCCATCGTCCGGCCGGTGCTGGTCTCCGGACGCGGCTTGCGCTGCGCCCCGCACGACGCCGACCACCTGCTCGCCGCGTTGGCGGAGGCGGCCGCGGAGGCCGGCCAACCTCTCGGGGGATGGCGCGCCGAGGCAGACAGCGAGGGCCTGGTCCGGCTGGTCGCCGCGAGTCCAAAGTGGCAACCGCGCCGCTGGGTGCCCCTGGCCACCAGCATCCTCGCCAATGGAAGAACCTGGGCGCTGGTTGGCACCCGCGCGCTGCTCGGCGAGGGGTGGGATGCTCCCTGCGTCAACTGCCTGGTCGATCTCACCATGGCGACCACGGGCGTGTCGGTCCGCCAGATGCGCGGCAGGTCGCTGCGCCTGGATCCGGGCGACCCGGAGAAGATCTCCTCCAACTGGGACGTTGTCTGCGTCGCGCCCGACCTTCCAGAGGGCACCGCCGACTACGACCGGTTCGTCCGCAAGCACCTCAAGCTGTACGCGCCGTCGGAGGACGGACTGATCGAAGCCGGGCCGACCCACGCTCATCCGGCGCTCGGGCCGTTCGTACCGCCGCCTGCGGCACAGTTCGCCACGCTCAACCGCGCCGCGGCTGCCCGGGCGAGCGACTACGAGCTCGCCCGGTCGCGCTGGCAGATCGGGACGCCCTACCAGAGCGAGGACCGTGAGACGCTGGTGGTGCGCCACCGAAGGCTCGATCCGACGGTGACACCGGCATCACCGTCCGAACGACCGCCAGGCTACCCCTACGAGCAGATGGGTCCGCTTGCTCTGGGAGTCTCGGGAGCGGCGGTTGGAGGAATGGTCGCGGCCTTCTCCGGCGAGCCGACGGCCGCAGCCGCGCTCGCCGCCCTGCTGCCTGCGGGGCTTGCCTGGGCGGCAGCCCGCCTCGGACGGGTCAGGGCCGAGCTCGCGGACACGTTGCCGCTCGACCGCGCCGCCCGAGCCGTTCTCGACGCCTACCACGAACTCGGCGAGATGAGCGCCGAGGCGGCCGCCTCCCTGGCGATCGAGCCGCGCGCGTCGGGCTATCTGCGCTGCCTGCTTCGAGAGGCGACCGAGCAGGAGAGCGCCCGCTTCACGCGCGCGCTCGACGACCTGCTGTCCCGGCCCGACGCGCCGCGCTATCTGGTGTCGCGGCTGCTGCCAGGGCGGGCCGGGCGGGGGCGCCTGCTCCTCAGACTCCTGAGCGGGCGGGCGGTCTTCCCGGTCCAGTGGGAGGCCGTTCCGTCCGACCTAGGGAGGCGGAAGGACCGGGCCGAGGCCTTCGCCCGCGCCTGGCGACGCTGGTTGGGTCCCGGCGAGCTGCTGTTCACCCACCGGACCGAGGCGGGCCATGCGGCGCTCGCCCGGGCCCATGCGCAGTCGATCGACTACGAGACCAGCAAGCGCCAAGTCTGGGTATAGCGCCGCGCGCGGACCATCGACAGCCAGGCCGTCAGGCCGATGCCGTTGCGGCGGCGATCGTTGCGTACCCGTCCTCCACCAGCGGGGTCGGTTTGGCGACCTGCCGCTACCTGCTCTCAGGCCTCTGGGGCGGTTGTCTGCTCATCGACCCCCTCGAACGGCTCGGGCCGCCTGGGCGACGGCTCGGCCCGCGGCGGGAGCACCGGGGTGCGGCCCTCAGGGTCGTCGGGGCTGCGGTGCCGCGGGCGGACCGGCTCCACCAGCTGGTCAGCGCGCAGGCGCAGGCTGCGCCGCTCACCTGACCAGGGCGCAGGTACCGCCACCAGCCGGTCGGCGAGCAGGTAGGCGGCGGTCTCGTAGTTCACCCGCCAGCCGCGGAAGTGGCGCCAGGCCTCCTCCCGGGACCGCTCCATCGGGAACCCGACGGCCTGCAGCCGGTCGAGCCCGTCCTGGAACTCCTCGTAGGTGAGCACGATTGGCGCGTCGGGCCGCGGGTCGGCGGGCAAGTCGACCCGGTAGACGCCGGCAAGGGCTCGCAACCCGAGGAAGCCCGTGCGGAGGCAGTGCCGGGCCGCCGACGGCGCCCGGCTCGGGACGAGCGCCAGGTACAGGGCGGCGGCGTCCAGCACCGCGAGCAGGCTGACCACCCACGAGCGCAGCGGGTACGGCGAGCGGAAGGACAGCAGCCACGGGTAGTTCACGTGGCTCTCGGTGAGGTCGGCGGCCCACCGCTCCCAGTCGTTGAAGAACGGCCCGAGCGAGTCCAGGCCCCCGATGAGCTGTTCGCGGGCGAGCAGCTCGACGCCCCAGGCGGGTTCCCCGGCGCGGCTCTCGAGCATGTTGACCAGGGTCTCGCGGCGGTTGTAGGCGCCGTAGATGGTGGGCAGGTAGCCGATCTGGAGGGCGATGACGACCAGGCCGGTGGCCGCGGCGACGAACGTCACCACGGTGGCGCCCTGCCTGGGCGAGGAGGCCACGCCGAGGGTGAACAGCGACGAGCCGGCCAGGCGGAGCGCGGTCGTGAAGCCGTCGCCGGTCAGCGGCAGGAACACCAGCGCGTAGCCGAGGAGGAGCAGCAGCAGCCAGGCGCCGAGCAGGGCGAGCAGCGACACCGGACCGAGCAGGCCGAGCAGGCGGTCCTTGGACTCGTAGCGCCGCATCCGCCCGGCGGCGGCCAGGAACGGCAGCTTGATCCCACGCCAGACTGTGAAGGAGATCAGGGAACGTACGCCCTTGGGCAGCACGATCGTGCCGACGACGCTGCTGAACGTCGCGCCGACGATCACCAGGCCGAGCACGAACCCGGCCCATCTGCCTAGTCCGGCCATTTGTCCTCCGGTGTCACGCGTCCTGCGGTGTCACGAGGACCAGGGTACGGGCCACCCAGGGCCAAGCGGCACCCCGACCGGCGGGCCGTCCAGGTCAGCAGCAGCCAGCCAAGCCCCGCGCCGGCGGTGACCGTCCGGCGCCCGGTGACCCTGGCGTTCGCCGGCGACGTGCACTTCATGAAGCTGCCGGGCGCGCGCCTGGCCAGCAACCCGGACACCGCGCTCGGGCCGGTCGCCGCGGTGCTGCGCCGTGCCGACGTGGCCATGGTCAACCTCGAGACCACCGTCACGACCCGCGGGACGCCGCAGCCCAAGCACTACACATTCCGCGCCCCGCCAACCGCCTTCCGGGCGCTGCGGGCGGCCGGGGTGGACGCCGCCACCATGGGCAACAACCACGGCATGGACGACGGCCTGGTCGGGCTGCGCGACTCCCTTGCCGCAGCCGCGGCGGCGCGCTTCCCGGTCGTCGGCATCGGGCGGGACGCCACACGCGCCTACGCGCCCTGGCTGGTGCGCGTCCGCGGGCAGCGCGTCGCCATCCTCGGCGCCACCCAGGTCCTGGAGCCGGGCCTGCGGGCGGCGTGGACGGCCGGCAGCAGCAACCCCGGCCTGGCGTCGGCCTCCGACCAGGCACGCCTGGCCGCGGCCGTGCGGGGTGCCCGCCGCGCGGCCGACACCGTGGTCGTCTACGTGCACTGGGGGAGGAGGGCGACCCCTGCCCGACCGGCCTGCAGCGCCGGCTGGCGCACCTGCTCGCGCGGGCGGGGGCCGACGTCGTGGTCGGCACCCATGCGCACACCCTGCAGGGCAGCGGCTGGCTCGGCAGGACCTACGTCGCCTACGGGCTCGGCAACTTCTACTGGTGGAACTGGTTCTCAGAGCCCAACCGGACGACCGGCGTGCTGACCCTCACGCTCGGCACCCGGGCGGTGCAGCGGACGGCTTGGACACCAGCGGTCATCCGCCACGGCGCTCCTGTCCCACGCACGGGTCCGGCCGCCACCAAGGCCCGCGCGCGGTTCGCCGCTGCCCGCGGCTGCACCGACCTCGCTGCGACCGCCCGGTGAACAGCCCGGTACCAGCGCCGCAGGATTCCGCCGGTGGCTCCCTCCGCGAGGTGATGAGCCGGCTGGGGCACTCCACCACGGTCGCGGGCTGCGGCCGTGCGCTACCAGCACGTCATGGTCGACCGGGACGGCTATCGCCCGCGAGCTGAACCGGCTGATCGAGAGTGGTAGTTGGAGCGCAGAGGGGCCACAGTCTTGTGGTGCCGGCTACCTGACCTTCCCCGGCCCCGCGCCGAAGAGCTGATCCAGACCCAGTCCCCGTCCACCAGCTACGCGCACGAACTGACCCGGCCGGCGCATAGTCCAAGACTCACACGGGTACCGTGTCTCCTGCGCTTGTCGTAGGGAGCAGCCAACACCGACAACGCCGCAGAGGTGCTCGGCCGCTGCGGGGCGGGGGCGTAAGCGGATGCTGGTAACACCGCGGGAGCCAACTCCGGAGCGCGCCGGACGCTTCTCTCAGGCGGCGGCCGAGGAATTCCGGCTGCTGGTCGAGAGCGTCAAGGACTACGCGATCTTCCTGCTCGACAACGACGGGCACGTGATGAGCTGGAACGCGGGCGCCGAGCGGATCAAGGGCTACGCCGCCAACGAGATCCTGGGACAGCACTTCTCGCGCTTCTACGAGCCCGAGGACCAGGCGACCGCCCGACCGGCGAGGGCGCTGGAGACGGCGGCGCGGGACGGCCGCTTCGAAGGCTACGGCTGGCGCGTCCGCAAGGACGGCAGCCGCTTCTACGCCCACGTGACGATCACCCCGCTCTACGACACGTGGGGGGAGCTGCACGGGTTCGCCAAGGTCACACAGGACATCACCGCGCAGCGTGAGGCCGAGCGCCTGCTGCGGGAACGGGAGCAGCAGCTTACCGAGGCGCAAGCGATCGCCCAACTGGGCAGCTTCGCGTGGGACGTGGCGGCCGACGAGATCACCTGGAGTCCCGAGCTGTGCCGGATCTACGGCCTGGAGCCCCGGACCTTCACCTCGACGTTCGAGGTGTTCCTGCGGTACGTCCATCCCGAGGACCGGCTGCTCGTGGAGGAAGGGCTCCGACAAGCGGCCCTTACCAAGACCTCGTTCCGGCTGGAGCAGCGGATCGTCCGCCCAAACGGCGATGTCCGCCTGCTGTCGAGCCAGGGCCGGGGCGTCCACGACGAGCCGGGCGCCCCGCAACGGATGCTCGGCGTCTGCCAGGACGTGAGCGAGCAGCGCGAGGGTGAGCGGCAGCTCGCCGAGGCGCATGCCCAGGCAGAGCTGTCCCGCCAGCTGCAGAGCGGGCTGCTGCCGGTCCTGTCGCTGCACGACCCAACGCTCGCGCTGCGCACCCGCTACCTGCCCGGCCACGAGCGCCCTGCTCGGCGCGGACTTCTTCGACGCCCTGGAGCTGCCCGACGGGACGGTCGCGACCCTACTCGGCGACGTGGCCGGGCACGGACCCGCCGAGGCAGCGGTCGGGGTTGCGCTGCGGGCCGCCTGGCGCGCGCTGATCCTGGCCGGGCACGGCGTGGTGGACGTGCTCGACGTGCTGAACACAGTGCTGACGTCTAACCGGCCATCCGAGGAGATGTTCGCCACCGTCTGCTGCCTGTGGGTCGGCGCCGACCGCCGCAGCGTCACGGTCGCCCTGGCCGGTCACCCTCCGCCGCTCCTGGCCAGCGGCGGGAAGGTCGAGGTCGTCGAGCTGGCCGCCGGCCCCGCGTTGGGCATCATCGAACAGGGCTACCCCTGGGAGGCGGACACCCTGGAGGTCGGCGACGGCTGGACGCTGCTGTGCTACACCGACGGGCTGATCGAGGGGCTGCGAGCGCCCGACTCGGTGGAGCGGTTCGGGATCGAGGCGCTCAGCGAGGCCGCCGCCAGGCTGCTGGACGGGCAGGCGAGCGCGGACGCCCTGCTGGACGGGCTGCTTGGCGTGGTTCGTGAGGCCAACGGCCAGGACCTGTCGGACGACGTCGCGATGCTGTGCCTCACCACCTCACAACAGCTAGGACCAGCGAGGGAACGGGGGGTGATGACTGGGCAGCGCTCCTCGGAGCCGGACGGGTCGGAGGCGGTTCAGCAGCTCGGTCTGTCCCCTGACGCGTCGAGCGTGACGCTGGCCCGACGGTTCATCCGCCAGTTCGCCACCGACCACTCGCTCGACGGTGAGGTCCTCGAGCGGCTCGTCCTGGTCGGCACCGAGCTGGTCACCAACGCGGTCCTGCATGCGCGCACCGCCCTTGTCCTCACCTTGGAGCTGTCCCCGGATCGGGTCCGCGTCAGCGTGAAGGACCGCTCCTCGGCGCCGGCAGTCTTGGGCCAGCAACCGCCCGAAGCGCTCAGCGGGCGCGGCCTCGCCATGGTCAGCGCCGTCAGCCGAGAGTGGGGGGTCGACCCTGCCGGTGTCGGCAAGCGCGTCTGGGCTGAGATCGACCGTCTCCCACGGCCACCGTCCCACCGCCGCCAGGCGGCGCAGCCCGCCCTGGTCATCCCGTCCCCGGAAGACCCCTGAGGAGACTGGGCACGAGCGGGCGGGCTCCCCGGCGGCACGGCCGGCAAGGCCAACGCGGCTGTCCTCGTGGAGAAGGCTGAGGGGTTCGAACCCTGGAACGTCCTGCTGCGCCGGCCGAGTTGCAGGGCCGGCAGGGGCGATGAGCTGCGGTCCCTCTGTGCCCGCCGTGACCGCTCGTGTCCGCCAGTGACCAGCGGTAAGCACTCGACCGGCCGCGCGCCTACCCAAGCAAGCATCAGCCGTGCTCATCCTCGTGATGGCCTGGATGTCCGTTGTCGTGGGGACCCGCACGGGGTCGATCGGCCGGCTGTCAGCAGCCTGGCTCACCGTGGTTGCCGCAGCAGCCGGACCGGGTGCGTACCTTCTTCCAGGTGTTTGCCAGCGCGAGCCGGACCTTGGAGGGGAACGGCGCGTCGTAGGTGCGGAAGTTGGTGAAGAAGATGTTCCCGCCTGACCGTGCCATCTGCGTCGTAACCTTTCGCGATTTCTGCTTCAGATTGTCCTCGGCGATGACCTGGTTGTACAAGCGGATCACTGTCCGCAGGCGTGCGGCCGGGTGACGTGGCCGCCGCTCTACCCACTGGTGAGCTCGTAGACGTTGCCGTCCGGCGCGCGAAAGTGGCGCCACCCGCCGCCGCGCCCGTCCACCTGCCCGCCGAGGAGCTCCACGCCGGCTGCCTCCAGCTCCCGCACGGCGGCGGTCAGATCGTCGACCACGAAGCCGACGACAGGACCGGTGGAGAAGTGCCCGTGCTCCTGGTCGCCTGGGCCGAACACCTCGAACGTGCCCCCCTCAGGAAACTGGAAGGCGGCGAAGTCGGACCCCTCCTGGCTCGTGGTCAGCCCGAGGACCTCTTGGAGGAATGCCACCATGGCGGGGTACTCGCTGGTCCTCGTGCCCGCCCAACCGATGCGCTTGACCCGCATCCTCGCCTCTCCCTGCTCAGGTGCTTACGCGCTGGCGATCCTGCCACATCGCCGCGCTGGCCGTGACCACTCGTGCCCGTCGAGGACCAGAGCTTCCTCATGCCGCGCGGACCCAGCACGGACCAGGTGGGCGACGCTCACCGACGGACGCGGCGCCGGCCTGCGCGTGGGGCCGCCCGCATGTCGACGTGACGGCCTGGCGCTGGACGAGCGAGGACCTCGACCTCCAGGACCTTTGCGGTGAGCCTCAGCCCGCCAGGCCGTTCGCGCGTGTGACCTCCGCGTACCAGCGCGCGCTGTCCTTCGGCGTGCGCTCGAGGGTGTCGAAGTCGACGTGGATGAGCCCGAAGCGCTTGGAGTAGCCGAAGGACCACTCGAAGTTGTCCAGCAGCGACCACACGAAGTAGCCGCGCAGATCGACGCCGTCGGCGATCGCGCGGTGCGCGGCGCGGAAGTGCGCGTCGAGGTAGGCGACGCGCGCGGGATCGTGAACCTCGCCGTCGGGCCCCTTCTCGTCGGCGATGGCGGCGCCGTTCTCGGTGACGTAGAGCGGCACGCCGGGATAGTCGCGAGCCACCCTGGTGAGCAGGTCGTACAGGCCCTCCGGATCGATCTCCCAGCCCATCTCCGTCTGCGTGAGGCCGCGTGAGACCGGCTCGATGTCGCCGCTGCCGACCCATACCGACGTCTCGTCGCGAGCAGCGGTGCCCGCCCGCACCACGGTCCGGTAGTAGTAGTTGATGCCGAGGAAGTCGAGCGGGGCGTTGATGCACTCCTCATCGCCGGACTGCACATAGGCGCCGGCGGTCACCTCGCGCACGTCCTCCAGCACGTCGGCCGGGTAGCCGCCGCGCAGCAACGGGTCAAGGAAGAGGCGATTGGTCAGGCCGTCGGCGCGGCGCGCCGCGTCAAGGTCGGCCGGGTCGTCGCTCGCCGCGTCGATCGGGCTCATGCTGAGCGTGATGCCGAAGGTGCTGTCGGCGTCGCCCTGAGCGCGCATGGCCTCGATCGCGCGCCCGTGCCCGAGCATGAGGTGGTGGGCGGCGCGCAGCGCCGCCTCCGGGTCCTGCAGCCCGGGCGCATGCTGGCCGGTGGCGTGGCCGAGGAATGCCGAGACCCACGGCTCGTTCAGCGTCGTCCAGTGCGTGATGCGGTCGTGCAGGCGCTCGTAGACCGCAGAGGCGTACTCGGCGAAGCGCTCCGCCGTGTCGCGCAGCGGCCAACCGCCTTCGTCCTGGAGCACCTGCGGAAGATCCCAGTGATAGAGGGTGACCCAGGGCTGGATGTCCTTTGCGAGCAGCGCGTCGACCAGCCGCGAGTAGAAGTCGACGCCGGCTTCGTTGAGCGCCCCGCGCCCGTCGGGTTGCAGGCGCGGCCAGGCCAACGAGAAGCGGTACCAGCCGACGCCGAGCCCGGCCATCAGCTCGATGTCCTCCTCGTAGCGGTGGTAGTGGTCGTCGGCGACGTCGCCGGTGTCCCCGTCCTGGACCTTGCCGGGTGTGTGCGAGAACGTGTCCCAGATCGACGGCGAGCGACCGTCCTCCTCGACGGCGCCCTCGATCTGGTAGCTCGCGGTTGCGGTGCCCCAGGCGAAGCCCGCCGGGAAGCGCACCGCTTCGCCGGTCTGCTGAGGAGCGGGGTCGACGCTCATGTCGTGACCTCCCGTATCAGTGCAGTCAGTGGTCTGGTGGCGCGCCCGGCGGGCGCAGGTCGTCCCACACCTGCGGCGCGATCGGCCAGCGGGCGAGCTCGACCAGCCTGTCGACGCGCTCGGGTCGCGAGACGCCCACGATGGTCGACACGATGCGCGGGTCGCGCAGCGAGAACTGGAGCGCGGCCGCGGCGAGTGGGACATCGTGACGGGCGCTTACGGCCTTCAGCGCCTCGATCCGCGCGAGGATCTCCGGGCCGGCCTTCCGGTAGGCGTAGAACCCCTGCGCCGACGGCGCGCCTGCGAGCACACCACCGCCGAACGGCGCCGCGTTGAGCACCGCGACACCGAGCGCCTCGGCCTCGGCGAACAGCGGCTCGGCCGACTGATCGACCAGCGAGAACCGGTTGTGCGTGAGCACGACGGCGAAGGCGCCCGTGCGGATGTAGCGCAGCAGAAGGTCGATCGGTCCGCCCGCGACGCCGAGGTGCGCGATGAGGCCCTCCGCCTGGAGCGCCCGCATGGCCTCGAGCGGCCCGCCGCGGACGACGCCCTCCTCGAAGGAGATGTTCTCGGGGTCGTGGAGGTGGACGAGGCCGAGCCGCTCGAGGCCGAGCCGCTCGAGGCTCTCGTGGACCGACCGGCGGACGCGATCGCCCGAGAAGTCACCCGACGTCATGTCGCGGTCGACCTTCGTCTCCAGCACGAAGCCGTCGGGGATGCCGCCCAGCTCACGCAGGACGATCCCGATGCGGCGCTCGGAGTCGCCGTAGTTGTTGCCCGTGTCGAGGAAGTTGATCGGGCCCTCCACGGTCCGCCGCACGGTGGCCAGCGCGTCATCGAGCGCGACGTCGTGGCGGTAACCCCCGGGAGTGTTGCCGAGCGGGGAGGCGCCGACGCACAGCGGCGTCACCTTGAGGCCGGTGCTGCCCAGCACGCGCAGGCCGAGTCCCTGATCCCCGTAGGCGGCGCCGCTCACAGCCCCGCCCTCCGAACGGGCCCAGATCGCGCGGGGGGTGCGCACGCGCGCCCGGGCGCGACGTCTTCGTGGTACGGCGTTGGAGTCAGGAGACCTGCCGCCTCATCCCTTGATCCCGCCGGCGCCGAGCCCGCTCTGCCAGTAGCGCTGCAGGAAGAAGAAGGCGATGATCAGCGGCACGACCGAGATCAGCGAACCGGTGATGACGGTGGTGAACGCCGAGGTCGCGCCGCCGCTGGCGCTAGCCTGGCTGTTCCATTGCGCGAGCCCCACGGTGAGTGGGTACCAGCGCGGTTCGGAGAGCATCACGAGCGGCAGGAAGTAGTTGTTCCAAGTCGCCACGAAGTTGAACAGCAGGACGGTCACGAAGCCCGGCGCAAGCAGCCGGAAGACGATCCGGCGGAAGATCCGGAACTCGCCCGCGCCATCGATCCGCGCCGCCTCGATCAGGTCCGACGGCACGCCGGCCTCGGCGTAGATGCGCATGAGGTAGACCCCGAACGGGCTGACGAGCGACGGCAGGATGATCGACAGCGGGTTGTTCGTGAACCCGAGCTTGCTGAACAGCAGGTAGGTCGGGATCGCGAGTGCCGTCGTCGGGACCATCACCGAGCCCACCACGAACCAGAACAACAGATTCTTGCCCCTGAACTGGAACTTTGCGAACCCATAGCCGCCGGCGGCCGCCAGCAGCGCCGCGCCAACGGCGCTGACGAGCGAGTACAGCAGCGTGTTGCGCAGCCACGTCCAGTAGATACCGGCGTCCTTCGAGAACGTGTCGCCGATGTTGTCGAACAGGTTGAAGCCCGAGAACCACAGCCCGAACGAGCTGAAGAGGTCGTCGAGCGACTTCGTGGAGGCGATGAACAGCCACGTCAGCGGCATGACGAAGTACACGAGGAACGCCAGCATGAACAGCGTCGGGAACACGAAGCCCCTATCCGAGCCGGGCGCCCCGGCGCGCCTGCGGACCTTCACGGGCGTGGCGGCGGCACCGGCGTCGGGCGTGACGGTCGGGACGGCGCTCATCGTGCCTCCTGCCTGCGGGACGCGTACATGACCAGGTACGACACCGCGAACACGACGATCCCGAGCAGGAACGACAGGGCGGCCGCGTAGTTGAGGCGCTGGTCGGCGAACGCGAGGTTGAAGACGTAGAGGTTCGGCGTGTACGCCTTGCCGATCACCTCCGGGGCAAGCGTATAGAAGATCCGCGGCTCGGCGAACAGCTGGAAGGAGCCGATCACCGAGAAGATCGTGCACAGCAGCAGCGCCGGGCGCAGCAGCGGCAGCTTGACGTGGATCGCCGTGCGGACCGCGCCTGCCCCGTCGACCGCCGCAGCCTCGAAGAGCTCGGACGGGATCGCGCGCAGCGCGGCGTAGAGGATGATCATGTTGTAGCCCGTGTACGTCCACGTCGCGACGTTGGCGATCGAGAACAGCATGATGCTCTGGCTCAGGAAGTCCGGCGGCGGGACGTTGAGCGCGTCCGCGACGTCCGCGAACGGGCCGAAGTCCCGGCCGTAGAGAAAGCCCCACATGAGCGCCGCGATCACCGTCGGCACCGCGTACGGCAGGAAGATCCCCACCCGGAAGAGCTTGGGGAACCAGACCTTGCCCGAGTCCAGGATCAGCGCGAACACGAGCGCCAGGAGCAGCATGAGCGGCACCTGGATGAGCAGGTACAGCGCCACCCGCACCACGCCATCCGTGAACTGCTCGTCCTTGACGCCCTCCATGTAGTTGTCGAGCCCCACGAAGGTGGTACCGCCCACGAGCTGCTCACGAAACACGCTCAGGTACAGCGCGTAGGCGAGCGGCGCGATGAACACGGCCAGGAACAGCGCCATGAACGGCACGATGAAGAGGAAGCCCGCGACGCCGTGCCGGTTGCCGGCCCGCTTCCGGCGCCCGCCAGGCACGCGCGTCGTCGCGGGGGCGGCTGCGGTGGTGCTGGTGGTTTGCGTCATGTCGTGTGTGGTGGTCGGAGGGAGCCCGCCACCGGCGAGCCCCCTCGCTGACTACTACCCGGCGACCGTCAGGCCCTGCTCCTTCGCGTACTTGACGACCGCGTCCTGCCACGGCTGTAAGGCCGCGGTGGCTCCAGCCCCCTGGTCGACGGACTTGGCCTTGATGGCGTCCCCCTGGGTCGCGATGTACTCGTGGATCGGGCTCCACTGCCAGTTCACGTCAACGGCGCTCGCCGCGTCGGCGTAGACCTTGTTGACCTCCTGGCCGCCGTAGAACGCGTACTTCTTGTTCAGCCACTGCTTGTTGTCGAGCATGAAGTTCTGCGGCGGGAACAGGAACCGCTCGAACGAGAACATCTCGACCGGCTGCCTCTCGTTGAGGATCCAGCGGGCGAACTCCGTCGCGGCGGCCGGGGACTTGCTCTGCTTGAGGACCGCGAGGGTCGAACCGCCCCAGTTGCCGGAGACGTCCTTGCCTTCCTCCCACTGCGGCAGGATCTGGGCGCGCCAGTTGCCCTTGGAGCTCTTCGTGTAGTCCTGGAGGAAGATCGGTCCCCAAGCCGCGGAGAGCCAGCCCGCGTACCTGCCCTTGGCGAAGCCCTGATACCAGGCGTCCGTGAAGTCGGCGTCATGCGAGATGGCGCCGGACTTGTAGAGCTTGTCCCAGTAGTCGGTGACCTGCTTGATCTTCGGGTCGGTGAGGTTGACCTTGAGGTTCTTCGGGTCCCCCGAGAACGGGAGCGCGCCGTTCTGCCAGAACAGCCCGAGCCACTGCCCTGTCTGGCCGCCCGGCATGTTGACGAGGTACGAGTCCGGGTTGGCCTTGTGGTACTTGACCGCGGCGTCGGCGAACTCGGCCCACGTCTTGATCGGCGTCTTGATGCCGGCCTTGTCGAGCAGGTCCTGGCGGTAGATGAGGCCGAGCGGGCCGGTGTCCCATGGGACGCCGTAGATCCGGCCGTCGAGGTTGATCTGCTTCTGGATCCACTCGGGGTAGTTCGAGAGGAAGTTGTCCGGCAGGTACGGCTTGAGGTCGAGCAGGCTGTCCGTGAGCGTGAAGCTCGGGAGGAACTGGAACTCCATGTGGACGACGTCCGGCAGACCCTTACCCGACTTCAGGACGGTGCGCAGCTTCTGGTAGTGCGGGGGACCCTGGCCCACGTTCTGCAGCTTGACCTTGATGTTGGGGTAGGCCTTCTCGAACATCGCGACGGCCTCTTCCGTGCCGGGCGTCCAGGCCCAGACCGTGATGGTGGCCGGCTTCTTGAGCTCGGCGGCCATGTCGACCTTCTTGGTCGATCCGCCGCTGCCCGCGTCGCCCGAGTCGCCGCCGCACGCGGCGACGACCAGGCTTACCACCGCGCACAAGACGACTGCCCGAACTCGCCACCGCAGGATGTTGCGGTTCGCCGTCTGCCTCACGGTGCACTCCCCTCTCGCTTGGTCTCCTCCAAGGCGCTCTGCAAGAGCGCTCAGATCCTCGCCGCAGCGGAGGTCCGTCCCGGACAGCAGGTCTCGCGCCGCCACGGGCAGCGCCAAGCTCGTCGACTTCCCACGACCAGTTGAAGATTCGGGACCGCCTGAGTACGTTAGCGCAAACAGGTGCTTTCGGCGATGCGCGAGCTGAGCTATCGCCCGAACCCCTCCGCGCAGGCGTTGGTGACCGGTCGGTCGAAGACGCTCGGGGTCATCAGTGTCGACTCGGTCGCGTTCGGGCCGGCCTCCGTGCTTCTCGGACATGCGGGCGATGGCGGAGGCGGGCCGCGAGGTACCGCGAGACGTCAGCATCATCGGATTCGACGACGTCCCCTTCGCGCGCTATCTGACGCCGCCGCTCACAACCGTCCGCCAGGACTTCGAGGGGCTCGGCCAGCGCAGCGTGCACCTGCTGATGGACGCGATACACGGCTTCGACGACTCGCGCGTGCAAGCAGTGATCACAACGGAACTGGTCGAGCGCGGCAGCACCGCCCCGGCAGTCATCCGAGCCTAACCGACGAGAACGGCTCCTGCAGCATGAGCCTTGCGACGGTTGAGTCATGGGACACCTGCTCGGCTACGCCCACGTCTCCACCGGCGACCAGCAGCCGCACCTCCAGGTCGACGCCCTGGACCGCGCCGGCTGCTACCGGGTGTTCACCGAGACCGCCAGCGGCGCACTAGCCGGAAGTTACGTGGCCTGATCCGGTTGAATCCGTTGCCGTGTAGGGAGTTGGGGGTAGTTGACGGCTGAAGATGTAGCCAGTAAATGTGTGTGACATGAGGTGCTTGCTGTTGTAGTGTTCCCACATGGGAAAGCGACC
>WNFU01003460.1_pt1 | contig 20823 bp, 19 predicted proteins | sample 5400121 | NCBI WGS metagenome assembly WNFU01 (sample SAMN13153360, study PRJNA577476) | soil metagenome | isolation source: 100 cm soil or saprolite under grassland replicate 1 | place: USA:California | collected 2016-06-15 | reverse complement strand
CGTCGAGCCCCACCATCTCCGTCGGCAGCTGGGCGCGGAGCACGATGTCGAGCGCCTCCGGGTCGCACCACGCGTTGAACTCGGAGAACGGGGTCGTGTTGCCCTTGGCCGCGATGTTGCCCACCATCGCGATGTGCCGCGCCACCTTCGCGCGGACCAGGTCCGGCTCCCGCCGGAGGGCGAGCGCGAGGCTCGTGACCGGTCCGAGCGTGACCAGCGTGACCCGGTCCGGCTGCTCGGCGAGCAGCCGGTCGAGCGACTTCACCCAGTCGAGAATGACGCCCGCGGGCGGCAGCTCGGCGTACCCCAGTCCCGACTCCCCGTGCGTCTCGTGCGCCACGGTGAGCGCGCGCTTGAGCGGCCGGCGCGCGCCGATCGCGAGCTTCGCGCGAGCCCCCGCCCGCCGCAGGATCTCGACGGCGTTCCGATACGCGTTCTCCACGAGGGTGTTGCCGTATGAGACCGAGATGCCCCGGATGTCCAGCTCCGGCGACCCGAGCGCGAGCAGCAGGGCCAGCATGTCGTCGATGCCGGGATCGGTATCGATAACCAAAGGAAGCGGAGAGCGCGGGGTCACCGCTAAAGGCTAGGGCGCGGCCACCTCCTTTGCAATAGTGTCGCGCAACGCGCGGAATTCGTCCGCCCCGCCGAAGCCGAACAGGCGCTCGATGACGAGGCCGCGGCGGTCGAGCAGCACGGAGTAGGGGAGGCCGCGGTAATGGTAGGTCTGCTTCATGCGGCCACCGCCCACGAGGATCGGGAACGGCGGCCGGAACCGGCGCGCGAACGCGCGCATCTTCCCCCGGTCCACGTCGTCCGAGATCGCCGCGATCTCGAACTGGGTGCGGTCGAAGTCGTGGTACAGCTGCGTCATGTGCGGGAACTCCTCGCGGCAGGGATCGCACCAGGACGCCCAGAAGTTCACGAGGGTCACCTTGCCCACGAAACCCGCCAGGCGGACGGTATCTCCCGTCAGGTCGGGGAGCGCGAACGCGGGCGCAAACGGCTCGCGCCCGCGAGGCGTCGCGCCGGCGAGCAGCGAGTCGGCGTCGAGCGGGACGATCTCCCCCCGCGCGTCCAGCGCCACCGCGGTCTCGCGCGGCCCGAGATGGCGCGTCGCGAGAATCGCCCCCGTGGCCGTGTCGAGCACGTCCACGCGGAGCTTCGCCGCCGCGGAGTCGTCGGCACCGAGCGCGTACAGCCGGCCGTCCGGAGCGAGCACGAGCGCGACGTTCACCAGCGCCTTGCGCAGTTCGAGCCTTTCCCCCTTCTGGGGCAGGAACTCCGGATCGGACTCGCGCCGGAACAGCCCGCGGCGGGTGGCCCAGCGCAGCGCCCCGCCGGGCGCGTACTTGCGGATCTCGTCCTGCACGAGCGGCGCGAAGTACACCGCGCCGTCCGGTCCGACGGCCGTCGCGCCGGCGTTGACGATGGCGGTGAGGAGGGGGAGCGCGGGGACGCGTGCGCTGGCCAGTCCCGCCACCGGGCGGCCCAGCGTGTCGAGCATCCGGATCAGCGGTGCGGTGTCCGCTGCGACGCCCTCCCCGAGCACCGGGACGCGGTAGGGGGAGCGTACCGCGGCGATCCGCGTTCCTGCCGCCGCGTAGAGTGAGGCGTAGTCGGGGCTCTGCCACTCGCGGAGCGCGTGGCCCGCGGTGTCGAAGACGACGCCCTCGCCGGTCTCCTCCGTGACCAGCACGTTCCCGCCGAGCGCGGCCACCGCGACCGGCCGCGCGAGCCGCGGGCCCGCGAAGCTCTTCGCGATACGGAGCGCACGGTCAAACGCGAGGATCCGACTGTGCTCGGGATCGGGCGCCCAGGACAAGCCGCCCTGGATCGCCGCGGGGGAGCGGTTGAGGAAGAGGAGGCGGAAGCCGCCGGGGGCCGGGGAGCGGCAGGCCGAGAGCGCCGCGACCGCGAGCGCGGCGCCCCCTGCCAGCCTCCGGCGCATCAGCTCTCGGCCGAGACCGTCTTGATCTCGATCGTGTGCAGGCCGCTCACGGACCGGTGCGTGCCCGTCACCTTCACCTTCCCCTCGGCGTACTGGGCCAGCTTCGAGTTCTGGGGATCGCCCGGCTTCGAGCTCACCGGGACGTAGATCGTGCCGTCGCTCGACAGGATCCCGTAGGGCACGCCCGCCTTGGCGCACGCCTGCGCGCACGCCTTGTGGCCCGCGCCCGACGCGCCGTTGGTGGTGTAGCAGTTGAGGTCGATTACCTGGCCCGTGATCGTCATCTCGTCGCCGGCGGCGGCGCCGTGGCCCTGCGCCGCGAGTGGCAGCGCAGAGCAGGCCAGCACGGCCGTGGCGGCCAGAATCCGCTTCAACATCGTCGCACCCCCCGTTTCGAGTACTTGAGGAAAGAACCTGGTTCGGAGGCGACGCGTGGTCGCGCCCCGTGTACCATACGCTCCCGGCGGAGGTTCCAGATTGGGGTATATTGGCCTCGATGCAGGCGTATCGTGAGCTCCTGGACACGTTTGGCCGCGGCTGGGAGCGGGGCGACGTGGACGCGATCGTCTCCGTGTTCGCCCCCGACGCCGTGTTCCTCGAGAGCCCCTTCAGCGAGCGGAGCGCCGGCGCCGCCATCCGAGCCTACTGGCAGGACGTGCCGGTCAATCAGGCGGAGGTCACGTTCAGGGCGGGGGAGGTCTATGTGGCGGGCCCGTGGTTCGCGACCGAGTTCCGCTGCACGTACCGGAGGCGGCGCACCGGAGAATGGGTGGACGCGCGCGGCGCGATGTTCTGCGAGACGAAGGACGACAAGATCACGGAAATGAGGATGTACTGGCATCGACACCCCTAGGACGTGTGCCGTCCCACGTACTCGAGCGCTTCTTGCATCAGCCCGGCGTCGCGCATCCCGACCTGCATGGCCCGGGTCACGGCCTGATCCTCGTCCAGCCCCTGGTCGAGGATGAAATAGGGCAGCAGCGTCACGCCTACCCTGTTCCCGCTGCTGCAGTGGAAGAGGACCCGCTTCTTGCCGGCGAGCCCCCGCAGCGTCGCCCGCACCTTGTCGAACGTCTCGTCGCTCAGCGGTCCGTGGCTCACGGGAATGTTGATGTACTCGAGACCCGCCTGGCGCGCTGCGTCGGCCGCGGGGAACGGCCGGGGCTCCATCGGCTCGCGGATGTCGAGCACCACCTCGCACCCGGCGCGCTCCAAGGCCAGGAGCTGTTCCACGGTGGGCTGGCCGCCGGTGACGATGCCGGGGATCGGCTCGCAGGCGTTCGGGAGGTCGGCGACGGCGTCGAGGAGTTGGCTCATAAATGTCCCTTGGACGGACATGTGCTGTCCCCCGGGGGGGGCACCCTGGGGTTTAACTCCCAAGGGCGGCGCGGTCAAACCAACAGCCCGAACCGGCATGCTTCTTGATACTTAAGGCTGGTCCAGGCGTATATACAGGACAGGCCAAATGATACACGCGCTGATGGTGTCCCTGCTCGTTGCCGCGCCGCCCGGCGCGACGACGGCCGCAGTGCAAAGCGACGACCCACCGATCAAAGTCTGGCTCAATCAGGACAACTACTTTCTGCGCGGCGACAGGGCGCGAGTCAACGTGAAGCCGTCCGAGGACGGCTATCTCGTCGTGCTCCGCGCCGACGCGGACGGTCGGGTGCGGGTGCTGTTCCCGCTCGATCCGGGGGACGACGCCTTCGTGCGCGGCGGCAGGAAGATCGAGCTGCGGGGCCGCGGCGATCGCGCGGCATTCTCGATCGACGACCGCGAGGGCTCCGGGCTCGTGCTCGCCGCACGGTCGGCGAGCCCGTTCAAATTCGACGAGTTCGTGCGCGGTGATCACTGGGACTACGGCGCGCTGAGCTCGGGCGAGGCGGATCGCGATAAGGAGCAGGGGCTGCTCGACGTCGTGCAGCGCATGGCGACCGGCAGCCACTTCGACTACGACGTGGTGAGCTACACCGTCGCGTCGTCGCGGGACTACTACTACCCCCGCTACTCGTGGCTGCGGATGAGCTACGGGTACGGCTGGCCCTCTTACCGTTCCGGCTTCTACAGCAATGCCTGCTTCGATCCGTTCTGGTCCGATCCATTCTTCTGTGGGTCGTTCTACGATCCCTTCTTCTACGGCTACGGGCGCAGCCGGTACTATTACGATCCGTTCTTCTACGGGCCGCGGATCGTCGTGTATCGGCCGTACATCTATCGGCCGTACCGCCCGCGCTCCGGCGGCGGGCTGTTCATCGACCGGGCGTGGGAGGGTTCCGGAGGTCGGCTGGCGTTCAGGGACCGCACGGCCACGCCGCCCACGGTGATGGGCGTCGCCCCACGGCTCCGCTTCCCGCAGGGCACGCTGCTCCTGGCCGCCGAGGGGCGGCGCGTACCAGCGTCCGCGCCGACTCCGGTCCGGGTGCGGGATCGGGCCCCAGGCGACCGCGAGGCGTTGTCGCCCGGCCGACGCGAGCCGGAGGCGCGGCCGTCGGATCGCCAGGACAACGGGCGTTGGGAGCGGCCGGCTCCCGAGCGGCGCGAGGGCGGGCGCAGCGCCGATCATCCTCCCGCATCGCGCGGTCGGGAGTCGGGCGGCGGGGGCAGTGGGGGAGGGAGTGGTGGAGGCGGGCGACGCGCTAGCGGCGGTGGGGGAGGGGGAGGGGGAGGCTCGTCGGCGGGCCGCGCGTCGGGCTCGTCAGGGTCCGGCCGGTCGGCTCCTTCCAACGGGGGCGGGCGGCGCCGGTCGTAACCGCGACAGCGGACTCCATGGCCCCGGGCGTGAGCCCGGGGCCTTTTGTTGAAGCTCCCCCACCACGTAGGCTCCATAGGCCCGGGCGTAAGCCCGGGCCTTTCATTGACGCCCGGGGCCTTTCGAGCCTCGACGCCCGGGGCCTTTCGAGCCTCGCAGGGGCATCCGAACACTCCCCCAAAAAGAGAGCCCCGGGCTCACGCCCGGGGCTATGGCTCACGCCTGGAGCCATTTCCCTTTTCCCCCGTCCTGACCGACCTCCGCGCGTTTCCCCCGCACGCGCTACATTCGCCCCGTCCGTGACCGACCTCAAACGTTCTCTGCGCCTCACCGACGGCCTGGCCATGGTCGTGGGCATCATGGTCGGGTCCGGGATCTTTCGCACGCCCGGGCTCGTGGCGGCGCAGCTCGGCCGCCCCTGGCTCACGTTCGTCGCGTGGGTGCTGGGTGGCGCGCTGGCCCTGCTCGGCGCGCTCTGCTTCGCCGAGCTGGCGACCCGTCATCCCCGAGCCGGCGGCAAGTACGTGTACGTGCGCGAGGCATTCGGCCCGCGCGCCGGGTTCGTCGTGGGAACGGTCGAGGCGCTGGCCATCTATACGGCGGCGATCGCCGCGATCGCCGTCGCCGCCGGGGAGTTCCTGGTACGGCTCGCCGGCGCGAGCGCTGCGCTGACGCCCTGGCTCGGCGCTGGCTTGGTCGCCGCGTTCACCGCCGTGAACATCGTGGGCGTCGCGTCCGGGAGACGGGTCCAGAACGCCGTCACCGCCGCGAAAGTGCTCGCGCTCGGCGGGGTCGTGGTCATCGCGTTCGCACGCGGCAGCGGAGCCGGCTGGCACGGCGAGCTCGCCGCAGCGCCGCGCGGGGCGGCGGTGTGGGCGGCCCTGGCTGCCGCCTCGCAGCCCGTGATCTGGACGTACTACGGCTACCCCGACGCCGCGAAGATCGCCGAAGAGGTAGTGGATCCCGGGCGCACGCTGCCCCGGGTGTTCCTCGGCGGGATCGCCGTCGCCGCCACGCTGTACCTGCTCCTGAACGCCGCGTTCCTGCACGTGCTCCCGCTCGAGCGGATCGCGAGCTCGAACCTCGTCGCCGCGGACGCGGCGAACGCGATCATCGGGGCGCGGGGCGGCGCCGTGGTGGCGGCGCTCGCGCTGCTCGTGGTGCTCGCGTCGCTGAACGGCAACATCTTCGTGACGCCGCGCGTCCTGTTCGGCCTGGCGCGTGAGGGTCTCGCGCCCGGCGTGCTCGCGCGCGTGAACCCGGGCGGGACGCCGTGGGTGGCGATGCTCCTGGTCGGGGCCGTGGCCGTCGCGCTCGCGGCCACGGGCACGTTCGAGAAGCTGCTGGGCCTGGCGATCGTGCTGATCCTCGTGATTGACGGGTTCACCGTGGTGGCGCTGTTCAGGCTGCGGGCAAGAGAGCCCCGGGCCCCCTTCCGCGTGCCGGTGTATCCAGGAGCGCCGATCCTGTTTGTCGGTGTCTATCTCGCTCTGTTCATCGGAACCGCGCTGACTCGGCCGGTGCTGGTGCTCGTCGCCTCGGGCGTGCTGGGCGCGGCGTATGGAATGAGTTGGGCGGTGAAGGGCGGTGGAGGGCGGTGAAAGGCGGGCGAGGCCGATGCCACGGGCGCTCGCCCTCTGGCGCCCGCCCGGTCACGGTTGCGATTGTTCTCGGAGGAGGGGAAGGACCTCGCGAGTGCGAGTGCTGATCATCGAGGACGATCCCGAGCTGGCGGGCCTACTGCGCGACGGCCTGCGCGCGGAGCGCATCGATCCTACGCTGGCGACGACGTTCGCGGACGGCCTGAAGCAGGCCAGCTCCGGCAGCTACGACGTCATCATCCTCGATGTCCGTCTGCCCGGAGGCAGCGGCGTCGAGCTGTGCGCCGAGCTGCGGCGCGGGGGCGGCACCACGCCCGTGCTGATGCTGACGGCGCTCGACGCGGTGGACGACCGGGTGCGCGGGCTGGAGGTCGGCGCGGACGACTACGTGACGAAGCCGTTCGCCTTTCGGGAGCTCGTGGCGCGGCTCAAGGCGCTGGCGCGGCGCCGGCCGGCGCTCGCGCCCGCGCGGGTTCGCGTCGCGGACCTGGAGGTCGATCTCGCGGCGCGCGAGGTGCGTCGCGGCGGCCGGCCGATCACGCTCACCGCCAAGGAATTCGCGCTGCTCGAGCTGTTCGTCCTGCACCCGGGACGCGTGCTCGACCGCACCACCATCACCGCGCACGTGTGGGACGACAACCACGATCCCTTCGTCAACGTGCTCGAGGTGCTGATCCGCCGCCTGCGCCGCAAGATCGACGACGACTTCGAGCCGAAACTCATCACCACGCTGCGCGGCGCGGGATACCGGTTCGGCGCGTGAGGTTCCCGTGATGCCGGCGCTCGCACGCCTGCGGCTCCAGTTAACGGCCTGGTACGCCGGCGTGCTCACGCTCGTCCTCCTCTTGCTCGGCGGGGGCCTGTTCCTGACGATCCGCCACCAGATGTCCCGCCACGTCGACAAGTCGTTGGGGTCCGCCGCGGCGGCGCTCGAGGAAGCGGTGCGGATCCGCGAGACGGAGCGCGCCGCTGCGCGCGGCGCCGTCGTCGACGCAGTGGACGAGCTGCACATCCCCGACCGGTCGCTCTATCTCCTCGACGCCGAGTTTCGCCCCATCAAGCCGGCGGAGCTCTCCGACTGGATCCGCGACGCGATCCGCAAGGCCGCGGAGTCGCGGCACGGGTTCGGCAACGTGGACGCCCCGGACGGTCGCGAGCTCCGGGCCTACGCCGAGCGCTTCACGAGCACCGCGGGGATGCCGTACGTCGCCGCGGTCCTGGCCGACCGCGGGGAGCTGGAGGACGATTACGCTTCGTTGATCGCGGCCTTCGGCGCCGCCGCGCTGGCGGCGATGCTGCTCCTCACGGGCGGCGGCTACGTGCTGGTGCGCAAGTCGACCGCGCCGGTAGAGCGCTCGATGGAGCAGATGCGGCGCTTCATGGCCGACGCGGCGCACGAGCTGCGCACGCCGATCGCGATCCTGCGGGCGCAGGCGGATGTCGCGGTCGGTCGGCCCCGGGAGGCGGCGCGCGACGCGTCCGCCTTCCAGGCGATCGAGCGGGAGGCGACCCGGCTGGGCGGGATCGTCGGCGACCTCCTCACCCTGGCGCGCGCCGATGCCGGCGAGCGCGGGGTGGCGCAGGAGCCGCTGTATCTGGACGACGTGGCGGCCGACGCCGTCGCGGCGGTGCGGGCCCTGGCCGAGCGCAAGCAGGTTCGCCTCGAGGTCGGCGCCTTCGAAGAGGCCCGGATCACGGGGGCTCCCGCGCTGGTGCGCCAGCTGCTCGTGATCGTGCTCGACAATGCCGTCAAGTTCACGCCGGGGGGCGGCCACGTGCGCCTGGACGTGGCGACCCAGGACGGCCGGGCGGCGGTCGTGGTCGCGGACACGGGAGTCGGCATCCCGGCCGACCAGCTCCCCCGAGTGTTCGAGCGATTCTATCGCGGCGACGCGGCCCGCCGGGAGGGAGAGGGCGCCGGCCTCGGTCTGGCGATCGCCCGCTGGATCGCCGACGCGCACGGCGCGCGCATCGACATCGCCTCCACGCCGGGCGCCGGCACCCGCGTCACGATCACGTGGCCCTCGATACGGCGGGCCGACGTTTCTTCATCGCGCGGCAGAATCGCGTGATAGTCGTCGATCCGCCGAGAGGGAAGGTCGAGGTGGAGATCCCCGGCCTCGAGCCCTAGGCCGGCTCGCGGTCCGGCGGCGGCAGGGTGTAGGCCGGTCCCCGGATCGCCACGAGCAGCGTGGGCACGGCGAACAGCGTGATCGGCGTGGAGAGGGCGAGCCCGCCGATCACGGCGAGGGCGAGGGGTCGCTGCAGCTCGCTCCCCGCGCCGAGCCCGAGGGCGAGGGGCAGCAACCCGAAGAGCGTGCACAGCGTCGTCATGAGGATCGGGCGCAGCCGGACCCGCGCGGCCTCATGGATCGCCTCTTCCAGCGCTACGCCGGCGGCCCGCATCCGCAGCCGCGTGAAGTCGAGCAGGATGATGCCGTTCTTCACGATGAGCCCCACCAGCAGGATCAGCCCCATGAGCGAGGAGACGTTGAGCACGGTGCCGGTGGCGAGCAGCAGCATCAGGGCGCCGACGAACGAGACGGGTGCCACGAGTAGCACGACGAGCGGCTCGGTGAAGGACTCGAACTGCACCACCATCACCGCGCACACGCTCACCGCGGCGAGCGCGAGCACCAGGAGGAGCGCCCGAAACGCCTCCTGCTGACCCGCGTACTGCCCGCCCAGCGCGACGCGCACGCCCCGCGGGGCCGGGTGCGCGGCGAGCACCCGGCGCACGTCGCCCATCACCCCGCCAAGCGAGCGTCCGCTCACGTCGGCGGTCAGCGCGATCATCTGCTGCTGGTTTTCGCGATCGAGGGCGAGCCGCGACTCCGCGGGCTCGAACGCGGCGAGGCTCCCGAGCGGGGTCGCCCGGCCGCCACGCGCCGCGACGATGGGCAAAGCGCGCAGGCGCAGCGGGTCGAAGCGGATCGAATCCGGCGCCCGCACGCGCACCGCCACGGGCCGGTCTTCGACCCGGATCTCGCCGGCCGGCGTGCCCAGCAGCGCTGCGGCGACCGTGTTGCCCACGTCGACCGGCGCCATGCCGATGCGGTCGGCCTCCGCCTGGTTCACGCGCATCAGCAGCTCCGCCGTGGGCTCGCTCACCCCGTTGTAGAGGTCCTCGAGGCCGGTGATCTTCTCGATGTCGGGCGCGAGCCGCCGCGCATACGCCTCCAGCGTGTCCAGCGGCTCGCCGTACAGCTTGATCTCGACCGGGCGGGCGGCGCCCGCGAGATCGTTGATCACGTCGGCGAGGATCTGCATGAACTCGATGTGCAGCCGCGGCACCGCGCCCTGGATCCGGTCACGCACGTCGTCGATCACCTGGAACACGTCGCGCGAGCGTCGACCGCGTGACGCGAGCCGCACGACGATGTCTCCGCGGTTCTGGGCCGTGGCGAACATGCCCAGCTCGGCGCCGGTGCGGCGCGCCGTCCCCGTGACTTCGGGCGTGGCCGCGAGCAGGCTCTCGGCGACGCCGAGCTGGCGGTCGGTTTCGGCGAGCGCAGTGCCGCCCGGCGTCCAGTAGTCGAGGATGAACGCCCCCTCGTCGATCTCCGGGAGGAAGCCCGTTCCCACGACGCGCCACAGCCCGGCCCCCAGCGCGACGAGCGCGACGGCGGCGACCGCGATCCGGCGGGGATGGTGCAGCGCGGCGACGAGGGCGCGCTCGTAGCGCGGCGCGAGCGCGTCGAGCGCCCGTTCGAGCCGGGCCAGGGGACGCCAGCGGGGAGCCGTCGCCTCCACTTCGTGCGCGGTGACGAACTGCTCGGCGAGGAGCGGAATGAGCGTGAGCGCCAGCGCGAGCGAGACGAGCACCGCCACCGTGAGCGTCGCGGCCAGGGCCGCGAAGAACTGCCCCACCACCCCCTGGAGCAGGCCGAGCGGGAGGAACACGACCACCGTGGTGATGGTGGACGTGGTGACGGGCCAGATCAGCTCCTGCACGGCGGCGCGGATGGCGGCGAGCCGGCCGCCCCCGGCGCGGAGCAGCAGGTGGCGCGCGATGTTCTCGGTGACCACGACCGCGTCGTCGATCACCAGGCCGATCGCGATCGCCATCGCGCCCAGGGTCATCAGGTTGAACGTCTGGCCGATCACCCACATCACGAACACCGTCACGGCGAGCGTCACCGGGATCGCGGCCGCGCTGATCGCGGTGATGCGGCCGTGGCGCAGGAACAGGAGCAGCACCAGCACGGCGAGCACGGCGCCGATCAGCATGGCATCCCGCACCGAGTGGACCGCGTCGCGCACCAGGGCGGCCTGGTCGTACACCCGCTTGAGGTGCACGCCCGGCGGAAGGCTCGGCGCGAGCGCGGCGACGATGCCGGCCACGCTGTCGGCGACGTCGAGGGTGTTGCCCTCGACCTGCCGCGCGACGTTGATGAGCGCGGCGGGCTTGCCGTCGCCCGCGACGCTGCGAACGTGATCCTCCGTCCCCACCTGCACGCTCGCCACGTCCCGCACCCGCAGGCCGTGGGCGATCACGACGTTGCCGACGTCGTCGGGCCCGTGAGCCTCCTGGTCGGTCACGATCAGGTATTGACGGTAGTCCTGCGCGACCCGCCCCACCGCCTGCACCGTGACCGCCCGCCGGATCGCGTCGGCCAGGTCGGTGTAGCTGAGCCCCAGGGCTCCGAGCCGCGTGGGGTCGGCCACGACCTCGATCTCGCGCACGTCGCTGCCCTGCACGTCCACGCGGCCCACTCCGGGCACGCGCGAGATGAGCGGCTTGATCTCGTAACGCGCGATGTCGTACAGGGTGGCGGGATCGCCGCCCTCGAGGTTGTAGGAGATGATAGGGAACAGGGACGGCGTGAGCCGCTCGATCTGAATGTCCAGGTCGGGCGGCAGCGTCGTCTGGATCTGACTCACCCGCGCCCGCACGAGCTGCAGCGCGTAGGCCATGTCGGTGCGCGGCGCGAAGGTGATGGCGACCTCGCTCGCGCCGCGAATCGAGTGGGACTGCACCCGCGTCACCCCGGGCACGACGCTCACGGCTTCCTCGAGGGGCCGCGTGATGCTGAACACCACCTGCCGCGCGCCCAGCGTGGAGCCCTCGGCGACGATCTTGATCCGCGAGAAGAGGAGCTCGGGGTAGATGGCCGACGGGAGCTGGAACGCGGTCCACACGCCGGCGATGGAGAGCAGCGCCGTGGCGAGATAGACGACGCGGCGCTGGCGGCTGAGGACGTCGAACAGCGTCATCGGGGAGGAGCGGGAGCCCGCACGATCCTCGCGCCGTCGGCGACGCCGTAGGCGCCGCTCGTCACGACCACCTCACCGGCCGCGAGCCCGCTCGTGATCTCCGCCACGGCTGCGGTGCGGCCGCCGACCGTGACGGCCCGGCTGTGGGCCACGCCGCCCGAGTCGACGACGAACACCTGAAAGCCCTCTCCACCCGGCGCGGGCACGAGCGCGGCGACGGGGACGGTGATGGCGTGCGGCTCGACGGCGGTGATGAGCCGCCCGAACACCGACTCCCCGATCCGCAACGGGCGCTCGGAGCGTCGCAGGCGCACGCGGACGGCGACCGCCCGGGACAGGGAATCGACCGCGGCCGCGACGCCGGTGACGACGCCCGCGCCGAGCGGGTCGCCGCGCAGGGTCTCGCCGGCCGAGAGCGACACGGAGTCTCTGTCGCGGATCTCGGCGGCCTCCGCGGGCGAAACGTTGAACACGACGTCGAGGGCCTCGGGGTCGGCGACCTGGACGAGCGGCTGGGTCGCGTCCACCGAGGCGCCGAGCACGGCGGTCATGCGCGTGACGACCCCGCCGAGCGGCGCGCGCAGGGTCGCGAGCTGCTGGGCGCGGCGCGCCGTCACGGCGGCGAGCCGCGCCTGGGCGAGGTCGGCGGCCGCCTGGTCCCTCTCCTTCTGCGGCAAGATTCCCGCCTGCACCAGGCGCACCGCCCGGTCGTAGGCATGTTGCGCGTTCTCGAGCGCCGTGGCGGCGCTCTGCGCCGCGGCATCGAACGGCGCCCGCTCGAACTCGATCAGCGTGTCGCCCTCGGCCACGCGCTCGCCTGGGGCGACGAAGATGCGCGCCACCCGGGTTGGCCCCGGGGCTGCGAGCTCGGCGAAGCGCCCCGGGCGCGGGGTCACGGTGCCGATGGCGCGCACCACGTGGGCGAACGGCTGCGCGGTCGCCGGCGCCGTCTGCGCCGCGACGGCGGTCCGGACTGCGGGCGACTCCGCGTCATCGGCGGCGCGCGCGCGGCAGCGGGCCGCCAGCACGAGGAGGAGGAGGAGGAGGAGGAGGCGTCTCACCGCTCGCCCGCGGAGGCGGTGACGAGGCCAACGAGGCCCGCCGCGTCGTTCGCGCGGGCGACGTCGTCGACGTAACGGCCCAGCGCCTCGCGCGCGTTGCGCTGCGCCTCGAGCACGGTGGCGAGAGGAACCGCGCCTTCGGCGTAGGCCTGGAGCGACATCGCCGCGACGCGGTCGGCGCTCGCCAGCAGGCGCCGGTCGCGCGCCAGCCGCGCCAGCGCGGCCGCGAGTCCGCGCTGCGCGCGCGTCAGGTCCGCCGCCGCCTCGCGGCGCGCGAGGTCCAGGTTGGCCTGCGCGCGGTCGCGCGCCGCCCGCGCCTGTCCGACCGCGCCGCCGTTCCAGTTGAACAACGGCAGCGGCAACGACAACCCGATCGTCGGCAGCGCGCCCTGCGTCGGATCGGCCGGATCGCCGTGCTCCACCCCCACTTGAAGACTGGGCGCGGGAAGCACGCTGCGGTGGGCGAGCGCGAGGGAGCGCTCCTCGGCGCGCAGCGTCGCCGCCGCCGCCGTGACCCGCAGCGGCTCGCCCGGGTCGCCCGGCACGGTGTCCGCGGGCGGCGCGAGCGAGTCGGCGAGCGTGATGCCCGGCGTGTCGGCCGGCAGCCCCATGGCGAGCTGGACGCCGAGCAGCGCGTCGAGCGCGGCGAGCGAGTCGTCCACCGCGACGTTCTCGAGCTGGCCCGCGTTCACCTCGGCGAGCCGCACATCCAGCTCGCTCACGTCGCCGACCTCGCGGCGCAACCGCGCCATGCGGAGCAGGCTGTCGGCGTCGCTCGCGTTGCGGCGCGACAGCCCAGCGTGGGCCGCTGCGGCGAGCGCGCGCGTGTAGGCGGTATCGACGTCGAACCGGATCGCGGCACGCTCGTAGGCGAAGCCGTAGCGGGCCGCGTCCTGCCCCGACGCGGCGGCGCCGATGCGCGCCGAGCGGAGCCACGGCAGGTCGAGCGCCAGATCGGCGATGTAGTGGTAGCGCGGGACGTCCTGCGTGTAGGTCGCGGCGAACGACGGGTTAGGGTAGGCCCGGGCGGCGCGCAGCACGCCGGCCGCAGCCGCCATATCGGCGCGGCCCAAGGCCGCCCGCGCGCCGCGCGTGAGGGCCGCGGCCACGGCGTCGGCCCGCGTCACCGGCTGCTGGCCGGCGAGCGGGGCGGCCGCCACACCGCCGAGTGTCGCGATGAGAACGGAAGTACGGATGACCACGCGACAAAGCTAGCCCGGCGAACCTGTCAGGAAGATGACAAGGCACGGCTCATTCCGGCTCGAGTCCCTCTATCCGATGCGTCTCCTGCTGGCTCCCCGTGACGTTGGCGGGCCGATAGAGGATTACGCGCGCCCGCTCGAGGGTGATGAGCCCGCCGCCGATCATCTCGTCCAGCTCGGGGAGGATCTTCTGGATCGTCTCCTCGGTTTCCACGACCTCGATGATGAGCGGCAGGTCGAGCGACAGCCGCAGGATCTTTTCGGTGTGCACGACGCTCGACGCGCCGAAGCCCGCCACCCCGCGCAGCACCGTGGCGCCGGCGAGCCCCCTCTCGCGGAATTTCTCGAGCACGGCCTCGTACAGCGGCTTGCCGTGATACTTGTCGCTCTCGCCGATGAAGACTCGCATGAGGGTGCGCTCACCGGTGAATCGATGCGGCATGGAACCTCCTTCAAAGCAATTTCTCCGCGGCCGCCAGCCCCGCCACCGTGGCCACCAGGCATCCGAACACCGTCCCTCCCGCGTACAGCCCCGCGCGCCAGTACTCGCCGTCCGTGAGCAGCGCTACGGTCTCGTAGCTGAACGTGCTCATCGTCGTGAACGCGCCGCAGAAGCCGATCGTGAGCCCGCCGCGCAGCTCCGGCGAGACGACCGTCGAGCCGGTGGCGAGCCGCATGATGAAGCCGAGCAGGAGCGAGCCCGCGACGTTGATCGCGAGCGTGCCGAGCGGGAACGCGGCCGAGCGCGGCTGAATGATGCCCTGCAAGACATACCGCGCCAGCGTGCCGATGATTCCCCCGAGGGCGATGTAGGCGGTCATCGACATAAAAAGACTCCTCCCGCGGTCGTTCGGGTAGGAGTAAGGCGCATGGTCAGCGAGTGGCTGGTGATCGGGGGTGCTGCGTTCGTCGCGAGCACGCTCGCCGCCGTGGCGGGGTTCGGGGGCGCTGCCGTGCTCCTGCCGGCGCTGGTCGCGGCGTTCGGGGTCCGGGACGCGATCCCGATCCTGACCGTGGCGCAGCTCGCCGGCAACGGGAGTCGGGTGTGGTTCAACCGGCGCGAGGTGCACGTCCCCGTGGTGGGATGGTTCGCGCTCGGCGCGGTGCCGCTCGCGCTCCTGGGCGGCGTGCTGTTCGCCACCGCGCCGCTCGGCGCCCTGAAGCGGCTGGTGGGTGCATTCCTGCTCCTCATGGTCCTGTGGCGCCACGTCCCGCGCGCGCGTGCGTGGCGCCCCGGCCTCGTGGCCTTCGCCGGGATCGGCGCGGCGTTCAGCTTCCTCTCGGCGCTGATCGGCAGCGTCGGCCCCATGATGGCTCCGTTCTTTCTCGCCTACGGGCTGGTCAAGGGCGCCTACATCGGGACCGAAGCCCTCGCCACGGTCGTGATGCACGTGACGAAGCTCGCCGCCTATCAGGGAACGGCCATCCTCACGATCCGGGCCGTCGCGATCGGACTGGCGCTCGGCCCGATCATGGTCGTGGGGTCCGCCGCTGGGAAGCGGCTTCTCGACCGGCTGCCGGAGCGGGTGTTTGTGGTGATTATCGAGGTCGTGCTCGTCGCGACCGGCGGGTGGTTCTTGGTGGGAGACTGAACGGCGTGGAGGGAGACCGTGGAGGGAAACGGTGGAGGAGCGACGTGAGGGACTACGCAGGTCCTCCACGGGGTTCCTCCACGCCTTGTCCTCAACGTTTCCCCTCCGCGTATCTTTAGTCTCATGGTTCGGCTCGCCATCGCCCAGCTCCGCCCCACCAAAGGCGAATACGCCGTCAACGTCCAGCGGATCGGCGGGGCGCTCGCACAGGTCGCGAAGCTCGAGCCGCCGGTCGATCTCCTGATCTTCCCCGAGACCGCGACCTCGGGCTACTTCGTCGAGGGGGGAGTGCGGGACGTGGCGGTGACGGCGGGGACGCTGTTCCGCGATCTCACGCTGCAGCACGCAGCGGCGCACGCGCCGCCGCTCGACGTCGCGGTGGGGTTCTACGAGGTGTTCCAGAACCACTTCCACAACTCCTGCCTTTACGCTTCACTCGGCAACGCCTCACCCGGCAACGCTTCACCCGGGAACGTCTCTCCTGCTACCGGCATTCGCCACGTGCACCGGAAGGTATTTCTCCCCACCTACGGCATGTTCGACGAGGAGCGGTTCGTCGAGCGGGGCCACGAGGTGCGGGCGTTCGATACCCGGTGGGGCCGGGCGGCGATCCTCATCTGCGAGGACGCCTGGCACTCGCTCACGGGCACCATCGCTGCGCTGGACGGCGCGCAGCTCGTCATCGTGCCGAGCGCATCGCCGGCCCGCGGCACCGGCGTGGACGAGGAGGGCACGCGCCTGCCGGCGAGCATCGTGCGCTGGGAGCGCGTCGTACGGGGGATCGCGGGCGAGCACGGCGTGTGGGTGGCCCTCGCGAATCTCGTCGGCTTCGAGGGTGGGAAGGGGTTCCCCGGCGGCTCCGCGCTCGTGAACCCGAGCGGCCAGATCGTGCTGCGCGGGCCCCTGTTCGAGGAGGCGGTGCTGACCTATGACGTCGACCTGGACGAGCTGACGCGGGCGCGGGCGGACTCTCCCTTGCTGGCCGACCTGGAGGTGAACCTCCCGCATCTCATCAAGAACCTCGGGGGGCGGAGGACGGGAGGCGGGAGCAAGCAACGCGAGGCGGTGCAATTCGATCCGGCCACCAACGGGTCCTCACCCGTCTCCCGGGTTCCGCCTCCGGTCTCCGGCGTTCACGTGATCGGGAAAGGGGTGGACGAGGGGGATCCCCTCGCGCTCGACTGCGAGCTGGCCCGTCTCTGGCTCGTCAGCTTCCTGCGGGACGAAGTCGTCCGCCGCCGTGGGTTCACGAAGGGGATCGTGGGGCTGTCGGGCGGCGTGGACTCGTCGCTCACCGCGTTCCTCGCCGTCCTAGCCTTGGGAAAAGAGAACGTCGTCGGCGTGCGGATGCCGTACCAGACGTCGAGCCCGGAGAGCCTGGAGCACGCCGGGCTCGTGATCGAGCGGCTCGGCATCGAGTCGATCACGATCGACATCACCCCAGCCGTGGACGGCTACCTCGCGCAGATCGGGGACGCGGACCCGCTGCGCCGCGGGAACGTGTGCGCCCGCGAGCGGATGATCGTGCTGTTCGACCTCTCCGCGAAGCACAAGGCGCTGCCGATCGGCACCAGCAACAAGTCGGAGCGGCTGCTCGGCTATTTCACCTGGCACGCCGACGACACGCCGCCGGTCAACCCGCTCGGCGATCTCTTCAAGACGCAGGTGCGCGCGCTCGCGCGCCACGTGGGCGTGCCCGACGTGATCCTCCGGAAGCCGCCGACGCCAGACCTGGTGCCGGGGCAGACCACCGAGGGCGACTACGGGCTCGAGTACGAGAAGGTGGACCGGATCCTCTACTATCTGATCCGCGGCATGAAGGCCGCCGAGGTGGTGGCGCACGGGTTCAGCGCGGAGGAAGTGGCGACGGTGCAGCGGCGCCTCGAGTCGACCCACTGGAAGCGCCGGCTTCCCACCGTCGCCGTCATGTCCCAGACCGCGATCGGCGAGTACTACCTGCGACCGGTGGACTACTGATGCCGAAGAAGCATCCCCAGGAATCCGAGACCGTGATGTCCGAGCTGATGATGCCGCAGCACGCGAACGTCATGGGCAACGTGTTCGGCGGGGTGATCCTGGCGCTCGTGGACCGCGTGGCCGCGGTGGCCGCGATCCGCCACGCCGGCCGGCAGTGCGTCACCGTCTCGGTCGACAAGGTGGACTTCAAGGAGCCGATCCACGTGGGCGAGCTGGTGACGGCGTACGCGCGCGTGAACTACGCGGGGCGGACGTCGATGGAGGTGGGCGTGAAGATCATCGCCGAGAACGTGCTCTCGGGCGAGAAGCACCACACCAACTCGTGCTACGTCACCTACGTCGCCCTCGACGACACGGGCGTGCCGACCCCGGTCCCGCCGATTGTGCCCGAGACCGCCGACGAGAAGCGGCGCTTCGACCGCGCGGCCAAGCGGCGCGCAACCCGGGTGATGGATCGCAGGTACGCGTCGGGAGCGGGAGAGTGACATCAATTGCGGATTGCGGATTGTGGATTGCGGAATTGAAGGGGGTGGTGGGGGCGCGGTACGACGCTCACCCTGAGATTCCGCAATCCGCATTCCGCAATCCGCAATAGGGGCGGGGGTGGCGGTGGGGGTGAGGGTGGTGGCGGTCTTCGGTGGCGGTGGGGCCAAGTCCCTCGCCTGCGCCGGTGCCTGGAAGGCGATGCGCGAGGCGGGGCTCGAGATCGCGCACCTGGTCGGCACCTCCATGGGCGCCATCGTGGCGGCGGCGTTCGCGAGCGGCGCGACTTACGACGAGGTCGTCATCGCGGCGCGGTCGTTGTCGCGCCGGGACATCGCCCCGATCGATCCCCTGGCCCTTGTCAAGGGCGCGTTCGCGTCGAACATCTTTCGGCCCAAAGGGTTGCGCCTCCTCATCGATCGGCTGGTGCCGGTGACGCGGTTCGACGAGTTGAAGGTTCCCCTCACCGTCACCGCGACGGACCTGGATTCGGGGGAACTGGTGCTGTTTGGACCTCACCCCCTGGCCGCCTCTCCCCTTCGTGGAGAGGGGGAACGAAGAGAGGTCTGGCTGGGTCAGGCGGTGACGCTGCACGACGCCCTGTACGCCTCGTGCGCCCTGCCGCTCTATTTCCCCCCGGGGACGATCGACGGCCGCCGCCTGGCGGATGGGGGCTTGCGGGCGGTGCTGGGGCTCGAGCCCGCCGCGCGGATTCCCGCGGACGTCGTCGTGGCCATCCACGTGGGCCCGGGCTTCGACGAGCCCCCTCTGCCGCCCTCTGCCGTCCTCTCCCGCTTTCTGCCGCCCGCTCTCATCCGCGCCCACGGCGAGGCGATCCGCGTCATGATGGCTGCCCAAGTGGATCGGCTGGTCGGGGACTGGCCTAAGGAAGCGCCGCGGCTGGTGGTCGTGAGGCCGGTGGCCGAGCGGGAAGCGACGTTCGCCGTCGGCGCGGGCGAGCGCTATGTGAAGGCCGGCTATGAGGCGACGAGGCGGGCATTAGCTGATACATTACGCCCATGCTAGCCCGTGAGATCATGATCCCCGAGCCGTTCGTCGCCGCGGCCGGCGCGACCAGCGCCGAGGCGGCGCTGCTGATGCGGGGGAAGGACATCTCGGTCGTGCCGGTGGTGGACAATCCGAAGGACCGCCGCTTCCTCGGCACGATCTCGGACCGCGACATCGTGACGCAATGCGTGGCGGCGGGACACGATCCAACGGAATGCTCGGTGGAGTCGCACGCGCGGCAGGATACCGCCGTGGTCACGCCCGATACCGAGCTCACCGGGTTTCGGATCGAGCGGCTGGATGCGAGCGACACGCATATCAGGTCGACGATAGTGGTGGTGGACCGCAACAAGCGGGTGGTGGGGTTTATTCCGCATCCGGAGCAGGTGGCGGGGATTGTTGTTGCATGAGGCACAGAGGCACAGAGGCGAAGAGGCACAGGTTGCTCACTTAGGGCGGCGTGCGCGATCGCTGACGCTACGTAGCAGTCCCCACAAGGTCTTGCCAGCTTCCGAGGCGAGCTCTTCGAGCTGAGCGTAATTCTCGGCAGGCACGTACCCCAGTTCTCGCGCCACCTCGATCGCGCTCTGGACCTCGAGGAGCGATCCTCTTGCGATGTCGAGGAACCGCCGGAACTCGCGGGCGCCTTGCCGCCCAGTGCCCTCCGCTATGTTCAGAGGTACGCTGTAGCAGGCCCGCAGGAGCTGCTCGGCGAGAGGGTGTCGCTCGCCGCCGGGGAACCGCTGGGCGGCCTTCGTGCATTCGACGGCGAGCGCCTTGGCGAGCTGCCAGGCTCTGAGGTCTCGAAACGCTGGCACGCGATACCATTATCGAAAACGCGATCGAGCCTGGTAACCATTCCGTCGCCAACGGTATCCCTTTTGTGCCCCTTCGCCTCTGTGCCTCTGTGCCCCTAAATTGTCCCTGTGCCCCGCAAATACTTCACCCTCGCCGAAGCCAACAAGACGCTCCCGCTCGTCAAGCGGATCGTCTCGGACATCGTCGTGCTCCATCCGCGCTGGCGCGATCTCGTCTCGCGCTACGAGCTGCTCGCGGCGCAATCCAAGCCCGAATGGGGTGAGTCCGCCGAGCAGCTTGACGTCCACCGCCAGATCGAGGACGTGGCGCGCGACATCAATGGGTACCTCCAGGAGCTCGAGCAGATCGGGTGCGTGTTCAAGGGGTTCGACGAGGGGCTGGTGGACTTCTATGGCAAGCTCGACGGGCGGGACATCTTCTGGTGCTGGAAGAGGGGAGAGGACAGGATTGAGCACTGGCACGAGCTGGACGCGGGGTACCAGGGCCGGCAGGCGGTGCCGGAGGTCGTTAGAGGCTAAGAGGCGAAGAGGCTAAGGGGCTAAGGGGCTTCAATGCGCGGCTTCTGGATGCTTGTGCACGTTCTGGGCTTCACCCTCTGGCTCGGCGGCGGCCTCGCCACCATGGTCGCCGGCGTGACCGCCAAGCGTATGGCGCCGGCCGAGCGGCTCGCGGGCTACAAGTTGATTGGGGCGGTGCAGCGCATCCTCGTCGCGCCGGGCGCCCTCGCTGTGGTGCTCTCGGGGATCATCCTCGGCATGCCGTCCATGAAGCAGGGCGGGGTCCCACCCTGGATGGCCCTGATGATGGCGGCCGGGGTCCTGGGAGCCATCGGCGCCGTGGCGATCAGCGTCCCGACGGCGGCAAAGCTCGCGCGGCTCGAGCCGGACGCGCGGGGCGAGCTGCCGGACGCGTTTCAACGCTTGCGGAAACGCCAGATCCTTGCGGCGACGATAGCGGGGGCGCTGGGGCTGATCGCGATGGGGGCGGTGACACTGGGGAAGTGGTAAGCACAGAGGCACAGAGGCGAAGAGGCACAGGGGCTCAGGGCCACGTGGAGTTTCTGACCCTCTTCGCCTCTTAGCCTCTGTGCCCCTGTGCCTCTCTCGTCAGCCGTTCAAGCCTCTGTTTCACGTCCCTCACCGCCGGCTGCAGCTCCCGATCCG
>WNFU01006259.1_pt1 | contig 20831 bp, 12 predicted proteins | sample 5400121 | NCBI WGS metagenome assembly WNFU01 (sample SAMN13153360, study PRJNA577476) | soil metagenome | isolation source: 100 cm soil or saprolite under grassland replicate 1 | place: USA:California | collected 2016-06-15 | reverse complement strand
GTGCGGATGATCACCGTGTCGGCGCCCTTGCGGAGGTCGACCCGCTCACTCACGAGAGTGGCGACGGACGTTCCCTCCCACACCGCCGCCCGCGACGTCTGCGGGTCGACGCCTCGCACGACGAGCCGCGGCAGCCGGTCGAGATCGGCCTGGCCGAGGGCGAACGGGCCGGCTTTCAGCGCACCACGGATCTCGACCACGGGAGCGCCCTGCGGGGAGGTCGGGAGGCGGGGCCCGGACGAGCACGCAGCGACGATCGTGAGCGCGACAAAGCCGATCTTTCTCATGGAACGCCTTTCGGGATATCTTCCCGCTCCAATCTACGGAGCGAGCATGGCACGCGCCTTCATCGGAAGCATGGAATGCCGGGTCCTTGTCGACAAGGATCTAGGCGACACATGGGCCGTCACGGTGGTCCCGCCCGCGGCGGCCGCGCCGCCACTCGTCGTGAAGCTGCAGGGAAACGACAAGGAGAAGGCGACGAAGGGGGCCCTCGAAGTTCTGCAGAAGTCCGGGAAGATCGACCGGTTCGAGCTGTAGTCCCGCGCCGGTGCCGGCTCGCGACCCTCTCGATTGGCCACCCAGCGAGGACTCGCCGGGCGGCGAGGACTCCATCGCGGGGCAGCTTGCCTCGCGCATCGACGCGCTGCCGCCCGCCCCGGGCGATGCGATCGACTGGGCGTCCGCTGCGGCCGGCTTCGAGCGGGAGGCCGCCGCCCTCGGCGACGATCCTGCGGCGGCGCAGCTTCTCTACGAGGCGGGCCGGATCTTCGAGGAGCGGCTCGGCGATGGGCGGGCCGCCCTGCAGTACCACCGCCGCGCCTTCACGCTCGACCCCACGTTCGAGCCGAACCTGCGCGCGTGCCGCCGGGTCGCGATGGATCGGGGCGAGGACGCTCTCGCGGCCGAGGTGCTCGACGCCGAGGCCGCCGCCGTGACGACCCATGGGGAGCGCTCCGAGCTCCTGCTGCTCCGCGGCCGCCTCCTCGCGACCCTCGGGCGAGACGCCGAGAGCGCCGCGGCCCTCGCGCGGGCCGCGGCCCTCGCGCCCGCGGCGTTCTCCCCTGCCGAGGAGCTGGCCCGAATCGCCGGCGCGTCCTCGGACCGGGAGGCACTCGCGGACGCATACATCCGCTGCGCGCGGGCCGCCGCCGACCGCCGCCTCTCCGCCCACTATCTCTCCGCCTCTTCCGCCGTCCTCGACGAGGGGCTCGACCGCGCCGAGCGCGCCGGCGCGCTCGCCCTCGACGCCTTCACGCTCCTCCCGGACGACGCGCTGCTGCGCGCCGAGGCCCGCCGCCAGGCCGAGCGGCTCGGCCGGACCGATGCCCTGGCCGCGATCCTCGCCGCGGAGGCGAAGGCCTCCCGCGGGGCTGCCGCCGCCGACGCGTGGCTCCAGCTCGCGCACCTCGAGGAGCGGCTCGGACGTTCCGACGCCGCCGTCGCTGCGCTCGAGGGAGCGCGCCGGGCGGCCCCGGGCGAGCCACTCGTCCTCGCGGAGCTGGCGCGGCTGCGCGAGGCCCGCGGGGCGTGGGCCGACGCCTCCGAGGCGCTCGAGGCCCTCGCTGCCGCGCACCTCGCCGACGGCGATCCCGGGCACGTCCACGAGGCGATCGTCGCGAGGCTGCGCCGGGCAGAGATCGAGGAGGGCCAGCTCGGCCGCACGCACCTCGCCATCGCCTGCTGCCGGGATGTCGTCGCGCTCGATCCTGCGAACCGGCCGGCGCTCGCCGCGCTCGGGCGGCTGTGCGCGGCGGCAGGCGAGTGGGAGGGGCTCCTCGCGGCCTTCGAGGCGGAGGCGGGCGTCGCACGCGATCCGCGCGAGCGGGCCCACCGCACGTTCAAGGCGGCGGAGGTCCTCGAGGAGCGGCTCGGGCGCATCGAGGACGCCATCGTGCGCTACCGCGAGGCGCTCGCCCTCGACGCCGACCTCGTCCCGGCCCGCGCAGCGCTCGAGCGGCTCTACGAGGCGGAGAGCCGATGGGAGGACCTGTGCGGTCTGCTCGACGCCGAGCTCGGCGAGCTGCGCGCGCCGGCCGAGCGGATCGCGCAGCTCTTCCGGATGGCGCGGCTGCGCGAGGAACGGCTCGGGGATCTCGAGGGCGCGGCGGCGCTCTACCGGCGCGTCCTCGAGATCGACCCGGCGAACCGCGTCGCCCTCCCCGCCCTGGCCGCGGCGCTCGGCCGGCTCGGGCGCATCGACGAGCTGGCGGAGATCCTCGCACGGGAGGCCGAGCTCGCCGACGATCCCCGCCGGAAGGTCGCGTTCCTCCAGCGTCGCGCCGAGCTCCTCGACGAGCACCTGGACGACGCGGAGCGCGCCCGCGCCGCGTGGGAGCAGGTCCGGGCGATCGCCCCCACGCACCTCCCGGCGCTGCGCGCCCTGGCGCGCCTGCACGCGCGGGCGGGCCGATGGGACGAGCTCACCGCGATGTGTCGGGCCGAGGCGGACACGGTCGCGGATCCTGCCGCCGCGGCAGACCTCGTCCTCCGGATCGGGGACCTGCTCGAGCGGCGCCTCGGCCGCGTCGACGAAGCGATCGCGGCGTACCGCGAGGCCCTCACCCTCGCCCCCACGCACCTCCCCGCGCTCCAGGCCCTCGCCCGCATCTATCGGACGGCAGGCGACGACGAGCAGCTCGTCGAGGTGCTGCGCGCGCAGGGAGCGGTGCGCGTCGCGGCGGTGGAGCGGGCCGCCCCGCTCGCGGAGGCCGCACGGATCGCCGAGGAGCGGCTCGGCGACCCCGGGCGGGCGATCGAGAGCTACGAGGAGGCGCTCCGGCTCGCGCCGGGGTTCGCCCCGGCGCTGCGCGCGCTCGACCGGCTCTACGCCTCGACCGGCCGCGTCGAGGCGCTCGCCGAGCTGCGGCGCACGGCGCCGGACGCGAGCGCCGCGCATCGGGCCGAACGACTGCTCGCGCTCGTGCGGCTCGAGGCCGACCGGAGCGCCGATCGTGGCGCGGCGCTCCGCGCGCTCGACGCGCTGCTCCGTGTCGCGCCCGATCATCCCGCGGCCCTGCTCCTCGAGCTGCGGCTGGCGACGGACCCGGTGCGCCGCGCCAGGGCACGGACGGCGCTCGCCGGCGTGGCCGTCGAGCCCGAGGCGCGGGCGGCGCTCCTCGCCGCCGCAGCCCTCGAGCTCCGGCCGGCCTCGGCGCGGCGCGAGGCGCTCGCGCGGGCGGCGGCATTCGCTCCTGCGAGCGCGGCGCTCGGGCCGGAGGAGGAGCGCCGCCTCGGGCTCGCGGGCGACTTCTCCGGCCTCGCGCGCCTCTTCGAGAACCGCCGCGACGCGGCTGCCGGCGCCGCTGCCCGCGCCTGCTGGTCGGTGCGAGCCGGCGAGGCATGGGAGCAGGCGGCGGAGCCGGAGCGCGCGCTCGCCGCGTTCCAGACTGCGCTCGACCTCGTGCCGACGAGCCTGCCCGCCTTGCGCGGCGCGCGCGCCCTCTTCGCGCGGCGAGGCGAGTGGGCGGCGGTGCGCGGGACGCTCCAGGCGGAAGGCGCGGCGCTCCGCGACGCGCACGGCGCGGCCGCGGCATGGCTCGAGGCGGGCGAGATCGCCGAGCGCCGTTTCCACGATCCCGACGCCGCCGCCTCGGACTACCGGAGCGCGGCGGAGCGTGCGCCGCTCGAGCGCGCCCCGCTCGAGCGGCTCGAGGCCGCCGTCGGCGAGGGCAGCGCCGCCGCGCTCGCCCAGGTCCACGAAGCCCGCGCCCGCGCGGAGGTCGACGGCCGTCGCGCAGCCGAGAGCTGGCTCGCCGCGGCGCGCGCCGCCCTGGAGTCCGCCGAGGGTCGGGGCGCCGCCCTCGCGGCCCTCGACCGGGCGCTCTCGGCGCGTCCCGACCTCGCGCCTGCCCTCGACCTGCGCGCCCGGCTGCGCACCGAGGCCGGTCGCCACGAGGAGGCGCTCGCCGACCTCGAGGCGTCCATCGAGCTGGGGGGCGAGCCGCACGTTCGCCTCGTCGCGCACCTCGCCGCGGCCGCGCTGTGCGCCGAGGGCCTCGCCGCCCCCGCCCGCGCCCTCCCCCACCTCGAGGCGGCGCTCGCCGTCGCGCCCGAGAGTCCCGAGGCGCTCGCGCGCCTCGTCCGCGCGCAGGAGGCCCTCGGGCGCACGTCCGAGTCGGCCGCGACGTTGCGCCGGCTCGTGGATGCGCCCGGCCTCCCCAAGGAGGCGCTCGTCGCCGCCCTGCTCCGCCTCGCGGAGACCGACGAGCGGCGCGGAGCCCGCGGCGACGCGCTCGCGGCCTGCCGTCGCGCCCTCGCGCTCGAGCCTTCCCACGACGCCGTGCTCCGCGTGCTCGTCCGGCTCGAGGCGGCGGGCGGGGACCCCTGGGCGCAGGCGGCCGCGCTGGAGGGCGTCGCCTCCGCGGCGCGCGACCCCATGCTCCGGGCGGACGCCCACGCGCAGGCGGCCCGGCTCTACGCCGGACCGCTCCGGGGCCTTCCGAAGGCGATCGAGCATCTCCGCGCGGCAGTCGAGATCGACCCCCGCCGTGACGCGGAGCGCGCGGCGCTCGCAGAGCTGCTCGAGCAGATCGCGCCGCTCGCCGCCCTGGCGGAGCACCGGGCCCTCATCGCCCGCGATCCGCTGCGGCTCGCGAGCTGGACGTTCCTCTTCCGGCACTTCAAGCGAACGCGCGCGCACGACCGCGCCTACGTCGCCGCGACGGTCATCCGCTGGATGGGCGCCTCCGCGTCGGGCCCGGACGCAGAGCGGCTGCTGCGCGAGGGGGACCGGCAGGCGCTGGCTGCCCCACCGCCGCTCGGGGCGGAAGGCTGGGACCTGCTACGCGCCTCCGGTGACGACGGCCCCCTCGCGGAGGTGGTCGCCACCGCGGGAGACGCCATCGCCGCGACGCTCGGGAGCGGCTCGGAGCAGCGCGGGGATCCCCTCCGCGACGACCACCCGTTCCGGCGGGTGCTCGCCGACCTCGGGCGGGCGCTCGAGCTCCCGGAGGTCCAGCTCTTCGGCAGCCGCCCTGGGAGGCTCGACGTCGAGCCCGGAGCTCCCTACGCGGTCAGGATCGGGACGGACCTTGCGCGGCGCCTCACGGCACGCGAGCAGCGCTTCCTGCTCGGCCGCGTGGCGGCGCGGCTGCACTCGCGGAGCTGCATCGCCGAGCTGCTGCCGCCCGCCGCGCTGCTCTCGTGGAGCCTCGCCGCGGCGCGCTGCGTGCTCGGCGGCGAGGAGGACGACCTCGTCCGCCGGATCGGCCGGAACCTCGGGAGACGCTCGCGCCGCGCCCTCGAGCGGCCCGCGCGCGCCCTCGTCTCCGCCGACCCCGCGCCCGACGCCGACGCCTGGCGGGCCGCCGCGGCCCTGACCGCCGACCGGGCCGGGCTCCTGCTCTGCGGCGACGTCCCGACCGCGATCGAGATGCTGCTCGACGATCGCGGTCGAGCACTGGGCCGACCCGAGGCGATCGCGGAGGCCTCGCGGCGCGCGGACGTCCGGGACCTCATCGCGTTCGCGGCCTCGGACGCGCACTTCACGCTGAGGCAACGAATGAGGATCGCGATCGCGTGAGCCCGCGAGAGAGCCTACGGGCCCTCGGTCCGAACGACCGATCCCGCGGGCAGCTCGGCGAGCAAGGCCGCAAGGGCAACCCTGACCCGCGCGACGTCCTTCGCCTCGAGCGTGACCTTCACGCGATGATCCGCGTCGTCGAAGCGCGGGTAGCTGCCGATCTCGACCGCCGGATGAGCGTGCGCCACCCGGTCGAGAACCGGCGCGATGTCCCCCTCCCCGGCCGAGAGGAACACGCAGGCGAGCCGGAACGGGGCCGCCTCGAGGCGATCGGCGATCCGCTCGAACTGGAAGCGGAAGAACTGAGGGACCCCCGGGAGCATCACGACGTTCGCCGCGACGAGCGTGGGATAGCCGGCGTCCCCGAGCAGACGCGTCCCCTCGGGGATGTCCGCCATGCGCAGCGCGGCCTCGGGCGGCTCCTCGCCGCGGTTGTGCTCGCGGTGGATCGCCCGGATCACGCGCACCAGCTCGGCGGAGCGGACGATGGGCCGGCCGAGCGCGCGGGCGACAGCGCCGACGGTGACGTCGTCGTGCGTGGGACCGACCCCACCCGAGGTGAAGACCCAGTCGGCCCGTCGCCGGGCACGGTCGACCGCGTCGACCACGTCGTCGACCCGGTCGGGCACGGTGTAGACGGCGAGGAGCCGGACGCCGAGCTCGCGAAGCCGCCGCGCGGCCCACGGTCCGTTCTCGTCGGAGACCTGCGCGGAGAGGACCTCGTTCCCAACGACGACGAGCACGGCGGTGGGCGTGGGCATCCGCTCCCCTCGTAATCGCGGCCGGCGCGGCGCGCCATGCTCCCAAGCGGAAGCGTCAGCTGACCGCGCGGACGGCATCCCACACGGCCGCGGCGACCTCGGCGACCGGTGCCTCCCCGTCGACCTCGACGACGCGCTCCCCCGCACGGCGCAAACGGCGGATCGCGCGCTCGTAGCTCGTCGCAACGCGCCGCTGGAACGCGTCCACCTCGAAGATCTCGCGGTCGAGCGACACCGCGAAACGGCGGCGGAGCGCCACCTCCGGACGGCAGCGCAGGAACACCACGAGATCGCTGTCCGCGGCTTCCCGGTTCACCGCCTCCACCCAGGGCGTGTCGCCGAGGTGCACCCCCTGGTACGCGAGGGAAGACAGCGTGAAGCGATCGCAGACGACGTCCACCCCCTCGGCGAGCTTCGGCGCGATCTCGACGTCGAAGTGGTCGTGCCGGTCGGCGGCGAACAGGAGGGCGAGCGCCCAGGGGCTGAAGCTCGCCTGCCGTCGCCAGTCGCCCCCTCCCGCCCCTCGCGGCGAGGACGGAAGCTCGCCGCCGATGCGCCCCGTGAGCACCTGGCGAATGAGGGCGCCCACCGGGCCGCCGGAAGGCTCTGCAGTGAGGTGGACCCGCCGCCGTGCCCCGCGCAGCCGGTCGGCGAGGAGCCGGGACTGCGTCGTCGTCCCTGCGCCGTCGAGGCCCTCGAGGACGATGAACCGCCCGCTGCGCCGGCGCGCCGGCGCCGGCCGGCGCCGGCCGGTCGCTCCCCGCCGCGCGCTGGCCGCCGTCACGCGTCGATCCCCAGCTCCGCCCGCAGCTGCCGGCAGCGCACGAACAGCCGATCCTCTTCCCGACCGAGCCGACGCGCGCGCACGAAGGCGCGGAGGGACAGCACGAGCAGGACGACCGCGACGGTCGTCGCGATCCACAGGAAGAGCGGCGGACCGTGATGGAGCTTCCTCACCATCCCCGGCTTCAGGACTCCCCAGCGGTCCCATCCGAGCTTCACGGTGAGCCCGGTCGCGATGAGCCCGACGAACAGGCGGATGAGCCCTCTCCTCAGCTCGTCGATGGAGGGGCGGATCTCCAGGCGGCGCGCGAGATCGTCGTGCTCGGCTCGAAGCGAAGCGGCGGTCTCGTCGCGTGCAGTCGGTGCGCTCATCGCGGGCCGGTTCTACCCCCGTCCGAAGCGCCCGGCAATCGCGTCCTGGACCGCCCCGAGCGTCGGCGCGAGCTTCACCGACAGGTTCCTGAGGTGCGAGCGGATCCCCGGCAACGCCTCGTCGTGGTACGCGACCTTGAAGTCCGAGAACTTGAGGCCGTGCGCGGTGGAGATGACCACCACCCGCTCGCCCTTGCGAATCGTGCCGCTCGACGCGAGCTTCTCCACCGCGGCGAGCGCGACGGCCGTGTGCGGGCACGTGAAGAGCCCGGCGCGATCGCCCCTCGCCGCCGCGTCCGCCAGCTCCTGCTCCGAGGCCTGCTCGACGATCCCGTCGAGCGCCTCGAGGGCACGGAGGGCGCGCTTCGCCGAAACCGGCGCGCCGATCTGGATCGCCGAGGCGAGCGTCTTCCCCGCGGCGATCGGCTCGACCGTGAGGTCCGCGGCAGGCCGGCGCCCCGCGCCGGCGGTCGCCCTCCAGAGCGGGTTCGCGTGCTCCGCCTGGGCGACGACGAGGCGTGGCAGCCGGTCCACCACCCCGAGCTCCTTCATGAGGAGGAAGCCCTTCCCCACCGCGCTCGCGTTCCCGAGGTTTCCCCCCGGGATGACGATCCAGTCCGGCGACGACCACCCGAGCTGCTGCGCGATCTCGATCGAGGCGGTCTTCTGCCCCTCGATGCGGAGCGAGTTCATGGAGTTCGCGAGGTAGATGTCCTTCGTCCGCGACAGGTCCCTCATCACCTTCATGCAGCCGTCGAAGTCGGTGTCGAGCTCGAGGACGAGCGCGCCATTCGAGATGGGCTGCACGAGCTGCGCGGTCGAGATCTTGCCGCGCGGCAGGAGCACGACGCTCGGGATTCCCGCCGCCGCGCAGTAGGCGGAGAGCGCCGCCGAGGTGTCGCCCGTCGAGGCGCAGGCGACGGCGCGGACCGGCGTGCCCCGCGCCCGCATCTCCTTCACCGCCGAGACGAGGACCGTCATGCCGAGGTCCTTGAACGAGCCGGTGTGGGTGACCCCGCACTCCTTCACCCAGACCTCGTCGAGCCCGATCTCGTGCGCGTAGCGGTCCACCCGCAGGAGCGGGTTGCCCCCCTCGAACATCGAGACGACGTTCTCGAGGGCGAGCCCCGGGTAGACCCACTCCTTCTTCCCCCAGACTCCGGAGCCGTAGGGCCAGGGCCCGAGCCGGAAGCGCCCGTCGAAGAGCGCCCGCCACTCCGCGGCGGGCAGGCGGGCGAGCGCGCGCCGGTCGTGCTCGACCTCGAGCAGGCCGCCGCAGCGCGGGCACTCGTACACGGCCTCGGTGAGGTCGGCGCGAAAGTCGCAGCCGTCCGCGCACCGGAACCAGGCAGAGAACGGGATGGGATCCAGGGCCATGGGTGGGACCCGCAATGTGCCGGGACCGCCTCCCGTTTTCAAGCGCCGGGTCGCCTCGGCGCTACGGGGTCTCCGGCGAAGCTGAGGCGGCCAGGATCGCCGGCTCCTCAGCCCGCGTCGCCACGGCAAGCGGGCGGCGCGTCCGGAACCGTTCCCTGACCTCCTCGGCGAAGCCGTCGAGGGGCTCGGGGTCGATGGGGTCACCGTTGAGCGAGAGCGTGAGCGACGGCAGCCCGTGCCGGTCGCCCACGTGTGCGAAATGGCTCTCGGCGAGCTTGTTGGGCATGCACTCGAGCGGACCGACCGACACGACCCCGTCCACCTCGCCTGACTGCCACGCGTGGACGGAGGCGCCGATGGTGAGCACCGTCTCGCCCTCGAGCGCCTCGTTCACCCACGGCGCCGCCGCGCCGACGATCTCGGGGATCGGCGGTGGCACGGCCCACGCCAGCGCCCCGGCCACCGCGCGATGGCAGGCGACCTCGATCCGGCGCCGCACCCACGCGTCGAGCCGCTCGCCGATCGTCCTCTTGCGGAGCTTCGCGCCGATGAAGTCGGAGTACTGGAGGAACTCGGTGGCGGCGGCGATGCGCGCCCGGATGCCGCGCCGCTCGAGCGCGTCCACCACGAGCCCGTTCGAGAACGGGACGTTCCGGACGTAGATCTCCCCCACCACGAGGACGCGTGGAAGCTCGGCCGCGCCGCGGAGGCCCGCGAACCGCCGCCCCGCGTCGCCGAGGAGCGCGGGAACTCCCCAGATGCGTCCGGTCGCAGCCTCGCGCAGGACGCGCCCGCCGGAGAGGTCGCCCTTCGCCTCACGCTCGACGAGCGCGACGAGATCCGCGAGCGTGCGCCGGTGGAGCGCGTCGGCCGCCCCGGGGTGCACCTCGCCGGGCCGGACGTCGTGCAGCGCGTCGCGCAGGACGTCGGTCGCGGCGACGCCCGCGAGGACGAGCGCGCCGAGGCCGGGGGGGATGCCCTGGAAGTAGTCTCCGAACGGCGGGGACCAGATCCGGACGCGCCCACCGAAGCCGAGCCGGTCGAGCACGAGCTGGTGGAGCTCCTTGTACGCGCCGAAGCGGCAAGGGCCGTCTGTCCCCGGCATGAAGAACGCGAACCGCTCGTCGCCGTCGCTCGACGCCGCGAGCCGCTCGAGCAGGCTCCCGAGCGTCAGCGTCATCGGGAGGCACTCCTTGCCCGAGGTGTGGCGCCGGCCGAGCCGGAGCGCCTCCGACCCTGGTTCCGGGAGCGCCTCCGCGGCGACGCCCAGCGAGCGGAACGCGGCAGCGAGCACCTCGGCGCCGTCCCCCATCGACGGGACGAGGATCCGCTCCCCGCCGCGGGCGATGTCGCCGAGCGTCGCGCTCCGCACCGTGAGGCGCTCCGCGGCGCGCGGCTCGCTCCGCTCGCCGGCGGCGAGGTGCTCGCGCACGCAATGGAGGAACGCCTCGACGCGCGTCCGGGTCCCGGCGTCGCCGGCGTGGCCGTCGGTCTCGATCACGGCGAACGGCTTTCCGTCCATGAGATCCTGCGCCGGATGCATCGTGAAGCTGTCCGGGCCGCAGGAGTAGTTGGACGCGAGCAGCGCGTACACGCCGGGGGTCCGCCGCACCTGCCACGCCGCACGGAGCATCCGCTGCCCGTGGCCCCAGTACATGTTGTCGAACATCGGCGCGTCGTCGCGGACCGGATAGCAGTCCATCGGGATCGCGATGGCTCCCTGCTCGCGCAGGATCGCCGGGACGTTCGAGTTGAGGACGTCGTCGTGGATGGTGTACGTGCGGCCGAGGACGACGACCGGCACCACCCCCGCGCGCTCGGCCGCCTCGAGCGCGGCACGCCCGAGGTCGAGCAGCCGATCGTCGAAGGCGAGCTGCGCCTCGCGAGCCCGCGCGAGCGACTCGCGGACGGTGCGCGCGTCACGCACGCCGGCGGCCGCCGCGAGGCGGCGGCACGACTCGGCGAGCACCGGGGCATCCAGCGGCCCGGGCCCGACATCGATCACCGCCGACAGCATCCGATCGCGCAGGGAGGGGCCGAGGTCCCAGCGAAGGACGTCGGGGCTGCCCTGCACGATCGGGCAGAGCTGGGCGGTGCGCTCCGGACCGACGCGCCGGATCTCGCGCACCATGGGGAGGAAGACGAGGTCCGTGCCGCGCTCGGCGAGCGCAGCGATCACGCCGTGGTACTGCTGCATCGGGGCGCACCACGGCACGTTCGCCGCCTCGACCCCGCGCTTCAGCGCGGCCCGGTCCCCCGACCCGCTCACCTCGAGGTCGAGGCCGAGCCCGTGGAGGAACGTCGCGAAGAACGGGAAGAGCCCCTTCAGCTGGAAGGCGTCCGCGATCGCGACGGTCCGGCCGCCCCGCCGCTCCGAGAGCCGACGCGCCAGCCCCTCGGTCATCGCCGCGCGCTCCCGGAACGGGTCCGGCGCGCCGTCGGGCAGCTTCTTCCGGCGGGTTCCCTGGTCGTGCAGCGAGCAGCCGCCGCCCCAGGTGAACCGGCGACGCTCCCCCTCGAGCGCGGTCGTGAGCCGGTCGATGCGGCACTTGTTGCCGCCGCCGCCGCAGCCGGAGCTCGAGCGACACACGAACGTGTCCTTCGCCTCGACCGCCGCGCCGAGGAAGCGGGACAGCTCGATCGCGGCGGGCTCCTCCGCCGCCGACGCCTCGGCGGCGAGCAGGGAGATGCCGAGCGCGCCGGTCGTCCCGGGGCTCGGCGGCACGATCACGTCGGCGCCCGTCTGCCGGGCGACGGCCGCGGCGAGGGCGTCGCTCGCGAACGGCATGCCCTGACAGAACACCACGTCCCCGACGGAGCGGCTCCCCTTCACCCGGTTCAGGTAATTCGAGATCACCGACTCGTACAGGCCGGCGACGATCCGCTCGCGCGTCACGCCCGCCGCGACGGCCTCGTCGATCACCTCGGCCATGAACACCGAGCAGTGCTGGCCGAGGCCGGCGCTGCCGTCGGCGCCGATCGCGATCGCGCCGAGCGCGGAGACGTCCTCGACGCCTCCGAAACGGCGCCCCTGCTCCTCGATGAACGACCCCGTGCCCGCGCTGCACGCCTCGTTCATCGCGGCGTCGACGACGCGGCCGCCGGCGAGCCGGATGTACTTCGCGTCCTGCCCCCCGATCTCGAAGATGGTGTCGACGCGCGGGTCGTGGTGCGTCGCGCCGCGGGCGTGGGCGGCGATCTCGTTCAGCACGAAGACCGTGCGTGGCCCGAAGCAGGTCGCGAGGAGCGAGCCGACGATCTCGCGCCCGCTGCCGGTCACGCCGAACGAGCGCACCCGTGCGCCCGCCACCGGCCCTGCGAGGAACGCCCGCACCAGCTCCTGCGCCGCGGCGACGGGGTTGCCGCTCGTGCGGACGTACCCCTCCCACGCGGGCTCCCCGCGCGCCGCGTCGAGCGCGACCGCCTTCGAGCCGGTCGAGCCGATGTCGAACCCGAGCACCACCTCGGCGCCGACCGCCGACGGCGCCTTCCGCTCCATCCGGCGGACGCGCCCGAGCGCCGTCGAGAGCGGCTCCACCATCCGGATGTCGGCCGGCGGCGTGGGCCGCACGAGGCGCGCGAGCGGCACCGCCCCCGCGTGCTCGCGCGCCGCCTCGACGGCGCACCCGACCGCCTCGAGGACCTGCGCGTGGCCCGCGTCCGTGTCGACGAGCTCCATCCCATTCCGGACGAGGAAGCGGCGGAAGTGCTCGCGGACGCGGCGCGCGCGGGTCACGCCGCCGACGAGCAGGACGCGCCGCGGCGAGCGGCGCGGCTTCACGAGCACCTCCGCCGCTTCGGCGATCGCGTCGAGGAGGCCGGCGAGGATGCGCTCCCGCTTCTCGCCCTTGTTCGCGAGGTGGGTCATGTCGGTCTTCAGGATGACCGGGCATCGTCCGGAGAGCGGCGCCGCGTCGGCCACCTCCTCCGCGAGCGCGGCCGCCTCGTCGACGGAGAGACCGAATCGCTCGACGAGCTGCTGGAGGAAGTTCCCCGTCCCCTGCGCGCAGCGCGAGTTCTCGCGCCAGGCGGAGCCCCCCTCGCGCGCCTCCAGCACGGCGACGCCGCGGCTGCCGATGCTCACGACGGTGAGCGGCTCCGGGCCATGCAGGAAGCGGAGCCCGCGCAGCATCGCCTGCTTCGTGGGGATGCGGCGGAGCGCGATCTGCCGGGAGAGGCGCCCCGTCGTCACCGCGGAGGAGACCGTGTCCCAGTCCCACAGCGCGAGCAGCTCCGAGAGCCGCGGTCCGGGCTCCTTCGCATGCGCTACGACGGCGTGCCGGACGAGCCGCAGCCCCTCGCCCTCGCGGGCGAGCTCCGCGAGCTTGATCGTCTCCGCACCGACGTCGATCCCGACGAACCGCTCCATCCAGCCTCCCGCGCTGCGGCGCTGCCTCGTCCCGCGGAGAGTCGCCGGCCCGCCCGGATGTGACGCAGCGTATTCGACGGCGCGTGCGCGCCGCGCCCCGTCACACCCCGACCTGCCCGCGCCTCCTGTATGTTTACCACGTGGGGGGCACATGCGAACGGGACTGATCGCGATCACGCTGCTCGCGTGCGTGCAACCGGCGCGCGCGCAGGTCGTGCTGAAGCTCGGCACGCTGGCGCCGCAGGGGTCGGCCTGGCACGAGATCCTGCGCGAGATGGGGCGGGAGTGGGAGGAGGCGTCGGCGGGCGCCGTGAAGCTCAAGATCTACGCGGGCGGAACGCAGGGCGGCGAGGGCGACATGATCAGGAAGCTCGGGATCGGCCAGCTCCAGGCGGCGGCGCTCACAAACGTCGGGATGCACGATCTCATCCCGCTGCCGAAGGCGCTCTCGACGCCGCTCTTCTTCGCCTCGGAGGCCGAGGCCGACTGCGCCCTCGAGGCGGTGCGACCGACGATCGAGGGGGCGCTGCACGAGCGGGGCTACGTCGTGATCCAATGGAGCCGGCTCGGAGCCCTCTACCTGTTCTGCGACGCGCCGCGCAGGACGCCCGCAGAGATGGCACAGGCCCGGTTCTTCGCCCAGGAGGGCGACAACGCCGCCTCGGACGCGTGGCGCGCGGTGGGATTCCGTCCGGTCCAGCTCTCCGCCACGGATCTCTACCCCGCGCTCGCGACCGGGATGATCGAGTGCGTCCCGAGCCTCCCCGTGTACGTGCTGACGGCGCACCTCCACGAGAAGGCGCGCCACATGATGGATCTCGCGTGGGGGCACATGTACGGCGCGACGATCGTCCGCCGCGACACCTGGGAGCGGATCCCGGCGGATGTCCGGCCGCGCCTGCTCGAGATCGCTCGGCGGCGCGGCGCGGCTGCAGACGCCGAGGTGCGCCGCCTGAACGCCGACGCCCTCGCCGCGATGCAGCGGCAGGGGCTCACGGTGACGCCCGTCGACGCCGGCCCGTGGCGGGAGGTCATGACGAAGGCGCACACCCTGCTCCGCGGCCAGGTCGTGCCGGCGCCGTTCTACGACGAGCTCGTGCGCGTCCGCGCCACGTGCCGTGCGCGCGCGGCCGGGGCGCCGGCGCGCCCCTAAACGGGCGCGCCCGCATCAGCGGGCGCGGAGTCGAAGCACGCGCCTTGGAACGCTGGCGCCCTTCGACTTCGGGGCGCTGCGCGCCCCTACGCTCAGGGCGAACGGAACCTTCCCGGTGTTTCCGAATCGCGCTCGGTCGTTTAGAACGCATCCCATTCCGGGATGCGCTCCGCGGCTCAGCCCGTCCGCGCGCCGCAGGTCGGGCACAGGCTGCCGCGAATGGCGGTGCCGCACGAGCAGATCCGGACCGCGGCGGGGGCTTCCGCGGCCGCGACGCCGAGCAGCGGCAGGCGCATGCCGCAGCGGCTGCAGATCCGCTCCTCCGGCATGGCTGGCGTGCGGCAGTACCGGCAGACCGCGATCGGCGGGAGCGCGGTGGGCGCGTCGCCCGGGATGCCTTCCGATGTGGGCTCGAGGTCGGGCGTCGATTCGACGTCCACGTCCACCGGCGCCGCGCGCGTCGCCTCGAAGTCCGGCATCACGTCGGGGAGATCGACCGCGGCCGCGTGACGGGTCGGCTCGAGCTCCGCGATCCGATCCTCCGCGGCCGCTACGCTCGGCGCGTGAAGCGTGGGCTCGAGACCATCGACGGGAGGGATCGCCAGATCGGCCGCGGTCGGACCGTGGGCGAGCCGCTTGCCGCAGACCTCGCACTCCGCGCCCTGGTCTTGCGGGTGCTCGCAGACGGGGCAGACGATCATCGACCGATTGTAGCGCGGCTGGAGCGGGTCTACCGCCGGGGGTGGGTGAGCGGCACGAACCGCACGGGAATGAGGTCGCTCTGCACGTTCGCGCCGTCGTTCCCCTTGTCGAGCACCCGGAGCATCTGCACGTCCAGCTCGGCACCCACCGGAAGGATCATCCGCCCTCCCGGGGCGAGCTGGGCGACGAGCGCGGGCGGGATCTCGGGCGAGGCGGCGGTGACGAGGACACGGTCGAACGGAGCCTCCTCCGGCCACCCCAGCGCCCCGTCGCCGCTCCGGAGCCGGACGTTGGCGAGCCCGAGCGTCCGGTGAAGCAGCTCCCGCACGCGCTCGGCCAGCTCCGGGACGACCTCGACGGAGAAGACCTCCTCGGCGAGGTGCGCCAGGATCGCCGCCTGGTACCCCGACCCGGTGCCGACCTCGAGCACGCGCTCCTCGCCGGAGAGCCGGAGCCGCTCCGTCATGTAGGCGACGACGAACGGCTGCGAGATCGTCTGGCCGAATCCGATGGGAAGGGGGCGGTCGGCCTCGGCGGCCTCCCGCAGGTGCTCGGGCACGAAGACGTGCCGCGGCACCTGCGCGAACGCCGCGAGCACCCGCTCGTCCCGGATCCCCTGGTCCCGCAAGAAGGCCGCCAGCTCGGCGCTCACGCCTTCGATGATAGGGCGCGCGGCGCGGCCTCGCCCGCCGTTCCCTCCGCGGGAGCGCCGCCGGCCCGGATCACCCGACCTGGGCGAGCGAGAGGCGCTCCGCCCATCGGGCGTTCAGCGCCTCCGCCGCGGGGAGGTGCTCGGGGCGGACGAGGTCGGGATCGCGCTCGACGAGCGCGAAGGCGTCCTCGCGCGCCTCCTCGAGGATCTTCTCGTCGCGATACAGGTCGGCGACGTCGAGGATGGCGAGGCCGGACTGCCGGGTTCCGAGTAGCTCGCCGGGACCCCGGATGCGGAGGTCCTCGCGCGCGATCTCGAATCCGTCCTGGGTCCGCTCGACCGCCCGGAGCCGCTCGCGCGCGTCGTCGCCGGCGCGGCGGAAGTGCGCGACGAGGAGGCAGTGGCTCCTCGCCGCGCCGCGACCGACCCGTCCGCGCAGCTGGTGGAGCTGCGAGAGCCCGAATCGCTCCGCGTGCTCGACGATCATCACCGTCGCGTTCGGCACGTCGACCCCGACCTCGATGACGGTGGTCGCGACGAGGACCTGCAGCGCCCCGGCGCGAAAGCGGTCCATGACCTCGCGCTTCTCCTCCGCCTTCATCTGCCCGTGCAGGAGCCCGACCGTCGAGCCGGGGAAGACCTTCGCGAGCTGGGCCGCGCCCGTGGTCGCGTCGGCGAGGTCCGTCTTCGCCGACTCGGCGACGAGCGGGTACACCACGTAGACCTGCCGCCCCGCCTCGATCTCCCGGCGCGCCACGTCGTAGGCGGCCCTGCGCTGCGAGTCGCCGTAGAGCTTCGTCGCGACCGGCGTACGCCCGGGGGGCAGCTCGCCGATCTTCGACTGGTCGAGGTCGCCGTAGAACGCGAGCGCGAGCGTGCGCGGGATGGGCGTGGCGGTGAGGACGAGCACGTCCGGCCGTCGCCCCTTCGCGACGAGGGCGAGCCGCTGCATCACGCCGAAGCGATGCTGCTCGTCCACGACGACGAGCCCGAGCTTCTCGAAGGCGACGTCCTCCTCGATGAGCGCGTGGGTCCCGACCGCGATGCGCGCGCGTCCCTCTGCCACCGCCGCGCGCGCCGCCCGCTGCGCCTTCCCGCGCGCGCTCGCGCCCACGAGGGCGACGAGATCAGTCCCCGCGGCGAAGCCGCGCTCCTCTTTGGGGGCCCCCTGGGGGGCCTCGATGCCGCTCCCCGCGAGCCAGCCGGAGAGCGTCGCGGCGTGCTGCTCCGCCAGGATCTCGGTCGGCACCATCAGCGCAGCCTGCCAGCCCGAGCGGACCGCCAGCATCATCGCGGCGAAGGCCACCGCGGTCTTCCCCGAGCCGACGTCGCCCTGCAGGAGCCGGTTCATCGGCTCCGGGCGCGCCATGTCGCTCGCGATCTCGCCGAGCGCGCTCCGCTGGGCGGCGGTGAGCGCGAACGGCACCGGCGCGATCGCCTGCGCCACCGCAGCCGCCGAGCCGTCGAAGGCGATGCCGGTCTGCGCGCGCATCCCGCGCCGGCGGCGCGCCAGGGCGAGCTGCAGGAAGAAGAGCTCCTCGTACACGAGCCGGCGGAACGCGGGGGTGGCCCGCGCCGCGGCGAGCGCAACGTCCGTCCCGCGCGGCGGGAAGTGCGCCTCGCGGAGCGCGCGGGCGCGCGACACGAGCCCGCGGCGCTCGCGCACGTCCGGCGGCAGGTCGTCCGGGACGAGCGGTGCGAGCTCGTCCACGAGCCGCTTCATCAGCTTGCGGAGCGCGGGATGCTGGTGATCCGCCGGCCCGGGGTAGACCGGAACGATCCGGCCGAAGCTCGCCGAGTCGCCCGCGTGGACCTTCTCCGTGTCGGGCTGCACCATCTGCCGCCGCCGCCCGTAGCCCTCCGTCACCTTGCCCCAGGCGAGGAGCGAGTCGCCCTGCTGGAACTGCCGCTGGCGCCACGGGGGCGGATTGAAGAAGACGAGCTCGAGCGAGCCGGTCGGATCGGAGACGCCGACCTTGAGCATCGGCTGGCCGCTGCGCATCCGCTGGGTGCGAACGTGGGTGACCGTGGCGAGGACGATCCCCTCGTCGCCCGTCCGGAGCTCGGCAGCCCGGCGCAGGGCGGTGCGATCCTGGTACGCGCGCGGCCAGAACTCGAGGGCCTGCTCGACCGTGGCGCGCCCCCGCTCCTCGAGCAGGCTTCGCGGCGCGGGGTGCGCCTTCGGCACGGCCGCGAGCGGGGTCTGCAGGCGGCGGCGCCGTTCCGCGCGCTCCTCGGGGCTGCGCGGCGGCGGAGCCTCGTGCCACTCCGCCTCCGCCCTTCGACTCCGCGCCGACGCTTCCGCGTCGGCACTACGCTCAGGGTGAACGGCCGTGCTTTCGGCCGCCACCGGATTCGAGGTCGGAGTCGGGACCGTGGTCGTGGGCGTGGACGTGGTCGTGGACGTGGGGGCCGTCCGCCCCCGCGACAGCATCTCGATGCGCGCGCTCCGCGCCACGTCCCGGAGCTCCGGCGGGAGCGGGATCAGCGCCGACAGGTGTGCGGCGATCCGCGCGAGCGCCCTCCTCCGATCCTTCGGCGGGAGCGCGTCGAACCCCTTCGCCTCCTCCTCGAGGCGCGCGAGCGCCGGCGAGTCGGGCACGCCCGCCGCCCGCGCTCGCGTCACCGCGCCGCGCGCCGTGGCGCCGAACCCGGCGAGCCGGCTCGCGTGCGCCTGCCCCGCGAGCGCGAACCGGAGCGGCGGCACGAGCGCGAGCAGCGCCCGCGCGGCTGTCGTCTCCGGCAGCTCGCCCCCCGTCCCCTCCGACGCGTCGCCCGGTGCTCGCCCCACGCGCGAAGGGTATCAGCCGGGTCGGACGCGCGCAGCGGCCGCGCTACTCGGCGGACTCGCCTGGCAGCTCGTCCTCGACGAACTCGACGGCCTTGATCTCGTACTCCTTCTCGCCGCCGGGGCTCCGCACGACCGCGGTGTCGCCCTCCGACTTCCCGATGAGGGCGCGGGCGATCGGGCTCGTCACGGAGATCCGGCCCTGCTTCAGATCGGCCTCCAGCTCGCCCACGATCCGGTAGGTCACCTCGTCACCGCCGTCCGACTCCTCGATCGTCACGGTCGCGCCGAAGACGACGCGGTCGCCAGCGTGCCTCGAGACGTCGATCACCTCGGCGCTCGCGATCCAGTGCTCCACCTGCTGGATGCGCCCCTCGACGTGGCTCTGCTTCTCCTTCGCCGCGTGGTACTCCGCGTTCTCGGAGAGATCGCCGTGGGACCGCGCCTCCGCGATCTCCTTCACGATCTTCGGGCGCTCGACGTTCTTCAGCCGCTTCAGCTCCTGCTTCAGCCGCAGGAGACCGCCCGGGGTCATGGGGACGCGCTGGGACATCCGTCACCTTCCTCGAAAAAGCAGGCGGCCGGCCCGGAACCCCGGGACGGCCGCTTCCTGTCCCTTTTCACTAGAGCGGCGGGGGCCGCCCTGTCAACCGCGGGAGCAGTGGTACTCCTGGATCGACCGGACGCTCGGGCTCCCTCGCCGGGCCGCCTCCATCGCCGCTACCGCCGCCCGGGCGGCGGTCAGCGTCGTGCAGTAGGGCAGCCCCTTCATGAGCGTCTCGCGACGGATGGAGTAGCTGTCGGCGATCTCCTGCTTCCCGGCGGTGGTGTTCACGACGAAGTGGACGTCGCCGTCCTTGATCCGGTCGACGATCGAGGGGCGCCCCTCCTGGACCTTCTTCACGGGCGTGGTGGCGATCCCGCGGGCGCCGAGGTAGCGGCTCGTGCCGGCCGTCGCGAGGACCTCGAAGCCGATCGTGACGAGCGTACGGGCGATCTCGACGGCGGCATCCTTGTCGCCGTCGCGCACCGACACGAACGCCCGCTTGCCCGGGCCCGGCTGCGGGAGCGCGTTCCCCGCCGCGGCCTGCGCCTTGTAGAAGGCGCGCGCGAAGTCCTCGTCCACCCCCATCACCTCGCCCGTCGAGCGCATCTCGGGGCCGAGCATCGTGTCCACTCCGGGGAAGCGAGCGAACGGGAAGACCGCCTCCTTCACCGACATGTGTCGCGGGCGCTTCGTGCCGACCGCGCCCGCCTCGGCGACGCTCTTTCCCACCATGCAGAGCGCGCCCGCCTGCGCGAGCGCGAGGCCGGTGGCCTTCCCGACGAACGGCACGGTCCGGCTCGCCCGCGGGTTCACCTCCAGCACGTAGACGTCCTTGCCCTGGATGGCGAACTGCACGTTCATGAGCCCGATGACGCCGAGCTCCTTCGCGAGCGCCACCGCCTGGCGCTCGATCTCGAGGACGACCTCGGGGGCGAGGCTGAAGGGCGGGAGCGCGCAGGCGGAGTCGCCGGAGTGGATCCCGGCCTCCTCGATGTGCTCCATGACGCCCCCCACCACCACGTCCTTCCCGTCGGAGACGACGTCGACGTCGATCTCGGCCGCGTCCTTGAGGAACCGGTCCACCAGCACCGGCCGCTCGTTCGAGGCCTGTACCGCCTCGCGCAGGTAGGTCTCGAGATCCTTGTCGTCGTAGACGACCTCCATCGCGCGGCCGCCGAGCACGTAGGACGGGCGGACCATGACCGGATACCCGATGCGCCGCGCGATGGCGAACGCCTCCTCGGCGCTGCGCGCCATCCCGTTCTGCGGCTGGCGGAGGCCCACCTTGTCGATGAGCGCCGCGAAGCGCTCGCGGTCCTCGGCGCGGTCGATCGCGTCGGGCGTCGTACCGAAGATGGGCACCCCCAGCTCGTGGAGCGGCACCGCGAGCTTCAGCGGCGTCTGCCCGCCGTACTGGACGATGAGCCCCTTCGGCTTCTCGACGTGGACGATCTCGAGCACGTCCTCGAGGGTGAGCGGCTCGAAGTAGAGCCGGTCCGAGGTGTCGTAGTCCGTCGAGACCGTCTCCGGGTTGCAGTTGACCATGATGGTCTCGAACCCGGCCTTCGAGAGCGCGAAGGACGCGTGGACGCAGCAGTAGTCGAACTCGATGCCCTGGCCGATCCGGTTCGGCCCGCCCCCCAGGATCATCACCTTCGGCCGGCTCGTCGGCGCCGCCTCGCACTCCTCCTCGTACGTCGAGTAGAGGTAGGGCGTGTGGGCCTCGAACTCGGCGGCGCAGGTGTCCACCCGCTTGAACACCGGCCGCACGCCGGCGGCGTGGCGCGCCTCGCGCACCGCCTT
>WNFU01004474.1_pt1 | contig 20835 bp, 16 predicted proteins | sample 5400121 | NCBI WGS metagenome assembly WNFU01 (sample SAMN13153360, study PRJNA577476) | soil metagenome | isolation source: 100 cm soil or saprolite under grassland replicate 1 | place: USA:California | collected 2016-06-15 | reverse complement strand
CCATCCACACCGCGCTGTCGGGCAAACCCTGGCTACCCACACCCACGATCGCCTGACCACTCGCACCATGAATGAACCACCCAGCTGATCAGCGACAAGTCGCATAAGCCCACGTCAACCGGACCCCTGAATGGACACATGTTTACCACCGCATCTCGTTGCGGCGCCATCCAGAACGCGTCGACACGGCGGTGCAGGAGTTGCTCTCGATAGTGTTCGTCGGCGTCGCCATCGACGTGTCGGCGGCGATGCTGCTCGTGCTGGTCACAGGTGTGTTCTCGCTGCGCGCGCCGAATTTATCCAGGCTGATCATCAACCCCTACGGGTACAGCGCCGCCCATCTTTCGCTGGTCGCCGTATGGGCAGCCGCGGTGCTGGCCGTGACGATCGGGCTCGCTGTGCTGGTCGGTCTGCAACCGTGGAACCGGTGGCTGCCGGCGAGCTGGCGCACATGGCGAAACAACCGCAGTCGCCGCACGCAGGACCAGCAGTCATCGTGGTGGCTGCTCTTCCATGAACACCTGGACGCCACGATCCACGTCGGCTGCGCGCTTGACGACGGCAGCTACGTGGCCGGGCGCCTGCACAACTACAGCAAGGCCGCCGCCGAGACCGGCGACCGCGAGCTGGCGCTGAGCGGGGACATTTTCTACCGGGCACCCGGCGAGCCGACCGGCGGCATATTGCCGGCCGTGAACGCCGTCTCAATCAGCGCGCGCCACTTGGTGTTGCTGACCGTCACGTATGTGATGGCAACGCCGGCACCAGCGTCGACACCCGCGCAAGCACCTGTGCCCGCGCAAGCACCTGTGCCCGCGCAAGCACCTGTGCCCGCGCAAGCACCTGTGCCCGCGCAAGCACCTGTGCCCGCGCAACCGGCCGCGCCCCAGCCGCCGGTCACGACTCCGACAGCTACGCTCGCAACACCGCCGCCGACCCTGGGGCAGCCATGAGCGCCGTCGTCGCGGGGTCGTGGGGTGGCTACAGGGTGAGCCATCTCGTCCTGGCCTCGCTCGTCCGGGCTCAGGCGCTTGCCCTATCCCGGCGCGGGGCACCGGAGCTCGCCGACGTCGCCCGCGCCGTCCTGACCGCGCCGCGCAGTCATGCCGTCGCCGCTCTGACGGCGGTCGGAATCAACTGCGACGAGCTGGCGGCGACGCTGGTAGCGACGGGCGCGGGATCCGGTAGCTTCGATCAGCAGGTGAGCCGGCTGCTGGCACGCGCCGATCAGGAACGGCATCGTGTCGGCGATCCCCACGTCAGTTCGATATACCTGATGGGCGCGCTCGCCGAGTCACCGGATCCGGGGCTCCGCCCACTCCGCGACGTACGCGTTGGGTCAGACCTGCTGCTGAGCGGGACGGCGCGGACACGCGCGCGGGTCGATTCCGACGATGTCGCGTTCGCCGCGGCGCCCGCGCCCGCTGTCCTTCACACACCGGCGACACCGCCTCTGGCCGACCTCATGACCCGGACGGGGTCGCGCCGGTCCGCGTCGATCGTCAAACTCCTCAACAGTCAGATGCCGTCCGGACCGAACGCGACCAGCTCTCCCTACGGCAAGGTCCGCGCCGGCCGGTGGGCCACGGTGCAGGCATTCCATCAGCTGCTGATTGTGACGGTGATGCTGGTCGCCATCGATGTAGGTGCACAGTGGTGGATGTACCCGTTGCTGCTCGGCAGCTTGGCCACGCCGACCTACGCGCCGGTACCCGTCTGGGGTGCGTTCGTCGCCACGACCATGGTCTTCACGCCGACGCCGGTCGCCGTGGTCGTCCTGCTGGCGGCGCTCACCGGAGGTACTGGGGCTTGGTACGAGCTGTGGATGAAGCGGGTGGACCTCGCTGATCCGATGGTGAGCCTCCGGCAGCTGCGCCGAGCCCCGAGGCACACTCTCGGCTCGATGATCCGCAACCGGCTGGGACTGGCCGATGAGGAGTGAGACGGTGAACAACGGCCGCCGTGGCGGCGGGCGGCGGTGGCTGGAGTCGGACGCGGCCGCAGCCCGCTGGCTGCGGGAGTACGGCCGCGCGGAGCGTCAGCTCGAGGATCGGACGACGTTCGTCGAGGTGGTCGCCGCCGCCCGTTCGGTCGGCCTTACCGCGGCCGTAGAAGTGCTGCTCGATGCGATCGGCAACCGTCGGCGGATAAGACCTGCCCGCACCGACCGACACCGCATCGGTTCCTACATCGCCGACTGCGAACGGCTGATCCTGCGTGATGTCCTGATGCGGCCCTTACTGCGGCGGATGACGGTGGTGGCGGCGGTCTGCGCCGGACTCGCGGCGCTCGTACTGCCGATGGGGACACGCGACGGTGTGCAACTGGGGGTGCTCGCGGTCGCCCTGCTCGTGGTTGGTCGGCGTGACGTGCCGGCGATCGTCCTGCTGTGCCTGGCCGGCTCCGTCAGCATCGTCGTGGACCTGAACCGGTGGTGGTGGTGCCTGCTGGGTCTCCTCGCCGGCTGGAACCTCATCAGTTATCTCAAGCTACGGGGCATGCTGCGGCCGCCCTGGTGGGCAAAGGGTCCGGTGCTCGGGATATTGCCGCGGCGAATCCGACTGCGGTTGCTCCTCACGCGCCGGTCGGCCTTGTTCGCCAACGCGATTGACCTGGCGTCGTCCGCACGCGCCGAGCTCGCCGGTCCGTTCGTGTCTGCGTGCCGCGACGTTCCCGCCGCCCTGCAGCCCATGATCGAGATCTGTCAGGCCCTTGTCGCCTTCGACGGCGGTGACGTCCGGGCCGCCCTGACGCTGGCGGCCCACGCCACAGCGTCAGACCGGGCGATGCCGGCGACGGTGCGCGGCTGGTGTCTCGGACAGCTGTCGGACATTCTCGGGCAAAGCGGCAACCCGACGGCGGGACAACGCCGGCATGAGGCCATCGAGCTGCTTCGGCCCCGTTCCTGCCGCCGGTATGCGAGGGCGCTTCGGACCGCCGAGATCCAGGAGCACATCACCCAGTGGCCGCTGCGTGACGCGGTCGCGGTGATCCACCGGTACCGCCGGATCGCGCTACGCAGCCGCGACTTCGACCTGCTCCATCTCACCGAGATGTGGCTCACGCGCCTGATGATCGCTAGCGGCGACGTTGAGGACGCCGCGGTGCTCCTCGAAGAGCTCGTAGGCGGCGACGACGGACGCGTTGCCATGTTCAGTGGGCGCGACGAGACTGCAAACGACCTGCTGTTGCGTGCCGGTGTCCAGATTGGCCGGCTCGACCGTGCGCGCACCGACCCGCGCCGGGACGTGCTCGTGGCGCTGGCCATGCTCGACGCCAACACCCGCCCGCTCGCAGCGACGGCGGGACACCTCCTGCTCGCGAAGCTCGAGCGGGCCGCGGGAGCGCCGGACACCGCCCTGGCGTACGCAGCCTCCGCGCTCTCGGCCGCGCAGCACGGGCGGTACATGTTGCCGTCGGCAGGCTGGCGGGAGTTCTGGAGCAGGGTGCAACTCGACGCACACGCCACCGCGCTAGCATTCGCGGCGGCGGGGCCCGACAGCGAGCTCGTCGCAGAGGTGATCGAGGTGACCCGCGGCGAGGTGCTGCCCGCGGTGTCGGATGCCCGCACGCTTTCGGCGCTCGTCGCCCTCGATGCGACAGCCACGGACACCCCGCTGATCGGTACGCGGGAACCCGGGGCGGAGCCCAGCGGTGTCGAGAGCGACGGCGCGTCAGCGGTGCTGGTCCTCCAAGGGCTGAGCCCGGTGCGTCAGCCGCCTCGGATCCGCATCGGCTCGGGGCTGCGTCTGCCCGGACTGGACGGCTCGCTCGAGGAGATCCCGCTCGACCGCGAGATCACGTCGATCGCGCCGTGCACCTGGTACTGGAGCGCCGCAACCGTCCTCGACGTCTACTACTGGGCCGTGCGCGATCCGGCGGGCGTCTGGACACACGGCACGGTGGCGTTCGGCCCGGACTCCCCCGCCGCGGCGGCCTACGCGGACCTGCTCGACGCGCTGCCGTTCGCCCGCGCCGGCGACGATGCACAGACGATCAGAGCACGAATTATGCGCGGACCGCTGGCGCGCGGCGCGACGCCGGAGGCCGAGCGCACGCTGCTGGCACGCGTGGCAGCCGCGTTCCTGCCTCCGACCCTCGTCGAAGAGCTGCGTTCGGGTCCGGACGGCGCAACCCTCGTGGTGTCGCTGCCCACCGCGCTCGGCCACCTTCCCGTCGCGGGTCTCCCCCTGGGCCCGGACACGGATCTGCGGGTCGTCGAACGCGCGGCCGTCGTACACATGCCGTCCTGGGGCATCGTGCACACCGCCCGGCGTACCCGCACCGGGCAGCGTCCGCAACGATGGCCGGCGCGAATGGCGATCGTGGCCCCGCACGGTGGGAACGACATGGACCTCCTCACCCGGCCGGGGGGTGTGCAACGGGTGATCCGCGGCCCGGTGAGCAAAACCGACCTGCGCAACGTACTGCACGCGGTGTCCGGGGACCGTGCGTGGCTGTTGACCCTCATCGGGCACGTCGACCCGGTCCCTGGCAACGCCGCCGCAAGCGGGCTGCGGCTGGCGGCTACAGACGGGACCGACGAACGGCTCACCATGAACGACCTGGTGACCACCAGGCACGACGACCGGCCATTCGAGCTGCCCGAGCGGGTCGTCCTCATCGGGTGCGGCAGCATCGGACTCGGTGACGCGCCCGACCTCACCCGGGATCGCACCCCCACGAGCGAATGGCTCGGCCTCGGATCTGCGGTCGTCCTGGCCGGCGCCACGCACGTGTGCTGCACGCTGTACACCGTCTACGCCAACAACGACCTGAAACGCATGACCGACAGCCTGATCGCGGGTCTGGAGGAGGACGTCGACGCGGTCCGCAGTCTGCGCCGGGTGCAGCTCGCCGAACTGGCCCGCTGGCGTGACGGTCGGCAGACCTGGCCGGTGCTGTGGCTGTCGCTGGCGTACGTCGGCGTGGGGTGCACCATGGTCCGCACCGCGCTGGCCGAGTTCGCCGCGATCCACGAACCGCCGGCGAGCTCTGCATGGCCAGGGACTGCGGTGTCTGCCGAGCGGACCGCGAAGGCCATGGCGGAGGCGACCGCCCTATTCGACCGGCTGGTCGCGGCGGATCCGGCCGCGTTCGGCGCGGCGCGGCGCCGCCTCGCCATCACGGCCGCGCATCTGACGCACGGGACGAGCATCCCGGTGCCCCCGCGCCCGGCGACCGGTCTGGTCCCGGTGTCCGCGCCGCCCTTACCGGTACCGGCACAGGAGCCGGAGTCGCAGCCGACACGGGACGGCCCGCCACCGGCCGCCGCAGCAGTGACCGCGACCGAACCGGTACCGCCGGTCGTGACCGAGCCATCTGAGCCGCCCGATCCCGACTGGCTCCACGCGCTCGTGGATGAGGCCGGCGAACGGTGCTGGACGCTCCGACTTGCGCTGATCGAGGCCCGCCGGCTCGGGCACGCCCATTTCGGGCCCGAACACCTCCTGATCGCCGCGTTACGCGACGGGGGCTGCGCCGCCGCGGTGGAATCCCTGGGCGTACCGGTCTCCCGCCTGCGCGACACCGTCGCCGGGTGGTACCGCACCGGAGCCGCCGCACCCATCGAGCTCGATCCGGCGGTACGCATGATCCTACGCTCGGCCGCGCAGGAGGCCATCGGCACCGGAGCGGACCGGATCCTCCCCGCGCACCTGCTACTCGCGGTTCTGCGCACCGGCGACGGCGTCGGCGCGGCCCTGTTCGACGCCTGCGGCGCCGACCGGGACGAGGCCTCGGTACGACTCGTCGCCGGCCTGATCGGGCCGGCGCTGCAGGCGTGTATGGGACCACTGCACGACGCGGGCAGGGCAGTGGCCGGACATCGCTTGACGCTTCCCGCCCGGCTCGCGATCGGGCACGCGCTGGATCTGGCCGCCGCCGCCACGGCCCGGTTCCTCGGACCGGACCACCTGATCGCGGGGGCCGAGGCACACCGCTGGTCCATCGAAACGCCTCCGCCGCTACCTGTCACCGCGGGCGGTCGGGGCACGGTCCGGGTCACGCCGGCCGCCCGGCGGGCACTTGCCGCCGCGAGCGCCGCCGCTGATGCCGACGGCCAGTTCGGCATCGACGTCGAGCACCTGCACCGGGCCGCCGCGCCCCGGGAACCCGTCGCGTGGCCGGTGCCCGACGAGGCGCTCCGAGCCGTCGCCAGGCGCGCCTGCCTCCTCGCGAGCCGGCGGCGCTCGATGTTCGCGTGCCCCGACGACATCTGGTCGGCCGTCACGGATCCGGCGGTCCGGGGTGACGTGGGTTCACCCGTGCCGGTGCTCACCCCACGGGCGAAGCATCTGCTCACCCGCGCGGCCGGGCACCCCCGGCCGCTAGAGCATCTGCGCGACCTCGCCGAGCCGCCAATGCCGGCCGGGGAACGAACCGCCGCATGAGCCGCTGCCGTCACGCCGGTGAACCGCTGCGGCAGGCACGCCGCCTGCGCGCCGCCGGCCAGCTCGCCGCCGCCCTGGATGTGTACCTCGACATCCTCGCCGCACACCCGACCGGGCACCGGTGCAGGGGCACAATCGCGATCGAGGCGGCCCAACTGGGCTACACCCTGGATTGTCTGTACCTGACCAACTGCCTTGCCGGTGCCGCCTTCGACGAGGCCACCCGGCCCCGCGACGCAGCCGAGGCGTGGACCCTCCTGGCGATGGTGGACGCACGCGCGCGCCGGCACGAACGGGCCGGCAAGTATCTGCAGGAGGCGCTCGCAGCCGCCCGACGACACCGCCGGACGCGCCGGGCCCTCCAGTTCGCCAAGCTAGCGGCGGACATCCTCGCACAGCCAGCTCCTGCCCGTCCCCCGACCCCCGCGGACCGCGGCGTCACAGAGGCCGCCTTCGATACGCAGGCCCCCCGCGGGGGAGGTCGCGTCGAACGGGCGCTCGCGCGGGTCGGATACGCGTCCGCGGTGCGGGCAGCCGGACGCCACGCCGAGGCGCGAGCCAACTATGCCGCGGCCGCGGCCGAGCTCAGCCGGGAACGTGCGGTGCGATCGCTGCGTCGCCCGCGGACCGCTTCGCTGCGCGATTACCGCGACGTGGTGGTCGGGGTCGGCTGGGCCACCGCAGTCGCCGGACAGGTGCTGGCGGGAGCTGACTACGTGCCTGATGATGCCATGGCGGCCGCGTCGCTGCTCGCTGCATCGGGACTTACCTACCAGGCAACGCAGCTCGATCTGCGCCTCGCGCAGGCCGCACGTCGCGCCGGCGACGAGATTGACGCAGCGCTCGCGCTCGAACGCATCGCGGCCCACCAGAGCGCCCACCTGTGCTGGTACCTGGACGACGAACTGGTCGCCGACTGGGCCGAGACCCTGAGCCAGGTACCGCTCATGCGTGGCCCGGGCGTCGTCGGCGACGATGCGCCACCCGCCGACGACGTCCAGCACGGCTGGCTCACCAGCACGGCCAGCGTCGGTCTGATCGCACGACTGTCCGATGTGTACGGCAGGTTGTACCGGCTCGACGCCGAGAACTTCGCCTACACCGACGTCGTGGCAGTGCGTACCCTCGGAATGCACATCGACAAGATCGGCCTGCCCTGGCTAGCGCTGATCGCCGCGCGCACCGAGGTCGCCATGGTCCGCGCGGTGCTCGACACCCCGGACGGGATCAGCTGGGTCGACCTGGCCTGGGCGCTGCGCCGGCACGCGACCCACCTCGACAAGGCCGGCCTCCTCGACGACCAGGTTCCACTGCTCACCGAGGCCGCCGACCTCTACCGTGAACACATCGACGAGGACGGCAGCCACGACGCACTCGGCCACATCTACCATCGGCTCGTCGACGTACACCTCCTTCGCGGGGCGTGGACCGACGCCGCACTCGCGGCGGTCGCCGGGGCCGGCGGGCCGGAGACCGCCGAAGCCGCGCTCGGCCGCCTCGAGCGCGAAGCGCGGATCCGCGACCGGCACGACGTGGCCGACGAGTACGCCGTCGAGCGCAAAGAGATTCTCCGCCTCCTGGCTGTGCAGGAGCCGGCGACCCACGCATCCCGCTATCTCGCCCGTCTCGCTGCCGACATAGACATAGACCTGGACCGGGGTGGCACCGGTGTCGGGCCGGTCAGCGAAGCGACCAGCTTCGCCCGCCAGCTCGTCGCCGCGGACCCGCATACGTACGCCCCGCTTCTCGCCGGCGCCTTCACCGGCTGCGCCGCGGCGCTGGTGCGGCACGGCTGCGCCGCCGATGCGCTCCTACTGCTCGATGATGCGGTCACGCACTGGCGTGCTTCGGTCGAAGCCGGCGTCGCGGCGCCGGTCCGCCTTGCCGACGCCCTGGACATGCGGGCGACCTGTCTTGCCGCGCTCAACCGCGGCGAGGAACACGTGGCGTGCCTGCTCGAGGAGTTTGCAGTGCGGCAGGCCGCGTGGGACTCCACCGACCCGACCGAGCCGGTGCTTGCCATCGCCGACGCGTTGTGGGAGGCGGGACAGCTCGACGCCACGATAGGGGTACTGACCCGGACAATCGACGACGCACCGCGCCACGGCGCCGACATGATTAGGCTGCGGCTGTGCCGTGCACGCTGCCTGCCGACCCTGTGTCGAGGACCCGAGGCGCTCGACGATCTGCGTGTGATCGCTGGGCAGCGGGGCGAGTCGGCGCTGCTGCACGTACTGCGTGGGCGGGCCTACTGGACGATGGAACAGTGGTCCAACGCCATCACCGAACTCAACGAGTCGCTCGCGATGCAGCCCGAGCAGCACGAGGCACGCGAGATTCGCGGCGTTCTGCACCTCCTGCTGGGCCATACCAGCCTTGCGTTGAGCGACCTGCTCGCCGCCGCGCGGGTAGGGCCAGGACACTGGACCACCAGGGCTGCCCTCGCTGACACGTACCTGGTCCTGGGCAACGCGGAGGCCGCTTTGCGCGAGGGACATCTCGCCGTCGATCTCGCGCCGGACGAGGCCACCGCGCGCTGCTCCTACGGCGTCGCACTCTTGGCGAACGGCCACACCGAGGAAGCGCTGGCCCAGCTCGACCAGGCCCTGGCGCTGATCGCCGATCGGCCGAACGACGGGTGGAAGGCGGAAGGCCTGCTGGGCGCCGCGCACTGCCACGTCGCCCGGGGCGACGCGGCGGCCGCGGTGCGCACCGTGCGCGCGGCGATAGCACACAATCCCACGCGGTACCTGGTCTGGGAGACCGTAACGAACCTGCGTTCGCTTGCCCGGGTACTGCCGGCGACCGCCAAGGCGAGCGAGGCCGCGGTGAGTGTGCTGACCGGACGATAAATGTCCGGAGGCTTGCCGTTCTATTGGCTCTACCAGGGCCAGTCTCGTACGCGAGCCCGTCAGTCCGCGACGAACTGGACGCCGATCTCGTCGGCCGACTGCCGGCGAAAACCTTGCTCGGCAGCGCGCAGCTGCTGGTCGTCTGTGGCGTCGCCAGCCGCCCGTCGAGCCGTGATGACCGGCTTGACGAACGCCTCGAGGATATCGCGCTTCGTACCGCGGAACTTCTGAAAGCCCCGGGGCCCGTTGCCGGGTTCCGCGATGACGTCGTCGACGAACAGGTCCGTCACCGTGCCGCTGAGGTTCCAGATATGCAGCCGGCTCTCCTTGACACCACCGACCAGCCGGCGCTTGAGGTCAATGCTGACCGCCTCCACCCGCGCCAGCGGGAAGCACAGGGCCAGGATGGAACCGCCGCCCACCTTGCCCACGACCGTCTCACCCTTCATGACGATCCCGAGCAGCCGTCGGTCGGTCAGTAGCAGTTCGGCGCCGCCATAGAACAGCTGCATCGGGCGGCCGCTCGTGCCGGGTGGCGCCGCGTCCATCGGGATTCCGGCTTCGGTGACGGTAAACAAGCATCCGGCTAGGACTACCCACCGGGCGAGCTCCGCCTCGCCCGGCGCGGCTACAGGCGACGCGTCCCGGTAGTGGAAGTCCAAGGGCGAGTACAGACCCAGTTTTCCGCTGCCGGTATTCAACCGTACGAACGCAGGTAAGAATCGCTCGCTGTTCTCATGGATGGTCCGGGCGACGCTTGACATCGCTGCTCCTCTCCGAGCCCGGATCGATCCTTGTCGGTCCTCGATGCCCGATCGCCGGTCGGAGGTGTTGTTTCACCGGTACTCGGGGAGATCATCAAATCGCCTTGAGTCACGGTGGTATCGACTGAACGTTCTCTCGGGCTCCTCCGAGTGGTGTCAACGGCGACTGAACCTGGCTCTACACGCGGTTGAACACGCTGCACGCCTCCGGCTCAGGCTGCCCGTCGACCACCCATGCAAGCACTGCCTACTTCGATTGCAGGGTAACCCGCTGCTCCACCACCAACTGTGGACGTCTCCCCAGCTCACCAATTGTTTGCGATGTTCTGTGTAGCCCGCCGGCGAGTCGCGTCTACACAAATGATCAACCGGTTGAGCTGGGCGTACGCCCTGGTCGCCTCGGACCGATCCTCATCGTCAGAGCGAACCTTGTACCGCCGGGCCACCCGGCGCGGCCCAGACGACCGATCGCCGCAGCCGTCGGGCCCAGGCCGTCCGGGCCCCCAACAGGCACGACGTGTTCAAAGAAGGCGTTCGGCCCGGAGACCGACGTCACCGAGGTGTTCGGTACCGGCTCGGTGCGCCGCGGTACTAGCTCAAACCGGCACGCAACGTGGACCTGGTGATCGTGTATCGGCAGGAGGACCACCCCGGACTAGGGGCAGCCCGTGGAGCGTGCAAGCCCTACGGCACCTCGGCGGGTGGACGGGGCTGTCGGCGCGGGCTGCGGCACTGGGCTGATCTGGCACTACCCCGGGGCGGCACCCCTCGTCCTGCATCCGCTGCCCTCGCCCCGGGGCACAGGTCTGCCCGGAGGTGCCCGGATGGCACGGCGGCGCCCGGCCGTTCGCCAGCCGGTGTGGTGATGCCACCGCTTCCGGTCTGTCCACAGCCCTATCCACATATGCACAGAGACGGATTGAGAGCGTCGCAGAACGTGACGACAAGTGGTGGCCCGATCGTCTGCCGGTCGAAGCCCTGTCCCGCGGTACCCCTGTGATCGTCAAAGCCCGACCGGTGTGGCCACCCGGCCCTGGAGACCGTGAGCGGTGCGACGGCACATCACAGTGGGCAAGCATGAGCCGAGGCTGGTGCTGCCATGGTCAGCAGGGGCCGGCCGGCGGCGTCCGCTGACGGTGTCTGGCAAGGCCTGCTGCGGGGTGTAGTGCGGGTTGTCGTGTGGGTACGCTGATGCGCACAGCGGGTGGGAGGCGCGCTATGCTCAGCGAATCCGAGCGGCGCAGACTGGCCGAGATCGAGTCGGCGCTGCGGGCTGAGGATCCCGGGTTCGCGCAACGTTTCTCTGCACGGCCCCGCCGGCTGGTGGCGCGTCGGGCCGTCATGGTGCTCACGCTGGTCGCCGCCGTGGTGTTCACCTTCCAGGCCCTGTTCATGAAGGACATGATGGGCGGCACCTACCTGCGGGCGCTGCACCGCTCGTTCGTGCCGGAGTGGCTGTCGATGAACATGATGATGGCCGGCATGGCACCTTCCTGATGATGGGCCGGGACATGCGCGCCATGCAGCCCACCGAACCAGTCTTCTGGCTGGTCATGTCGCTCGGCGTGGTGGTCGGCTTCGCGGTCGCGTACCCGGTGAATGTCTGGATGGTGGCCCGCAACCTCAAGCACGGCCTGATGACCGTGCGCCCGGTGCGGGCCGCGGCCACCCACGAGGGCCACGAGCCCGCACCGGCTCACGCCGGCCACGCCTCCGCCCACGCCGGTCACGGGTCACCGGCGCGAGGCGGGTCGGCCATGCCCGTCGTCACCCGACCGCAGCTGGCCGCGATGGCCATGGTCACCACGCTGGCGTTATTTGCCACGCCGCTGTGGGCGGCGAGCAAGGTCAACCTCGGGCTCAGCACGGAGGATGTGGGCGGCGTGGTGATGCCCCCGGGTATGATCATGCCCCGGGACATGCCGGCCGAGGCGATGCGGGACATGGCCGCCGTCGACCCGGCCGACGTGCGCTACACCGCACCCGACTCCGCGCGCGGCGGCCAGGTAATCACCCGCGCCTGGACGGCGACGTGAAGGTGTTCGACCTGACCGCGTCGGTGATCTCCTGGCCCATCCTGACCGGCGAACGGGTCGACGCGTACGCCCTCAACGGCCAGGTATCCGGCCCCACCCTGCGTATCCGGCAGGGCGACCGGCTCCGCATCCACCTGACCAACCAGCTGCCCGAGTCCACCACGCTGCACTGGCACGGGCTGATCCTGCCGAACGCCATGGACGGCCCGGCCGAGATCACCCAACCGCCGATCCCGACCGGCGGGCAGTACACCTACGAGTTCACCGCCGGGCAGGCCGGCACGTACTTCTACCACTCCCACGACCACCCCGATCGCCAGCAGGGGCTGGGCCTGTACGGGGTGCTGATCATCGACCCGGCCGACCCGACCGAAGTGCCCGCCCACGACGTGGAGTACACCGTCCAGCTGCAGGAGTGGCTGGAGCGCGAGGGCCTGACCTACCCGGCCATGCTGATGGAGGGCGGCCTGCCCAACTGCTTCACCATCAACGGCAAGGCGTACCCCGACACCGACACCGGTCCACCTGAGGGTCGGGCAGAAGCTGCTGGTGCGCTTCATCGGCAGCAACAACAACTTCGTCCACCCCATGCACATCCACGGCGGGCCGTTCCGGGTGGTGGCCATCGACGGCAACCCGCTCGCCGAATCGGCGCAGTACGACGCCGACACCGTCAACGTCGGCCCGGGTCAGCGCTACGACGTCATCTGGACGGCCCGCGGGCCCGGCCGGTGGCTGCTGCACTGCCGCATCCCCCACCACACCACCAACAACAACGTCGAACAGGACGGTGCCGGCGGCCTGACGATGATCCTCAACGTGACCTGAGCGACCCGATCGGCCAGCGGGCGCGAGGTACTGGTCGTGCTCGCGTTGCTCTCCATCGCCGGCCAGGTGCCAAGGCGTTGGTCCGGCAACCTGACCGGGCGAGCGCTGTCTCCTGCGACGCCTATGGTGCCGGTTGGCGCCCGAACACGGTCGAGGTCACCGCCGCGTCATGAGCGTCCCCGCGGGCGTGCCCTCCGCCGACCCAGCTGGGGTACCGGGGCGTCGACGCATGGCAGTTCGAGCAGGCTGGCCGACGCCCGCCGGCTGCTCGCCGAGGCCGGGATCATCGGGACGGCGTAGTCCGGACCCGGATGGGCCGCGCAAACCCGACCCGGCCGGCGGTGCCGCGCGGCACCGGCCAGATGGGGCAGGTCCTGAGCACGCCGCCCGCCCGGACGGCACGCCCCGCGTCGCGTCACCGGTTGGTCGAGGGTCTCTCAACGACGCGGTCGTTATTGGCTGTCCGGTCGCGACCATTCGAGCGCGACGGGTATGACGACGACCACGGCGAGGCCCCCGTCGTCGCCGGGTGTGGCGTGGACATCGCCGCCGTGCGCGTGGGCGACGGCCGCCACGATTGACAATCCAAGTCCGGCTCCGCGGCTGATGGAGGTGACCGAGGAGTCGGCGACTCGTTCGGCGCTGGGCAGGCGGCAGAATGGTTCGAACAGGGTCGGAATCTCGTAGGCCGGGACCGGGGGTCCGGTGTTCTCGACGGTGAGCCTGGCGTGGCCGTTGAAGACGCCCGTGGTGATCGTGATCGTGCCGTGGGTGGGCAGGTTGTAGCGGATCGCATTGTCGACCAGGTTCTGCGTGAGGCGTTCCAAGAGCACCGGGTCGCCGGTCACCGGCGCGGGGTGCAGATCGGTGCGAAGGTCGGTGTTGGCATGGTGCGCGGGGTCGTGTGCATGGGTGCTGATGTGCCGTGCGATGTCGGCGAGGTCGACCGGGGTGGGGTCGGTGATGGTTTGTTCGCTGCTGGCGAGGGTGAGCAGGCCGTCGATGAGCCGTTCGTGGCGTTGGTTGATGGCCAGCAGCGTGGTGCCGAGCTGCCGCAGTGGCTCGTTCGGCTGGGGATCGTCGAGGGTGACCTCGATGAGGGTGCGGTTGAGCGTCAGCGGTGTGCGCAGCTCGTGGGAGGCGTTGGCGACAAAGCGGCGCTGGCTGTCGAAGGAGCGGTCCAGCCGTTCGAGCATGGCGTCGAAGGTGTCGGCGAGGTCCTTGAACTCGTCGTCAGGCCCGTCCAGCGCGATGCGTTCGCTGAGGTTGCGATCGGCGACCCGGCGGGCCGTGGTGGTGATCTGCTGCAGCGGGTGCAACACCCGCCCGGCGAGCAGCCAGCCGAACCCGCCGGCGATGATTCCGACGCCGCCGAGGGAGATCAGCGAGGCCACGAGCATGGTGTTGAGGGTGTCGTCTCGGTCCTTCTCGAACTGGGCGCGCAGCTTGTCCTGCGCCTCGTGGGCGAGCTGTTGCGAGCCAGACGTTTCTTGCGGGAGGTGTTCGGCAACGCCGACCCGCGCGGTCAGCTGACGGTCGAGGGCCTGCCCCATCACGAAGTACATGAGCGCGACCAGCGCCGCCCCGGCGAGGAAGAACGCCCCGGCGTAGAGCAGCGTCAGACGGACCCGGATCGTGGAACGCCACCAGCGGCGTGGGGTGTTCATGGGACGCGGTACCCGACGCCGGGAACGGTCTGGATGACCGGCGGGTCGCCCAGCTTGCGGCGCAGCGTCATCATGATGAAACGGACCACGCCGGTGAACGGGTCGGCGTGCTCGTCCCACGCCTTCTCCAGCAGCTGCTCGGCCGAGACCACCCCACCCTCGGCCAGCATCAGCTCGGCGAGGACCGCGAACTCCTTACGGGACAACGCCACCGGGTGGCCGTCTCGGGCGACGGTGCGCCGATGCTGGTCCAAACGGATACCGGCGCGCTGCAGCACCGGGGGTGCGGCGGGTCGGGCTCGCCTGGCCAGGGCCTGGATGCGGGCGGCCAGCTCGGCGAACGCGAACGGTTTCGTAAGGTAGTCATCGGCGCCGAGGCCGAGCCCGGCGACCCGCTGGGTCAGCGCGGCCGCGGCGGTGAGCAACAGGATCCGGGTGTCGACGCCCGAGCCGACCAGCGTTGTGCAGACCTCGTCGCCGGACACGATGGGCAGATCGCGGTCGAGCACCACGACGTCGTAGTCGTTGACCGCGAGCCGTTCCAGCGCGGCGTCACCGTCGTAGGCCACGTCCACGGCCATCGCGCGACGGCGCAGCCCATGGGCGATGGCATCGGCCAGGAGCCGTTCGTCCTCCACCACCAGCACCCGCACCACCCCATGATGCCTGGCCACGGTGTTAGAGGGCTGTTAGGGGAAACCCAAACACCGCTCTAACGCCCGAAGGTGTGCGATGGACCCATGCGACGCGAGCGAACAGCGACGACCGGAATGAGACGCCCCACGGGTTGGGCGGTGCGGACCGGGCTGCTGGCTGCGCTGGTGCTCACGCTGGCATTGAGCGCATGCAGCAAGGGCCACGGCGCGGCTCCGACGGTGGATCCGAGTCAGCGCGAGGCCGCCCGCAAGTACGCGCAGTGCATGCGGGACAACGGTGTGCCCGACTTCCCCGACCCGGACGCCAACGGGCAGCTGCGCGGCGCCGGCCACGAGCAGCAGGACGACCCGACCTTCCGTGCCGCGATGGACAAATGCCGCGACCTGGCCCCGGGCAGCGAACATGAAAAGGCCGACCCGGCCGCGGTGGAGCAGATGCGCAGGTTCTCCCAGTGCATGCGAGACAACGGTCTGCCCGACTTCCCTGACCCGGACGCGGACGGACGGTTGCGCGGCGCCGGCCACGAGCAACAAGACAACCCCACGTACCGTGCCGCGATGGACAAATGCCGCCAGTACCTCCCCGGAGGAGGCGGCCATCAATGAAGCGCAGGGTCCTGATCACCGGCGCCGCGGGCGTCGTCTTCGGCGGGGCGATTACCGGAGCCCTGCTGGCCCGCGGATCCGGCGCCAAGAAACCGGCGGCCACTGCAGCTCTGCCTCCCGCCACCGCAAAGGTCATCAGGACCACGCTGGTGGACACCAAGAAGGTGTCCGGCACGCTCGGCTACGGCGACCCGACTCCGATCAGCGCAACGGGGGGGCGGGACACTGACCTGGATCGCGCCAGTCGGTTCGACGGTGAAGCGGGGCGAGCCGCTGTTCAAGGTCGACCAGCGACCCGTCGTCGCATTCTACGGATCGCTGCCGCTGTACCGGACGCTGGATGTCGGTACGAAGGGTGCCGACGTCCAACAGCTTGAGCAGAACCTGGCCGAGCTGGGCTACACCGGACTCACCGTCGATGACACCTACACCTCGGCCACCGCCAAAGTGGTACGCACCTGGCAAGCCAGCCTCGGTCTGCCCGCAACGGGAACCGTCGAACCGAGTCAGGTGGTGTTCACGGCCGGGGCGGTACGCATCGCCGGGCACACGGCCCGGGTCGGCGACAGGATCGGTGGCGGTTCGGCCGACCGTGGTGCTTCGGTGCTCAGCTACACCGGCACCACCAGGCTGATCACTGTCGAGCTCAAGGTGGCCGACCAGGCTCTGGCCGCCGTTGGCCGACCGGTCACCGTGACCGGTCCCGGCGGCAAGACGCTGCGAGGGAAGATCGCCGAGGTCGGCACCGTCGCCACGGCACAGGAGAATGCGAGCACCGCCTCCGGTGGCACGAGTTCGGCGGCCTCCGACGCGCGTATCCGGGTGACGGTGACGATCGCCGACCAGGCCGCGCTCGGTTCGCTGGACGCCGCTCCCGTGGATGTCGACCTTGTCAGCGAGGAGCGCAAAGATGTGCTGGCGGTACCGGTGGCTGCGCTGCTCGCGCTGACCGACGGCGGCTACGGCGTCGAGATCGTCGACGGTGACACGACGCGCATCGTCGCGGTGAAGATCGGGATGTTCGCCGCCGGCCGGGTCGAAATCAGCGGCGAGGGCATCGCCGAGGGCATGATGGTCGGGGTTCCGACGTGAGCGGCTCGGCCGAGGCGATCGTGACGCTGCGCGGGGTCGGCCGCGACTACCTCGGCGGGGTCGCCGCGCTGCGCGGCGTCGACCTGGACATCGACCGCGGTGAGCTGGTGGCCATCGTCGGGCCGTCCGGGTCGGGCAAGTCGACGATGCTGCACGTGATGGGCACGCTGGACCGCCCGAGCGCCGGCCAGGTCGTCATCGACGGTTTCGACATCGCCGAACTGTCCGACCGTGCGCTGTCGGCGCTGCGGGCCAGGCGGATCGGGTTCGTCTTCCAGCACTTCCACCTCGCGCCAGGCGTGACAGCCCTGGACAACGTCGCCGACGGCCTGCTCTACACCGGCACCGGCCTGCGTGAACGACGAGAACGCGCCGAGGCGGCGCTGCGGCGCGTCGGGCTCGGCCACCGGCTCACCCACCGGCCGCACGAGCTGTCCGGTGGCGAACAACAACGCACCGCGATCGCACGGGCCGTCGTGCGTGAACCCGCGCTGCTGCTCGCCGACGAGCCAACCGGCGCGCTGGACAGCCACTCCGGCGAGGATGTGATGCGACTGCTCCTCGATCTGCATCAGACCGGTACGACCATCGTCGTGATCACCCACGAACCCGGGGTCGCCTCGCGGCTGCCCCGCCAGGTGTCCATGCTCGACGGCCAGGTAGTCGCCGACCGGACGGTGGTGATGACGTGACGACACCACCACGACCCGGCAGGTTGAGCCCACGCGACGTGTCGGGATCTCCACCTCCAGCCGCGCCGAACTGGACCGGCTGCTGGACTCACTCGGCACGAACCTGCTCACCGTGGGGCCGGGCCTCACCCTGTCCGGTGAGAACGCCACCCTGCCCAACGAGTCCGTGGCGATGATCCGCCGGATCGGGCAGGTCGAGTCCGTCACCGCGATCGGGCAGCTTACCAACGCGAAGGCGTACCGCACCGATCAGATCCCCGGCCCCCAATCCGGCGGGATCGGCACCTACGCGGTCCGCACCGACCTGCTCACCACCGTCGGCGCCACCGTCGGCGCCACCGTCGCCACCGGAACCTGGCTCAACGACGCAACCGCCCTATACCCCGCAGTCGTCCTCGGCGCCAGGACAGCCAAACGCCTCGGCATCAGTGCCCTACACACACAAACACAGATCTGGCTCGGCGGGCGATGGTTCACCGCTATTGGCATCCTGAACCCCGTCCCGCTCGCACCCGAGCTCGACCTCGGCACGCTCATCGGATGGCAGGCCGCACAACACTACCTCGGCTTCGACGGCCACATCACCACCGTCTACACCAGGACCGATCCTGCCGCCGTCGAAGCCGTTCGCGGCCTGCTCGCCAGGACCGCCAACCCGGCCCAACCCAACGAGGTGGCGGTGTCCCGACCCTCCGACGCGCTCGCCGCCCAGGCCGCCGCAGACACCACATTCACCGGCCTCCTGCTCGGCCTCGGCGCCGTCGCCCTGCTCGTCGGCGGCATCGGAGTCGCCAACACCATGGTGATCTCCGTCCTGGAACGGCGCGCCGAAATCGGACTGCGCCGCTCCCTGGGCGCCACCCGAGGACACATCCGCATCCAGTTCCTCGCCGAATCCCTCCTGCTGTCCGTCCTCGGCGGCGGCGCAGGGATCCTGCTCGGATCGGGTGTGACAGCGGCGTACGCGACACTGCAGAACTGGCCCACCGTAGTCCCCGCCTGGGTCATGGCCGCAGGCATCACCGCCGCCCTGATTATCGGCGCAGTGGCCGGCCTCTACCCCGCCATTCGCGCGGCCAGGCTCGCCCCCACCGAGGCACTCGCCATCGCCTGACAGGCCAGTCGGAGCGACGCGCGCAAATGTCGAAGCCGACATTCTGGTCGATCACAAGGTTCGCGGACCGGCGTGTTATGTCGCCTGGTCGGCGGATGTGTTCACCTGGCGCCGGCCGCCGGGTTGGTTCATGCCGGCCTCGTAAGCGAAGATCACGGCTTGGACCCGGTCGCGGAGGTCGAGCTTCATCAGGATCCGCTTGACGTGCGTTCTGATCGTGGACTCCTCGACGGAGAGCGCGGCGGCGATCTCGCGGTTCGACAGACCCCGTGCGACGAGGGCGAGGGTCTCGCGTTCGCGGGGGGTGAGCGCAGCAAGCCTGGCGTTGTCGGCGAGTTCCGGGGTGGGTTGCTGGGCCATCCGGTCGACGACCCGGCGGGTGACCGAGGGCGACAGCAGGCTGTCGCCGGCGGCGATGGTGTGCACCGCGGCGATGAGGTCTTCGGGTCGGGTGCGTTTGAGCAGGAAGCCGGAGGCGCCGGCGCGCAGCGCGCCGAAGATGTAGTCGTCCTGCTCGAACGTGGTCAGGATCAGGACCTTCACGTGTGGAGCGGCCTGTGACAGCTCGCGGGTGGCGGCGATTCCGTCGAGGTCGGGCATGCGCACGTCCATCAGCACGACGTCCGGGGCGAGCCGCCGCGCTTGTTGCACCGCCTCGCGTCCGGTCGCCGCCTGCCCGACGATCTCGATGGTGAGGTCTGCGGTGAGCAGCTCGACGAGCCCGGCGCGCATCAGGTGGTCGTCGTCGGCGATCAGTACCCGGGTCACGTGCGCTGCCCTGGGTAGGGGATCAAAGCGCGAACCCGGAAGGTGCCGTTGGCGCGCTCGATGTCCAGGCTGCCGCCGAGCAGGCTCGCGCGTTCCCGCATGCCGATCAACCCGTGCCCGCCGCCCGGACGCGGTGCGGCGCCGGGGCTTACCGGGTTGGTGACGGTGAGCGCGAGCGCCGCGTCGGCATAGGCGAGCTGGATGCGGGCGCTGCCGGCTCCGTGGCGGGCCGCGTTCGACAGCGCCTGCTGGAGTATCCGGTAGGCGGCCTGGTCGGCGGCGCCGCCCAGCGGGCGCGGCTCGCCGACGGTGCCAACGGTCAGGTCGAGCCCGGCCGCCGTGTGGTGGGCGATCAGGGTGTCCAGCGACGCCAGGCCGGGCGGGGCCTCGACCGGCCCGCCGGCCGGGTTGGCCTCGCGCAGCGTGGCGACGATCTGGTCGATCTCCTCGGCCGTGTGCCGGGCCAGGTCCTCGACCGCCTGCAGGGCCAGCAGCGAGCGGTCTGGCTCCTGGCGGTGTCGCAGCCGGGCCGCGCCGGCGCGCACGGCGATCAGGCTGATCGCGTGACCGGCGGAGTCGTGCAGGTCGCGGGCGATACGGGCACGTTCCTCGGCGACGGCCAGCCGGCGCTCGCGCTCGGCCTCCCGCTCGGCGCGCAGTGCGCGCTGGTTGAGCTCGTCGACCTGCTCGCGCCGCAGCCGGGTGCGCTCGCCGGCGAACCAGGCCACTGCCCAGGCCAGACCGGTGTGCAGCAGCTCGATGCCGGGAAAGCCGGCGTGCGCGGCGGCGGTCGCGGCCAGGTACGCGACGAACAGCCCCACCACGGCGGCGGTGACGCGCCTCGTCCACGGGGTCTCCCGCCCGCGGCTGGCGACGAGCAGGTACAGCGCGACCGTGGGGCCCAGGATCAGGTCGACCGGGTAGCCCAGCCCGGCCAGGGCCACGCTGGCCGACGCGGTCACCGCGAACACGCCGAGCGGGTAGCGCCGCCAGGCGACCAGTGGCAGCGTCGAGCAGCCGATGAGCGCGACGCCGATCGGATCGAGCCCGGCGGATCCGGGGCCACTCGGGGCGACCCCGCCGTGGCGCACCAGCGCCAGCGTGCCGGCGAGTGCGACGGCCGCGATGCCGGCATCCAGCAGCGCCGGCGGAATCGGCCGGGCCGCGGAAGCCCGGCGTGTTGTGGTGGTCGTCGTTGCCATGTCAGGGCGAGGGTATCTCCGCGGGCACGGCGGCGAGTCGCCCTCGCGGAGGACGAGCCTCCACGTTTTGGGTACGCGCAACGTCCCCTCGCGGGGTGTTTCGGCCCCGGTCGGGGCTTCGTAGGTTATGGCGAGGCAACGACCGGACCAGAGGGACATGATGCTG
>WNFU01007807.1_pt1 | contig 20845 bp, 20 predicted proteins | sample 5400121 | NCBI WGS metagenome assembly WNFU01 (sample SAMN13153360, study PRJNA577476) | soil metagenome | isolation source: 100 cm soil or saprolite under grassland replicate 1 | place: USA:California | collected 2016-06-15 | reverse complement strand
CATCGGCAGAATCAATCGTTTCCCGCCATAGTTTGGATCGGTATACGTATCAAAACCGGATGGTGGATCCCACGGCTCGTGTGGGTCAAATGAATCGATCCAGGCGAAGAGACGCGGGTGCGCGCGGTTGCGTGTTAGCCATTCGATGGCCTCGTCTACCACCTGTGCTGCGAACCAATCCTGCTCCCCAGTAAAATGGTCGGTATTGGCCAGGAACTGTGCCACCCGGCCGCGCCAGACAGGGTCATAGTTCTCATTGACGTAGTCATCCAGGTTACGCTTGGTCGGATGCGACATCCACGGATCGTATTCCTGTCCCCGTATCCAGCGATACGCGTGAAATCCGCGGTGGAAGTTCATTCCCGGCGCTCGATAGTGGTAACAGTCTGTGATCAGACCGCAAATATAACCCTCCGCGCGCAGGATATCCGTGATAGAAATATCCTCCTGGGTCAAAGGTTGCCAGGGTCGATACGGTAGTGTGCGCTGGCCTGTAAAGAGTTGAGTCCGCGCTGGAATGGTGGGCAGCGCTTCAGGATAGGCATTGTCAAAAATTATGCACTCCTGTGCAAAGGCATCCAGAATGGGCGTCTGACAGGCAAGCACCTTCTCAAAGGCTGGGTTGCCCCCGTGATAAAAACTAACGTGATCCTGTCGGAAACTATCCAACATAATGCCAATAATATTCACTGAATCATCTCCGAATTAGATTGTCGCCGGTCTGAGTGGCCCCGGTCGCTGTTCCAGCTCTTCCATGAGAGATAGCAGCGCTAACGGTTCGGCAATGGTGTAATGTGGAATCTCTGCTTCGCTGGTGGGGGTCCTGCGGTGACGCGGCGTCCAATCCAGCCAGACGCTGATCATGCCTACGGCGTTCGCGCCGGCGACGTCGGCAGCCAGATCATTCCCAACCATGATCGTGCGCTCGTACTCGCTTTGAGAGATGCCCAGGTGGTCGAGTGCGTAATGAAAAATGCGTGCATCGGGCTTATCGATGCCTAATCCCTGAGAAACGGCCAGAACATCAAAGAGTTCGTACAACCCATAGGCACAGAGGACGTTGGGGATGCTGCCAACAGGTCCATTCGACACCAGGCCCAGGCGATATCCCCGGCGCTTGAGCTCGTGCAAAAGTTCAACTACGCCTGGGATCAGCTCAGCCTGAAGCGTTGTCAGCGACTCATCCTTGACCTCTGTAGCCTGGTCGATGAGGGTATCGCCAAAGTCAAAGTACAGGGCAAGAAATCGATGTGACACAGAACCTCCTTATTGCGATGAAGTTTCCAAACCTAAGTCGACTAGGAATGGATTATAGACATACGTTCGCGACAACTCACCGTGCAGGGTGGCAAAGTACGCAAGTGCTTTCGCCGGATCGAGGAAGAAATCGCCACGTAGCAGCACTTTGCCGATCTCCTGGTTGTAAGCCCACGGTGGATTGGCTTTATCCTGCCCCCAATTTTCGCCGTCAAAGCTCGCTGGCAAGATTTGTCCATGATAGTCGAAGGGACTGTCAAACATCTGCCCGGGCCCAATTTCAGCGCGGTGCTGCCACAAAGTATCGTAAATCGACAGCAACTTGTAGGAGACATTGTCGTCATGGATGTCCTCTGGAATTTCTGCCTGGTCGCTAACTCGATAGGTGATCTTGCCTGGCACCAGGATGGCGGGCCTGCCATAAATACCATGACCATAGTTCTCGACCCAAACTTCAGGATGACCTTCAACCTGTTGCCCCCGGCCATCTGGGCGAAGTGCACCCTTGCTGACCGAATCAGCAAACGGATAGAGATAGATGTGACTATGAGCCAGTGTCAGCATTGCCTGAAGACGACCGTAAGAGGTACCATCTTTCGCTACCACGATTTGCAGAGACTCCATATCATTCTCATGGCAGCCGTCCGACTCTTCGCAGGGCTCCTCGGTGTAATCGCGCGGATGATAAAGAGAATAGAATAAAAACCAGTGGCTGTTTGTTTCCGTCACGGAGTAGTACACGTACGCGGATAGGTCGCCGCTCGGCTGATTCTCCCAGTTGTTGTTCCCAATCCAATCGCCATCCAAGTCAACCGCAGTGATATAGTCCGCGTCAGACGCGGCGCCCTGGTAGATCACAGGGGCATACTGTTGCGCCAGTTGTTCGTAAGTGGCAGGGGGCTCGCTGGTCACAATGGCTTCGACGGTTGCGGGTACAGCCGGCATACAGCCTGCCAGTATCCAGAGCGCCAGCCAAAGGGCGATCGGTCCTAATTTTCTTAGTTTGAAAATTGGCATCGTATAAATTCTGTCCTTATATGCGGGTATCTGAGCGTCTCTGCTTCGTTTGGAATTGCGAAACAGACCTCCCTAAGATTGAAGCCAATACATCCGGTGTGTTCGTGCAAATCCCGTAAACATCCAGTTGGACGAGCTCGACCAGTTCCTCAGGCCGCTCTTCATGCCAGAGGATGGTCTCCAGGCCCTGCCGGCGGATGGAAGGGATCAAGTCCGCGCTGAGCAGTTGGTGAGGCGTGGATGAGCCATGCTCCCAACAGAGATGGACATAATCCGCATTAACTGCCAGAGCCCAGTCAACGAAATCGGCTTGCCGATCACGCCAGGCAACCAACACCGATGTACGCAGAGCCGGCTCTAGAAACTTAGCCTTTTGGGGCAGCCAGGGATAGAAGGAGCCAATAATCGCCTGATCGATGAAGTCCTTCGCCTGCAGGGTCGCCACGACTGCCGCGGGAGTCTGCTGGCCCTTTAACTCGATATAAAGCTGTATCTGACCGCTCACCAAGTCAATGACTTCCTCCAGGGTTGGCACATGCTCCCCCAGCCCCGCGTCGAAGCGCTGGATCTCGTCCAGAGTCAACTCGGAGACCCGGCCTGTGCCGGTGGTCGTCCGCGATCGGTCGGCATCGTGGATGACGACCGGCTGTCCATCCCGACTTAGGTGTACATCAAGCTCGATCAGCGTCGCTCCCATTTCGATGGCGCGTGCAAAGGCACGCAGGGTATTTTCCGGTTCGTAGGCAGAAGCACCCCGGTGGGCAATATTCTGGATCAATTCCACAACAAAGACTTCTCCGTTGACGGATCAAAAAAGTGGATTTTTTCAGCATCGAACTTAAGCCGCACATGGTCACCGATGTTGTAGTTCTTTTCTCGATCAGCCAAGGCATGAACTTTCACTTTGCCGATGCTGACCTCCACCAGGTCATCGCGGCCCATCGGTTCGACAACATAAACCTCACCCGGGATACCTTTCCCCTGGTCTGCCGGAACGATGCTGACATCTTCAGGCCGGATGCCGAGGACGACTTGGCCTCGACCGGCGGCCACTGTACCCCGTTTGGGAGAAACAAGCGCATCTATGCCCTCAGCTTGGGCATGATAGTTGCCATTCTCGCGGTGAACTTCAACGTTCACGAAATTCATCGGAGGGTTCCCTACGAAACTGGCGACAAACAAGTTGACCGGTTGGTCATATAACTCGCTTGGTGGACAATAAGCCTGCAAGTGGCCACCCTGCATGACAGCAACCCTGTCTGCCATGGTCATAGCCTCAATCTGGTCATGGGTCACATAAATGGAAGTGATGCCCAGGTCAAGCTGCAGCCGCTTGATCTCACCACGCATCGAGATTCGCAGGCGGGCATCGAGGTTCGAAAGAGGCTCATCAAAGAGGAGCAAACTGGGTTCCTTTGTCAGGGCGCGCCCGAGGGCTACGCGTTGCTGCTGGCCACCGGAGAGCTGGCTTGGTTTTCGGTCCATGAGATGGCTAATCCCCATCATCTCCGCGATACGCTGTGCACGCTTTTTCATCTCATTGGCAGGCGTATTGTTGAGCTTCATGGGAAAAGCCAAGTTGTCGTAGACAGTCATGTGCGGGTATAAAGCGTAACTCTGAAACACCATGCCAATATTGCGGTCTTTTGGCTGTACACGGTTTACGATGCGCCCATCGAACTTGACGAAGCCTTCAGTTGGTTTGTAAATGCCAGCAACCATCAGCAGCGTTGTGGTCTTACCGCAGCCTGACGGTCCCAGGAACGCCACAAACTCGCCCGATTTGATGTCAAGGGTGATATTCTCCGTTCCGATCGCCGAACCCCAGCGTTTGGTCAGATTCTCTAAACTGACTTCCATCGTCTACACCTCCTAGGTGCCACCTTTGCTGCCACCAGAAAAGATATTCATTAGATATTCCTGAGTGAAGATAAAAAAGATCATGACCGGGATTAATTGGAACAGTCCGACGGCTGCGACTGTGCCATAGCTGACCGGGGCCGTCTCGCCCATCATGCCACGCAGGTAGGCAGCTAGCACACTATTCTCTTGATCGGTGATAAAAGTGTAGGGGATGAGAAACGATCCCCAGCCGGTGACAAAGGAAAAGATCGCCAGCGCAGCCACACCAGGCCGGATCACGGGCAGGATGATCTGCCACCAGGCGCGAAAGTGGCTGCAGCCATCAATGAGTGCCGCCCGCTGCAGATCCCAGGACACATTGTCGAAAAAGCCCTTCATCAGCCACATGCCCAGAGGGAGTTGGAGTGCCAATTGGACCAGGATTACCCCACCCAGGGTGTTGTAGCCAAAGCCGCCAATGATTGGTATGTCATTGCCCAGGATAGGAATACGGTTGATCCAACGCAAAACAAAATAGATGGCGATCAGCAATGTCACCGCAGGGAAAGAGTGGAGGATCAGCGTCATCGCCAGGAATGTCTTGCGGCCCGGAAAGCTCAATCGTGAGAGAGCGTAACCAGACAAGGCAGAAAGCGCTACAACGCCGATCGTCTGTCCGACAGACAGAATGATAGTGTTCAGGGTGACATCCCAGATCTTTGGGTCCTTCCACAGGAATGACCAGTTTTCCAGGGTTAAGCGACCCTGCGGCTCGAGGCCATAGGTAGTGTGGGAGAAGGTCGAGATGAAAATCCAGATAAAGCCAATAATGATAGGGAAGGTCAGGATCGATAAAGCGATAATCGGGGCTGCCGAATTGAATCGCTCCCTCCAGGTCATACGGTCAGCGTTCATATCTCTCCTTCTCTATAGTGCTTCAACCAGAGGCTCCTGGACCAGTTGATTAAACTGAAAGAAGCGCATGTAGATCACTGCCGCCACCGCTCCAATGACAACCAACACCACAGCTAAGGCCGCACCAAATCCCCATTGGAAGTTGCCCCAGTAATTGCTGAGTGCTCGATGATAAGACCACAACGCCCAGACTTCCGTGCCAAACTGTCCGTCAGTGAGGATAAAGATCTGCTCAAATGAGGTCAGTAGCGAGAGGGTTTGATAGGTGGTGACAAAGAGGAGAGGCCAGCGAAGCGCAGGTAAGATAACGTAGCGGATGCGCTGCCAGGCGTTACAGCCATCCACAAGAGCCGCATTCATGAAATCCCTCGGTATTGATTCGATCGCTGAGGCAAACAGGATCATCCCGAAAGAGGCGCCGATGAATCCGTTGGTCAAAATCACAAAAACCCAAGGGGCATCTGGCAGCAGGTTCTGGCCACCCAAGAAAGGGAAGTAACGGTTTAGAATGCCATAAGGACTGGCGGCCGCCATAAACTTCCACATCATGATGTAAATCACCGAGGGAGTAAGCCGGGGCAGGAGCCACAAGGCGCGAAAGATAAAGCCTGCACGGCGTGGAATATGGGTGCTCAATAGCGCAACCACTAATGCCATGCCAACGTTGAAAAGGGCAAGGGTAGCCCCCACGTAAAAGATGGTCCGCAAGGCGGTCGGCCCAGCATCAGGGTGGGTAAAGATCTTGTGATAGTTTTCGAACCCAACCCAATCGTAGTTCTGGAAACCCGTCGAAGTGCTGAGGTTGGTCATCGACAAGCCAAAAACGATGATTGAGGGAATAAAAAAGAACAGAACCACAAGGATCACGGCGGGGGACATAAACCAGAAACCAATGCTGGCACTACGAAGCTTTCTGAGCACCCCTTCTTTTGGGGGTGCTGCTGTCGCTGTTCTTGTCGTCACAGCCATACCATACCTCCAGGATATACAATTGGGGGAAGCACAAACTGCTTCCCCCAAAGTCGGATAGCCTAGTCTTCCACGATCAAAGCATCGCCGATTTCCGATTGCAGGAGCTGGACGGCGTCTTCAGCCGCCTGTTCCGGCGTCACTTCGCCGTTTTCAGCCTTGACCATGTTGTCAAAGAGAATATCGAAGTAAGGTCCATACATTGGATGGTTAGGTTGGTAGAAGTTGTAGTCAAGCATGTACAGCGTGTCAGATAGCAGGCGGTCACTGGTGTATTCTGAATCTTGCGACTGGGACTTTAGAATACCAAGGTGAGTGCTCTCCACAGCATGCATGGTGTTAACCTCAGGAGTAGTCGTCTTGGCCAGCAGAGCGCACGCGGCATCCTGGTTTGAGTCCCCTGAGGCTTGCTCGGAGGTGATCATGTATACGAGGGGATGAGAGAGCGTGACGCCTGGCTGGCCTTCGATCCCCGAAGGCTGCAGTGCATAGCCAACAAAGTCGAACAGGTAGTCCTGTCCGCCCTGATCTTTCACATAGTTCTCCGCCCAATCTGCCCATTGCCAGACTCCGCCGTTCCAGAAGAGGGCATTGCCATGCGAGACCGTATCGTGCCAGATCGCAAATTCGGTACCGATGTAGTTCTCGGGCGTGATGCCTTCGGTCACAACCTTACGTTGGAAAGCGTACCAATTGGTGAGGGCACCCTTAGACACAATCAGCTTGTCTTGTTCGGGGTCATAAAGGCGGCCGCCATAAGCCGCGTAATACTGTAGGAAGTCGCCGCCTTTCGTCGGGCGGTGCCAGTAGCCAAAACCGGGCTCGACGACTCCCTTCTCGACTGCCTCCTTGGCCGTGGCAATCATATCGTCCAGGGTGAATTCGCCATTCTTAATCTTCTCGGGCAGGGCGGCGATTTCATCATCACTCCAGCCCAATTCTTTGAGCTTGGTCTTGTTGAAGAACATAGGTCGAGCCTCGGTATCCTGCGGCACGCCCCAGATCTTACCATTCCAGGTAACCGAGTCCCACAGACCGTCGATCACGTCATCAAACTCAGGATATTTGTCACGGCAGGCTGCAAAGTCGACGATATAGCCAGCGTTACCCCATACGGGGACATCCTCGTGGCCAGAGAGGACAACATCAGGCGCCTCTCCAGCATCGGCAGCCAGGGTGACTTTCTTCTTGTAGTCAGCCCAGCCTGCTTCGTCGCGCAAGGGCTCTACAGTGATGTCAAAGTCGGTCACATTCTTGGCGGCGTCGACCGGGCCATCGGCCCTCCAGTGCTCCACGGCGTTCGCCTCCGCCCAAACCTGAAGAGTGACGGCCTCCCCCGCACCCTGTGCTTCCTGTGTCGGCTGCGCTTCTGCTTGAGTAGGCTGCGCCTGAGCCTCCGTGGGGGGGGCTTCGGTCGCGGGCGCTTGCGTCGTAGCTGGGCCGCCGCAGCCAGCCAACCCAACCAGGACGGTAATCAAGACCAGAATACTGAAAACTCTGGTGGTCATTCCTTCCTCCTTGATCTGTAAACTGATTTTATGGACTTATTTGCCGCATGCACGGCAGGAATGCTGGTCTGGGGGGTCGGTCGCCTCCTCTCTATGGTCAATCGGTCGGGCAAGTCACCAAGCACCCATCCGGCACGGTTGGCTTGTGAAAAACCCACTGGGAGCACGACTCCGTGTCTTGGATGCCAACTACGCATTGAGGCCGTCAAGTCTTTCATGCCTCGAAGTCTGATACACTAGTTGGCGCGGCAGTCGAGCGGCGCACCATCAGTCGGCCCTGCATAGTAATGATAGGTTCGGAGGCATGCGGATCCCGTACAGTCTCACCCAGCAGGTTCAAGGCAATCTTGGCTGCCATTTGCCCCAGTTCCCATATCGGTTGACGATAGGTCGTAAGGGCCGGATAAAGGAACTCTGCGAGTGGAATATCATCGAAACCAGCCACCGAAATATCTTCCGGGATGCGTACGTTCGCTTGTTGAAGAGTTTGCATGACTCCAATCGCCTGCATATCGTTGAAGCAAATAATGGCAGTAGGGCGCTCAGGCATATTTAGCAACTGGTTTGCCAGCAATGCGCCGCTGCTCATCTGTCCATTGGGCGCGAGCAAGTCATATTCTCTGCGCAATTCAGATCCGGCGTCTTTGAGCTCGGCAAGGACTCCTTCACGCCGCTGTTTATGCAGGAGTCCCCCTCGTTCATTGCCGCCAAACGCGATGCGGCAATGTCCCAAATCGAGTAAATGGCGTGTCAAGACGCGCGTGGCATTTACATCATCATGATAAATAGAATGCGGCAGGACATCCGCTGCGCGGTTATGGATAAAAACCGTTGGCACACGGATGTCCAGTTCATTGACGTGCTCAGTTGTCAAAAATGAATCACCGATAATCAAGGCATCAGCCTGTTGGCCAAACATGCCCCGTATCAACCCCGCCTGACGCTCCATATCATTTTCGGATGCCGACACAAACATACTGTATTGGAATTGATGCGCTACACTTTGAATTCCACCCAGGACTTCACTATAGAAGGGATCAGCAATACGATGAACAATAACCCCTAACATATGTGAGCGATTGGTTTTCAAGCTGCGCGCGAAATGGCTTGGAACATAATTTAATTCGCGCGCCAGTTGTTGAATCCGCTCGACAGTTTCGCGGGCAATAGCCGGATGGTTATTCAGCGCTCGTGATATTGTTGAATGCGAAACGCCTGCGCGGACCGCTAGCTCTTTAATCGTGATGCTTTTGAAGTTTTTCAACTTATTTGGATAGTTCTTGTGCGGGAATGCACACGTGTGCTGCAATCGTGTGCATTAGTATAACATTAATATGTTGACTGTCAAGGTAAACTAAATCTTAATTACGCTGGAGATGCAATGCTTCTTATAAATGCATGAACTGAAACCCTCCACTCCCTCTCCGGTTTACAATAGTGGCTATCTGATGGCTGCTATAATCAAAGAAATTATACAACTCACTGAGCGCCTTAGTAGTTACGCGTCGCGGGTTCGAATCCCGGCGGGACCGCCTCAATAAGACAACTTGATATGATGTCAGGTTGTCTCTTTTCATAAGAGATTCACATTCGACAGCGTGGGGTATTTAGAACTTGAAATAATCTGTTTTCGCGGCGGTCCCGGCGTATTCCAGGCGATCTGCAACAATACAATCTACAAGGGCACGGATTTCAGCGGCGTAGGCATCGGCAAAACACGCCGGCTACTTTAAAGAAAATATCGTTCTTTTTGCACGGCTTGTTCATAGTCCGCGCGGGCCGTTCTCACAGTCTCAAAATCCGAGACTTCGGCAATGGCGACATCCCACCAGCTCTCGTAGCCAGGGACTCCAACATAACGGTCATTTTGGATGTAGATGACGGTAGTACGATCCATGCCTTTGGCTGTTTCCAGTGCGGTCAAAAAATCCTGGTATGTCTCACATCGGAGAACATGCGCTCCCAGGCTTTTGGCGTTGGCAGCCAAATCTATCGGAAGGGTCCTGACCGATTCCGCTGTATCATCTGGCAGGCGATTGTCTTCGGGAAAAGCGTAGCGTGTGCCAAAACCCTGACTGCCTAGGGAGCGGCTCAGTGCACCAATGCTCTTGTAGCCATTGTTGTCCATTAAGACAATCGTAAGTTTGTAGCCTTCCTGAACGGAAGTTACGATATCGGCAGAGAGCATCAAATAACTACCGTCGCCAACCAGCACGTAGACCTCCCGCTCTGGGTCAGCCATTTTGATTCCCAGACCACCGGCAATCTCATATCCCATACAGCTATAGCCATAATCGAGATGGTACTGCTTGGGATGACGACTGCGCCATAATTTGTGCAAATCACCCGGCAAGCTGCCCGCCGCGCAGACCATGACTGCGTTCGGGTCACCTGCATCGTTGACGGCCCCGATTAGTTCTCCCTGACTGACCAACGGTGTGTTGCGGATGTCGTAGATACGCTGTACCTCGGTTTCCCATTCCTCATGTAGGGCGCTGGCGCTCGCTTCGTACTTGCCATCTACGCGATAATCGCCCAGGGCCACCAACAACTCCGCCAACGTCGCCTGGGCATCTCCAACGAGGGGCAACGCGTTGTGTTTGTAGGCATCAAATTCAGCCACATTGATGTTGATAAATCGCACATTTGGATTCTGGAAGGCGGTTTTGCTGGCGGTGGTGAAATCACTGTAGCGTGTGCCGATGCCGATAATGACATCCGCATCTTTCGCTAAACGGTTGGCAGCCAATGTGCCCGTCGCCCCAACCGCGCCCATGTATAAGGGGTGATCATATTGCAAGCTGCCTTTGCCTGCCATCGTTTCCCCTACTGGGATACCCGTATGATCAACGAACTGGCGTAAGGTTTGGGTAGCTTCGCTGTAAATGACTCCGCCCCCCGCAATGATAAGCGGTTTTTTTGCCTGTCTTATCAATTCCACTGCCCATGCAATGCTGTCCCGATCGGGCCGGTTACGCGCCACGTGCCAGACCCGTTTTTCAAATAGACTGGATGGGTAGTCGAACGCTTCCGTCTGAACATCCTGCGGCAAGGCAAGTGTCACGGTGCCGGTATCCACTGGACTCGTCAATACCCGCATTGCCTCTGGAAGCGCCGTAATGATTTGATCGGGCCGGTTGATGCGATCCCAATAGCGACTGATTGGCTTAAAGCAATCGTTCACTGAAATATCCTGGCTATGTTCCGATTCCAACTGTTGTAAGACGGGGGCAACATTCCGCCGTGCGAAAATATCACCTGGCAGAAGCAATACTGGCAGGCGGTTAATCGTCGCACCTGCCGCCGCAGTAATCATGTTGGTAGCTCCCGGCCCGATGGAAGTCGTACAAACCAATGTTTGCAAGCGATTTTTCATTTTGGCATAAGCGGCAGCGGTATGCACCATCGCCTGCTCATTACGGGTTTGGTAATAGCGAAAATCGGGGTTTTGCTGCAGCGCCTGACCGATGCCGGCTACATTCCCGTGCCCAAAAATTCCAAAACAACCTGCGAAAAACGACTGTTCTTTTCCATCACGCTCCACGTATTGATTTTTCAGGAAGGCGATAATCGCCTGAGCCATTGTTAATCGTTTTGTATTCATTTTGTAATTCCTTTAGAAACCACCACGTGTGCTCACGAAGGCTTCGACTTCGGCCATCGTAGGTGTGAAATTAGCACAACCGTGTTTCGTGACCACAATTGCCCCACACGCGTTTGCCAGCCGCCCAGACTTATACCAACCCCAACCGTTCAGATAGCCATACAAAAACCCTGCGGCAAAAGCATCCCCTGCTCCCAAAATATTGTAGACCTGGACGGGATAGCCGGGTATATCCATCCGTTCGACCCTTCCATCCTCCTGCCTCACATGCGCTCGCACGCCTTCTGCCCCCAATTTTTGCAGTAACGCTTTTGGTCCCAAAGAGAGCAGCTTCGCAATTGCTTCATTTACATCACCAGACACTTTCGTGTCCGAAACCTGTGAATGCGTCAGACGCATTTGTTGGGCATCTAAGAGTAGGGCAGCATTCAATTCATCCTCCGTGCCAAAGACAATATCTACCGAGGGTAAGATACTACGAATGGCTACCCCAAAGGCACGAGTATCGTGCCACTGATCTGGTCGGAAATCCAGATCGCAAAAGACTGGTATGCCAGCCATTCTGGCTTGCTCGACAGCGAAAAGAGTCGCACTACGGATTGGGTCTTGTGCCAGATTTGTACCCACAAAAACAAACGCTCTGGCGCTGGTGATTGGCGCAGCCAGCACATCATCAATATTCAGGAGAATGTCGGCGGCGTTGCTGCGGTAAAACACCAACGGGAATTTTCCCGACTCCTCAATCCCCAATACCACCGCGCTGGTACGACCGGAAGGTTTGCGCGGGATGTACTGCGTGTTGACCTGTTCCTGTTCCAGAAAATGGAGGATGAAATCTGCAACCGGGTCATTCCCTACGGCCGTCAATAGCGCCACCTGCAATCCCAACCGGCGTGTGCCTACAGCAATATTCGTCGGTGAGCCTCCCACGTATGCGGCAAAACTTTTTATGTCTACGAACGCGCCAATCTCGTTCGCGTATAAGTCTATCGAGGAACGTCCCATAGTGATGAGGTCAACTTGGGGGTGAGGGTTAGTGACCATTTCCTTCCTTTTGCCTTTCTAACAACACGATAGGCCTTACGATTTCATGTCTGGGTACAGCAGCATAAACTCGTCAATAAAGCGGCAGTCGTGGATCAACACTCTGATAGGATTCTTTGACCCATGAAGCATCATTCTCAATATGAACGTCATGTTTGTGAGGAGGATAGCTGCTCCAATTACCACTTGGCGTATACACTTCCACCAGTATGAGCCGATGTACAGGTGACCCGGGTGGCAACAGATCATTTATCTGACGACTCACATTGTCACCTCCGCGGATGGAGATAGAGACATCCTGCGGTTGAATGAGCCAGGGCTCATGGTCTTCATCGGTGGGAACCCAGGTGACGACAAATTCACTAGCGCGTTTAGCCGTGATGGTAAATTCGGTGTTACGTGGCAGATACAAGGCTGTTGCCGCACCCGTCCACACATCCTTTCTCTCAAGGTCGTGCCAACTTCCGCGCGTAGAATGGATAGAGATTGTCCCACTGAGAAGAATGATCGCCAGTTCATTTTCACCGCTGACAAAAGACCACTGATTGTCTGCTGTCAGTCTTCGGGCTTGAAAGGAGATAAAATCCCACCCTGCCGATTGTGGCGTGACAGCCAGGGTCAAATCAGGGTCGTGTGGATCAGACAAGGGGCAGATGAGCAAATTTTCGGTTGTATATTGCATAATGCATAAACTTCCTTATCTTGTTCGATAATCCTTATACCAATGTTCATTGACGTCGGCTGCTTCATATCGTTCATACCATGGATGAGCGTAGGTCTCCGCAATAGCATGTAATGTCTGCCATCGGTGGGCAGCCTCGTTGTGTAAAAACTTTTGTCGTGCATTGCCTTCGAGATGAACTGCCTCCTGCCATAAGGCCCGCCCGACCAAAAAACCGGAACATCCATTTTGACACGCGACCCTCAACTGCTTCTGAAACGCTTCAAACGAGTCCCCGCCAGAAAGTAAGGTCCAGGGCACAGGTGAGGCTTCATTCACTTCCGCGCAAGCGTCCTGCCATACGGCTTCATCCTTTTCGTATTGGCAATCCACCGGAAACTCCAGTTTCAGAACATCCGGCTTCAAAGCACCCAGACGCCGAACAGTTTCGACCATAATTTTGGGGCGTTCTGCGGCAAACGCGGCAGAGTCTTTGCTCACACCTGGATTCAGGGAATAAACAATCGGTTCCAGGAACATCGGAATATCGAAACGGCTGCACTCGGCCAGCAAATTTATGACTAACTGCTCTTGCACTTCTGTTGCCTCTCCAGCCTTAGGATGATAAAAAAGTAATAGCTTGACGCCGCTTGCGCCCAGCATTTTGGCTTTTTCAATGCCCCAACCTTCAAGCATCGTTGTCTGGCGACTATAGGGATCGCCCAAATATCCTTGCTCTTCAATGGCTGAAAGGAAGGCTGTTTTAGGCGGCAAAGCGCGCCCTGCAATGACCTGCCCCATACTGTAGACCGGATCGAGCAGGACGGCAGTAGCAAAGGGACCAATCAATTTAACAATGGACAGCTTAATCTCGGTCAGCTGCGCTGCTGGAACCGTTTCTGGCTGCTCACGGTTAAGCATCGCACGCATCGCATCCCGATGATCCACAGCCAAAATCGTAAACACCCCTCGCTCAGTAGAGGCTGTTTGCAACGCGCGTACCCTACCTAAGGATAGTTGGTTCATCTCTTCAAATTTCGGTTAGGCTTTGATAACCTCTGTATATTTCCAGATGCGATTGAGACCTAAACGTTGGGCTGCAGCATTCAGTAGTATAAAGCAGATTACCCTTGGATTCAACACCTATTTGCCGATATGCTGGAACGACTTCAGTCCTGCTCAATTGACAGGTCAATTGCGCGAAGACAGTCTCACATCTCAACAACGCGATGATTTGTTGAGGTCATTCCACGAATAGGATTGTTCAATAAAGCGAGTGTAAAGCGATTATAAAGATTAAATTGCTGGAAAAGCAGTCTGTGTCCTAAAATTTTTGATAAATCAAGTAATGCGATAAACCCATATTCGTTCCATTTGACCCGCTTCCTGTCCAGTCAAACGTTTCTATACTAATGGCAATTCGAGATCAAACAAAATACCACCATTTAATACAGAAATTTCATGGATAGAGACATTACGAGGTAAGGCGAACAAAGGGTTTCGATCCACATATTGTGATATGCGACTGCGTTTTTTGCTCATCATTCTGTGAATTGAGACTGGGGAGGTAGGTGCAAAAATTATTTTTTCGACGCCGCTTATGGATACGCAGACCAATGCACGGGGCTCATCAAACGCTTCAACAACTTGAAGGCTTCCTTCGAAATTACATACTTTGCCAAGAAGTTGACTCAACCACGCGATAGGATCATCTACCCGCACGTCACGCGCCAATCTTTCGCGTTTAATTCTTAGGTCCTGTATAGCCCATAGTTCAGTTTGTTCCCGTAATTCATCAATTGCCTTCGCTGACGGTCATTTCCAATGCTAATCAACATTCCAAAGAAAATCACTGCGCAGACTACTACGATAGCAAGAATTATTTCCATTTTCAAAATCCTTTTAATTTACTCATCAATGTTCGAGGTATTCCTGATGTTTTGTTCGGACAGAAGTTGAATACTTTCCTTCAACCGGTTTATTGCCGCAGGGCGGGGATCAACTATGCTTGATGAAGCAATTGCTAGAAACAAGCCTAATAATCCAAGCAATTGCCAAAAATGTAATGAGCGTGTCGGCTGAATGGGCTCAGAAGAAACTTCGGGTGAAGACACAGCCAATATTGCCAGCCTGATCCTATTCCGCGTATTTGCAGTGAATACGGCCCGTTCAAGACTTCGCTAGAATTCCATACAAAAGACCAAGTATCGTGGGTTGCCATCGACACTACTTGCCAGGTCATCCCACCGTCCAAAGAAATTTCGCTATTGGCTGCGCCTGATGTTGCATCCTCCAACCTACCACTTAGTTGTACTCTCCCCTGCACCACATCCCCATTCGAGTCGGATGTGAATTGAGACAAGAGTGGTGTCGTATCTACACGGATAACTCTGTTTTCTTTCACCTCATTCCCAGCAATCTCACGAGCATATACAGCAATTGAATGGACTCCATCACTGATATGGATTGGAAATGAATTCCAAGTCGCGCCGTCATCTATGCTTCCCGCAACTGAAAAGAGTCCAGAGATCGCATCCGAAGCGTTTGCAGCGACATCAACCTCCGAGACATACTATCCATTCTTTCCATCAATGGAGGGAACAAAAACATTGAGAGTTGGCGGCGTGCTATCTCTTTGCCATGCAGATAACCCTCTGACTGTTCTACCGCTGGTGGAAGTCGCTACATAACTTACATTTCCAACTCCTTCCGGCAAAGGCACACTGCACGAACTCCTGCAGGAAAATCGAGCAGCGTTTATATCGTCACTGATCGTCACATCAAATCCTTGTGGATCACTGGCGATCAAATCGAGAGACTCATTCCCTCTACACCAGCCTGCACTACCCCAAACATCGCATGCGATCTGCGCAATAATTTCAGGAGGCAAACGCGTTGGAGTTGGAGACGGTGTATTTGTTGGTGTCGGAGGCGGTTTATTTGTCGGAGTTTGCGAAGACGTAGCCGTAGCAGACGGCGTGTTGGTCGGTGTAGAGGTTGACGTGTAGGTGGGAATCAACGTTGAAGTGGAGGTTGGCCCTAACGTCGGCGTTCTCGTAATAGTGGCTGTCTCAGATGGCATCGGCGTGGAAAGCGGCGCGCCATAGATCACATCGTGGAACGAAAATCGATATACCCTCCTGAGGCAGATAAGAACCAAGATCTACATCCTGTAGGCACCGAAAGGACCATGCAGGAGATAAGCCTTAAGCGCGAACTATCGCCCTTGGGTCAGGCAATCAACATAAATGCTCTTAATGATTGGGAGGCAAAATTCGGTGAATATCTGGCAGATTTACGGGTAGGTATTGATGAACTAAAAAATGCCGCTCCCCAGAATAATGAGGAGCGACATCAGGTATTCTTACTCAAAAAACAGACGGTAGATACTTTGGTCGAACGTGTAACTATCAACAAGAATCGCGAAATAAAAGTTGAAATTCGCTTGAATTTGCTTGCGATCCTCGATCAGGATGCAGGATCAGGAAATCCTAATCCTGGGGCATATTCCAGGCGGGGCGAAATTTATACCCGTATACGATCAATCCCCGCTCATCTCCATCATTTCTCATCTTGCGGGTAACCATTTCGACGGGCATGCCGATTTCTACGGCGTCGTTATCTACATCGGTCAATTGTGCGGTGATCATGGGACCTTCATCCAGTTTTACGAGCGCTACCGTGTAGGGCGCGTTGCTATCGTATCCGCTGGGGGCTTCATAAATGGTTGTATAGGAATACACTTCACCCTTGCCGCTGAAGGTATAAAGTTCTTTGGCTTCATCGCCACAGTTCGGGCACACATCGCGTGGAGGAAAAATCTTGTAATCGCAATGAGGCAGACTTCGCCAACTAGCCCATAGCGTTGTTTTTTAAGTCTCCAGTGTCTTGGAATTTCCATAGATAATTTCCTTTCTTCAAGGCTAATTCTATGTGAAGAAACTCTCAAAGACTCTCAGGCTTAATCCTTTCACAGCTGTAAAGAAAACCTTACTCTTTTTGAGTGAGAAAATGAGAAAGAATTAATCCTAAGCCGAGAAAAAGTGGGACGAAGCCTCCCAGCATCCAGGGTCCGAGATGGAACGGGTAATTTTCAGCGGAGTCAAAGCCGACAAAATATAGTCCCAAAGAGAGGGCGATCCCAAGGGCGGTGACGAGTATCCCCCAGCGTAGAAATCCCTTGCCATTTTTCGCCTCAAGGCGCTCGGGGCGGGTCAATCCCTTTTCCGCGAGCGCCAGAGTTTCCCTGTAATTAATGTAGCGCATCAAAGCGATAAAGCCGAAAATGACGATAAGTATGCTTACGATGCTCAGACACGGGACCAGATCAGCCATTTTTCCTCTCTAAAACAAACATGGAGTTGGCTTTATTGTATCAGCCTCCTCCATGCCTGTTATCTGACTGTTTTACGAGACGATTATTGGCCTGCGTTGATGTTCACACTTCCGCTATTGGTTTGCACGGTGAGTTGCTCGCCTCCGCCGTTGATGCTTCCAACAATCTGATCGCCATTTGAGTTGGAAGTTCCATTCAACGTGACCGTGATGGGCAGGTCGGATTTGATAGTACCGAATTCGGTTTTGAGATCCACGCTTAATTTCGAGTCGATGGGCAGCGTCAGGCTAATTTCTCCGAATTCAGAATTGACCACGTGCGGACCTGCATCCAGTGAGCCACTGAAATCCACGGTACCGTTATTCGTTTTGAGGTCCAGCATGACAGCTTGAGCATTTCCGATTTTGATGCCGCCAAATTCCGTATGCGCTTTGAGTTTGCCTTTTGCGGCATCCACTGTAATCGAACCGCCGTTGGTGTGCAGATCATAGGACGCGGCGAAGGCCTGCCCTAGTTCGATCTCGCCGAATTCGTCCTCTACCTTGATTTCCTTGCTTACTCTCACCTTTGTTAGAGACACTGCACCGTTGTTGGTTTCAATGCTGAGAGAACTGCACGAGCCGTTTTCGAATGCAGTATTGCCGAAGTCGGTCTTGGTGGTGATATCGCCTGTGGCGCGCACTTCCCTAAGTGTGATCGTACCGCTATTTGAATTCAGTATGATATCGTTGCCATCGACATTTTTGAGGGTAATACTACCGAACTCTGAGTTCAGGTCGATATCTTCACTGCCTGCCTGGATGGACGTGGCATTCACCTCACCATTATTGTTTGAAATAGATAGTCCGCCCTCGATATTCTCAACCGTCACGCTGCCAAAATCATTGGCAATGACCGCGTTTCCTTTGATACCGGCAACGCTTACCTCGCCAAGATTGTCGTCTACGTCCACTGTTGTTTCATTTGGGACTGTGACAACGAAGTCCACTAGATTCAAATTCATATCAAAGACGGTTGTATTCGGAAGATCATATTTAATTGTGACAGTATTGCCAACCTGATCAACGTCGTATTTGATATTTTTCACTTCTTCTTCTGCTCGAGCTTGTGTAGGGGCATGAGCAGTCTTAACTACTTTGATCTGAATTGCCTTCACATCTGCGCCTACGATGCTGACGCCGCCTGCATCGTCAATCACTTTCAGCGTGACTGCGCTTTCCGAGTCCACTTTGACAGTCTTGCTTTCCTCGAGCGTGGCAAATGGTTGGTTACCTTCCTTGAAGAAATTCCCGCCGCGTACGGTGAAGAAGATGACTGCGCCTATTCCCCCCAGCACAAGCAATAGCGCCGCAACTAAAAAGGTGATAATGATGGGTCTTTTCATTTTGGTTTTCCTTGTTTACAGAGTACCGCCTCATGCGGTAGGATGTTGTCACTTCGTTTGACAGAGAATTTGTGAAAAAGTTTCAAAATTCGTTCCGTCATTGCGAGGGCTGATGGTTGAGTAGGACGAGTGCTTTTCTCGCCCGTATCGAAACCCAGCCCGAAGCAATCTGCTGGTTAAGTAGGGATTGCTTCGTCGTCGCTTCGCTCCTCCTCGCAATGACGAATATTGGCTGAAACTTTCCTCCTGTTTCCCTGTCTAACCCTTTGAAGGAAGCCTTGCGTGGACAATGAACAAGCCTTTATCCGGCGTGCCCAAAAAGGTGATTCTGATGCCTTTGCCGCTCTGGTGGAGGAACATCAACGTTACATCTACAACCTTGCCTTGCGCCTCCTCAAGGATGAGGACGAAGCGCTTGATCTCACGCAAGAAACCTTTGTCCGCGCCTGGACGGCTCTTCCCAACTTTCGCGGGCAGTCGCAGTTCCGCACCTGGCTATATCGCATTGCCACGAATCTTTGCTATAACCGTCTTCCCAACCTGCGCCGCAGCCTTATCGATCTGGGTGATGATGTGATCTCTGAAATTCCGGAAACAGACCTCACCTTTGATAATCCCGCCCGTGGATTCGAGTCCCGCGAGCTGCGCTCGCATTTACACAATGCCATTGAAAACCTCGATGAAAATTATCGCCTGCTCATCTCATTGCGTTATCAGAATGAACTTGCTTATGAAGAGATCGCCGGTATGCTTAACCTTCCCTTGGGTACAGTAAAAACCGGTCTCTTCCGTGCCAAAGAACAATTGCGCCGTGCGCTGGAAGCGTATCAGGAGGCCTCATGGACAATCCCTTAACTCCAGAACAACAGAATACTGTGATCGAAGATGCTCTTCACACTTATCCGGTAGTGCCTATGCCACGTAACATCACCGCGAATGTGATGGCACATATAAAAACGATTCCCACGCCGCGTCCTTTTCAACTCACGTGGAATGACCTTGTTCTCGCCATCGTCTTTTCAGTTTCTATGGGTGCCATGTGGTTCAGTATCGATCATCTTCCTCCGCTCATTGTGGCGCAGATCCGCAAGGAAAGTATTTTGCTTCACCAGCATCTATTGGTAAATATGCGCTGGTTGATTCCTGCTCTGTCCTTTGGGTTAGCTGCATTCCTGTCTGCTCTAACGATCCCATATTTGAGTCAGGAATTACAAAACCGCAGAGAACACTGAGCTTTTCTTCTGCTTTTCCTGTGATCTTTGTGGCAAACATTGTGACAAACCACTTTATCGATTACGTTGAATAGATATTGTTACGGGGGATACGCAAATCATAATATAATGACGGGGATCGAGTGTCTTCCGTCGATGAAAATCCTTTTACTTAACCAAGCTTTTGTCTCGCCCGACGAGCCCGGGCACACGCGCCATTTCGAAATGGCGCAATATTTGCTTGCCCACGGACATGAGCTGGTGATTGTTGCCAGTGACCTAAATTATCAAACAGGTCAACGGACAATGGAGCGTCACGGCTTGTTCACGGAGCAGGTGATCGATGGGGTGCGTGTCCTGCGCTCCTATATTTATCCTGCTTTGCATCGCAGCTATTTTTGGCGGATCGTTTCATTTTTCAGTTTCATGTTCAGCTCTGTATGGACGGCCTTGAGCGTAAAAGATGCTGACCTGATTATGGGGACAACGCCCCAGATCTTCCAGGCAGTCTCCGCCTGGTTTGTCGCGTTCCTGCGGAACAAGCCTTTTTTGCTGGAAGTGCGCGATCTGTGGCCCGAGTTCGGAGTGAGCATGGGCGTGATTAAGAATCCTGTTGTGATCGCGCTGGCGCGCTGGCTTGAAAAATTTTTATACGCGCGGGCAACGCATATTCTGGTCAATTCGCCGGCCTATAAAGAGTATATGGTGGAAAGAGGTGTGCCTGCGAACAAAATCACATACATTCCCTATGGAACAGACGTGGATATGTTCAACCCAAATGTGGATGGTCTATCGGTCCGCAAGAAATTGGGCTTGGAAGATAAATTTGTGGTCCTATATGCCGGCGCTCTGGGACAGGCAAATGATATCTATACGGTTCTCTGCGCGGCAAAACGTTTGAAGGATGAAGATCAAATCCGTTTTGTCTTTTGGGGAGACGGCAAAGAGCGTCCCAATCTTCAATCAGAAGCCGAGCGATTGGAGTTGGGGAACGTCATCTTTGCAGGCGTTTGTCCAAAAAAGGAAATGCCATTCGTGATCGCCTCTTCGGATGTTTGTCTAGCGATCCTGCAGAACGTCCCGATGTTTCGTACGAC
>WNFU01013210.1_pt1 | contig 20856 bp, 21 predicted proteins | sample 5400121 | NCBI WGS metagenome assembly WNFU01 (sample SAMN13153360, study PRJNA577476) | soil metagenome | isolation source: 100 cm soil or saprolite under grassland replicate 1 | place: USA:California | collected 2016-06-15 | reverse complement strand
ACACCTCCCACATCGTCCACAGCATCTTTCGGTGGTAGCCAGGAATCAGACTGTGGAACTCTCAGATGCAATCTGAGCACCAAGAATAAGGAAGTTGACGCGACTCCCGACGCTGTTCTCTGTTTTGTATTCAAAATTGAATACACAAGAAAGGAGGATGATTGCGGCTTGGAGTGATCAACTACCGGGAGGCGGTCCTCCCTCTATCGATGGTGGATAATTCCGTGCCGCACCTTCTGACGGCTTGACGATCCCAGCCTGCCTCGCTATCCTTCCTCCGTCCTCCCGCTTGGTCTCGCTCCTGTGTGACGAGGAACGGTATGTTGATCGATTGGTTCTGGTCCAGCCTGGTGCTGAGCATCACCAGATGGCCACGCTCACCGCCGCTCGAGAGCGGCTCCTGAAGCCTCGCACACCTGCTGATTGCCCCGCGTGTCGTCAGGAGCGAGCGACCTCCGTCGAACGTCCCCCGACCCGCGTCCCCGTGACGCCCTGGCGCGAACGCAAAAGCCGGTGCGGCGCCCCTCAACGCATTGCGACCCAGGACTTTGCCTGTCCCAATCGCACCTGTACCGTCCTATCAGATCACCGACACGCACATCCATGCCCTGGTCGGTGACGGTGTCCACCGACAGCACGAGCGTAGAGAGACCTTGCGTTGCCAGGCTTGCGGCACGATGGCGCACGCGCCGCTTCTCCCCTCTGGGTGACGCCGCTGTACCGGCTCAAAACCGTATTCTATCGGGTTGCCGAAGTGCTGACCGCGCTGGCACTCGGCTCTCGGTCGCCGCCGCCGTGCGGGTGTTCGGCCATCGCCACGCCACCATCACGAGATGGCTGACGCACCCTGGCGCGCACAGCGCGACGTTGCACGCGCGCGTCGGAGAGCGGCTGCACCTCCCGCACATCCAGTGTGACGAACTGCGGAGTAGGCTCCGCAACCGGACGCACACATTGTGGCTCTGGCTGGCCCTCGAGAAGCTGACCAAAATCATGGCGGTGCTGCACCTGGGAGCGCGCACCCAGGCCGCCGCCCTAGCGGTGGTCCACCAGCTGCATGGGCGGCTGGCGAACGGCTGCCTGCCCGTGGTTACCAGCGACGGCCTGAATCTGTACTTCTACGCCTTGACCGCTCATTTTGCGGAATGGGTCGCCGGGGTGGGCCGACGGGCGCGGAGGTGGCTTCTTCGCGGCCGGCCTGATCTACGGGCAGGTCAAGAAACGCTATCGGCGGCGACGGCTGGTGGGGGGCACGTACGTGCTGCGCTGTGGGACGCGCACGGCGCTACGGACGGCCCTCCGCGGACTGGGCTTGAGTGGAAAGCTCAATACCGCGTTTGTCGAGCGGGTCAATCTGACGCTGCGGCAGATGGTGGCGGCGCTCATGGGCCGGACCTGGTCCACGATGCAGGAGGCGCCACAGCTGCTGGTGCATCTGGAGTGGTGGCGGGCGTACTATCACTTCGTGCGGCCGCATGAGTCGCGAAGGCTCGCTCTGGCCCACCCGATCGACCGTGGTGGAAAGCGCCAGCCCCAGCGGTACCGCCAACGGACTCCGGCGATGGCGGCCGGCCTGACGAGTCGTCGGTGGACGGTCGGTGATCGGCTGGCGTGGCCGCTGCCGCCCCAGCCGATGGGCGCTGCCTGAACGTGGGAAATGGGGCCAGCGGGCGCCCATCGGCGCCTGAGAGGGGCGAGTATCGGTCAGATGGCCCCGCCTGGGGGCGTCACCGATACCCAATCCACCCGAAAACAGGTATAGTTTGTGTCGAAGGGGCGATCCGAAATTATCCACCATATCCGATAGGAGTACCCACTGGTCCCAAACGTACCCTTACCCGTGGGTGGGGGCTTCACCCTCACGCGGTGGCGGCTGCCATCCATTGCGCTTGGCCGCCCGGACGATCAGATTCGTGACGACCTGCGACCCGCGCTGCTGGCGCTGCTCCTCAAGAAAGGTCAGCGCGGCCTCGACCTCAGCGACCCGGCTGGCGGGTACCGAGATCAGCAGATGCCCGCTCTTCCCATTCTCTGACCGGCGTGTAATCTTCATCTTCTTTCCTTAGCGTATCTGAGTATATACATTATAGTATAGCATATACCTCAAAAATAGTTATGCTCTAAACTTAGATGAATTTGACTTGTATATACATCCGTGATATACTCTGTATATACACAGGCGCACTCCTCCTCCACTTTTCCCATTGGGTTGCACCCGCGCGGCCCCGTGCCGAGGCGCTCGCCATCGCTGCCAGCGCGCAGCGAGCAGCAGAAGACGCACGCACAAGGTGTCACTGGGTATGCTACAGCAACTTGGCACGGGGCCGCGCCAAGCCAGAGCGGAGCCGTCGTGGTACGCGAAAAGGAGACTACCTATGTCCACCGAACAGAACAAGGCCCTCGTCCGCCGGTACTGGGAGGATGTCTGGAACAAAGGCAACCTAGCACTCTTGGATGAGCTGATCGCCACCGATTTCGACGGGCATCCACTGCCCGGCGAACCCGACTTTGGCCGCGGTCCGGCAGGGCAGAAACAACTCGTTGAGATGTATCGCACGGCCTTTCCCGATCTCCGAATGACCATCGAGGACATGACAGCCGAGGGCGATCGGGTCGTGGTGCGTTGGACCGCGCGCGGCACCCAGACGGGTGAAATGATGGGTATCCCGGCGACGGGCAAGCCCACAACGGTGACCGGAATGTTTCTCAACCGTCTCGCCGCCGACAAGATCGCGGAGGGTTGGGGGAACTTTGACGCGCTGGGGATGATGCAGCAACTCGGCGTGATCCCCACACCAGAGCAGGTGCCTATCTAGGTTCCGTGGAGCGGGTGCGTACGCGCGGGGCCGTGCGCACACAATGAATAGTGAGTGCGCACGGCCCCGCATACTAGTGGCTCACCACACTGATTTTGCTGGATGGCACTTTTGCATTTAGCCCACTGTGACGCTAAACAAAATAAGCCACTATCCTGCAAAATTACTGTGGTGGCCCACTAGTGGTTCGACGACACGGAGGGATAACGACTATGGTAGCTGATTTTCGCATTCGGCCCCTGGCTGACCGCGTGGTGGTCAAGCCGGCGGACCGCGAGGCGCAGACCAAGGGCGGGATCTTCCTGCCCGACACGGCCAGCAAAGAGCGCCCGATGGAAGGTACCGTCCTGGCCGTCGGCGAGGGCCGCCTGGACGACAACGGCCGGCGCGTGCCGATGCACGTCAAGGCTGGCGACAAGGTGCTGTTCGCCAAGTACGGCGGCACCGAGTACAAGGTCGACGACGTCGAGTATCTGATTCTGTCCGAAAAGGACATTCTTGGCATTATTCAGGAGTAGCGCGCAGTCAGTCGTCCACGCCAGCACGCGGCACTTCGTCATGCTGGCTTCTTACGCCTGAATGCGCTGCGCCGCTCGAGCGGTAGCGAAGGAAGTTCACGCAGATGGCAAAGCAGCTCTCTTTCAATGAGGAGGCCCGGCGCGCGCTCAAGCGCGGCGTCGATCAGGTGGCGGATGCGGTCAAGACCACGCTCGGCCCGCGCGGCCGCAACGTGGCGATCGACAAGAAGTTCGGCGCCCCCACCGTCACCCACGACGGCGTCACCGTTGCCAAGGAGATCGAACTCAAGGACCCGTTTGAGAACATGGGCGCACGGTTGCTGGTCGAGGTCGCCACCAAGACCAACGACGTCGTCGGTGACGGCACCACCACCGCTACGGTGTTGGCCCAATCGATTATCACCGAGGGGCTCAAGATGGTCGCGGCCGGCGCGAACCCGATGCTGCTCAAGCGCGGGCTGGACAAGGGCGCCGACGCGCTGGTGGCCGAACTCAAGCGCCTGGCCAAGCCGGTGCGCGACCGCGCCGACATCGCGCACGTCGCGACGATCTCGGCGGCCGACAGCGAGATTGGCGATCTGATCGCCGAGGTGATGGAGAAGGTCGGCAAGGACGGCGTGATCACGGTCGAGGAGAGCAAGGGTATCGCCTTCGAGACCGAATACACCGAGGGCATGCAGATCGACCGCGGTTACATCTCGCCCTACTTCGTGACCAACGCCGAGCGGATGGAGGCCGAGCTGGAAGATCCCTACATTCTGATCACCGACAAGAAGATCGCGGGAATCAACGATATCCTGCCGGTGCTGGAGAAGGCGCTGCAGGTCACCAAGAACTTCGTGATCATCGCCGAGGACGTCGACGGCGAGGCGCTGGCGACCTTAGTGGTGAACAAGCTGCGCGGCACGGTCAACGCGCTGGCGGTCAAGGCGCCAGGCTTCGGCGTGCAGGATATGGCGATCCTGATCGGCGGCACGGTGATCTCTGAGGAGATCGGCCGCAAGCTGGACAGCGCGACCGTCGAGGATCTGGGCCGTGCCCGCCGCGTACTGTCCGACAAGGACACCACCACCTTCATCGAGGGCCGTGGCGACGCGCAGGCGATCAAGGCTCGGATCGCGCAGATCCGCGCGCAGATCGAGACGACCACGTCGGACTTCGACCGCGAGAAGCTGCAGGAGCGGCTGGCCAAGCTGGCCGGTGGCGTGGCAGTGCTGAAAGTCGGCGCCGCGACCGAGCCGGAGCTGAAGGAGAAGAAGCACCGGGTCGAGGATGCGCTCTCGACCGCCCGCTCGGCCGTCGAGGAGGGCATCGTCCCGGGCGGCGGCGTCGCACTGCTCAACGCACTGAGCGCGCTAGACCAGGTGCAGACCAACAACGACGACGAGCGGTTTGGGGTGCAGATCCTCAAGCGGGCGCTGGAGGAGCCGATGCGCATCCTGGCCCGCAACTCCGGCGAGGATGGCGCGGTGATCATCGACACGGTGCGGCGGGCGCAGAAGGAGCGCGGGGACACGACCTATGGCTACAATGTGCTGACCGGCGAGTTCGGCAGCATGCTGGAGCAGGGGGTGGTCGACCCGGTGAAGGTGACGCGCTCGGCAGTGCAGAACGCGGTGTCGATCGCCGGGCTGCTGCTGACGACCGATGTGCTGGTGACCGACATTCCCGAGGCCAGCCCGTCGGGTGGCGGCGGAATGCCGGGCGGCGGGATGGGTGGGATGGACTACTGATAGCCCCATGGAGAGCGGTGGCGGAGGACCACCCGCCCTGCTCTCCACCACACAGCAGGCCGCCGACGCCATCAGCGCAGCGTGGGAATGGACAGCCACATGCAGCGTGACGACGGGCGCTGATCACCATGTGGCGTGCGTGTGGCGCGCATCCGCTGACATTGAAAGGAGAACGCGCCGTGTCACAGTTCATGCGCTATACCTGTAAAGCCGGGTTGCTGCCAGTCGTTAAAGCGGCACTGATCGCCAATGGCTACACGCTTGATGGTCCTCCCCGAACGCAGCGTAGTGCTGCGACGGCGGTGGTTTTGCAGTGCCGTACAACCGCTGTGCTGCTTGCGCAGCCGCCGAATAACGCTGTCGCTGAGATTGAGGTCTGGGGCGCTGGCCAGAGCGCAGTCGCAGAGGTATTCGAAGCCCTCCCGATCGCGCTGCACCGACTCCCGCCACGCTGTTCTGCAACGCGGTGAGCGTCGCTGGTTCATCACGCGCGCCCAAGGATCGGGAAACGAAGGTGAGTTTGATGCGTAAGAACAGTACGGTGATCTTCGGTATCTTGGCTGGAGCTGTGTTGGTGATGTTGTTTGTTGCGGCCTTGAGCGGCCGTGGCATGGGCGGGATCGGCAGGATGATGGGGGGTGGAATGATGGGGAGTGGAATGAACGGCATGTTCTTTCTGCTACTTTTCTGGCTGCTCGTCACAAGCCTGCTGGTTACGCTGACGGTATTCCTGGTCACCCAAAGCCAGAAACGCTAGCAGTATCGCCGTTATCTCAAGCGGAGCACCCCCAGCGCCACGAAAGGTGATACATGTATGAACCAGCATCCACTCCGCACGCCGCTCGAGCACTTGCAGACCGAGCTTGACCGCGTTCCTCCGCCGGAAGCCACCGACCCATTGCTGGAGGAGGTGCGTCACGTGACCACCGAGCTGCTCACCCAAACGACTACCTCGCCGACCGTGGCGCCGCATCCGTCGTTTCGGGAACAGCTCGGTACCGCCATGGATCGCTTCGAGGTGCTGCATCCGACGCTCGCAGCGGCAATAGCGCAGGTGATCGATACCCTCAACCGGATGGGTATCTAGCGCCGGTCAAGAACGCCCTGGCGCCCGATCTTGGAATTCGATGGCTTTTGGCACGGGCTACGGAATGTGTCAAGCAGTTTGAGACAACTCGGGTCTGAATTTAAGGCAGATCGGCTGGCTCGCATCGGCCAGGCTTAATTGCACTTGTTCGCGCACCACGGAACGCTGCTCGGCTCCTAGCTCCGAAGCGGTTGGTGGGTTGATCCAGACCGCGCTCGGCAGGGCTGGCGGTCTGGGCATCCCGCGCACGAAGCGCTCAGGATGGACCTGGTATGCCGTCAACAATACCTGTTGCCGTGCTGCAATCGTCTCTGCCGCCTGGCCATAATGAACGGTTGCCGGCGTGAGCAATCCGATTCCACTGTGATGATGCTCATGGTTGTACCACTGAAAGAATGCTCGCGCCCATGCGCGAGCATCTGCCAGGCTGCCGAATTGGGCCGGAAAGTTGGGCCGATATTTCAGCGTCCCCACCTGTGCCTCCGAATACGGATTGTCGTTCGAGACCTGCGGCCGCGAATGGGACGCCCAGAGGGCACCCGGTTACGCCCAAGTCGGCCAGCAGTTGCGCGACACTCTTGGACGTCATCGCACTGCCCCGATCGGCGTGCAGCGTGAGCTGGTCGCGGCAAATCCCTTCTTTGGCACACGTTTCGGCGATGAATGTCTCGGCCAGATCAGCCGACTCGCGCTCGCTGATCATCCAGCCGACCACATAGCGGCTGAACACGTCCAGAATGACATACAGATAGTAGTAGGTCCATGTGGTTGGGCCTTTGAGCTTGGTAATGTCCCAGCTCCACAGCTCTGTGGGCCGTGTGGCGAGCAACTCCGGCTTGGTGTAGGTCGGGCATCGCAGCTGATCGCGCCGCTCGCGCACTTCGTCCGCCGCCGCCAAGATCCGATACATGGTAGGCCCAGTGTTAGGGAAGCTTCCGTGAAACGCAAAGTAGCATCCTCAGCGTCGAGGGTGCTCCCCACCTCGCCACTACTCATACAGGAAACTTCTGCATGACCGTGTTGTATTCCTCCTGGGCCTCTTCGATCGCCAGCCGTGAATAGATTTCCAGCGATTGCCGACTGGCATGCCCAGAATACGGTTGGATCAGGGCATCATCAACGCCTTGCTTTTTCAGCCAGGTCAGCAGATAATGCCGCAGCATGTGTGGCGAGATCGTCTGATCCAGCCCGGCCGCCGCCGCGTAGCGCGCCAACAGCTTCCGCACCCCGCGATCGCTATAGCGGCGTTTCCACGACGACTCAAACAGGTAGCTGGCTCCTTTGCTCTTCATGGCCGCCATGTGGAGTGCCAGGGCCTCTTTAAAGGTCGAGGGAAAGGGCACGACCCGATCTTTCTTGCCTTTCCCCGCCGTAATCCGGATTTGGCAGCGGTCCACGTCGACGTCAGCCAGCTTGATCATAATCAGCTCGCTGACACGCACGCCCGTGTAGCGCAGCAGTTTAATCAAGACCAGATCCGCCATCTTTCTGGTTTGCCACACGACCTCGTAGTAGCGGCGGATCTCGGCATCTGTCGGCACGCGAGGCAATCGGCGGCTGGGCCCAGGCACGCAGATCTCGAGCTCGGCCCGCAGCTGGCGAAAGACCTCTTTGAGGTAGGCATAGTCAGGATGCTCGTGGCGCAGCTCCTTGGCCAGCTCACGCGCTTTCTTCTTGGCTGGTGTTCGTGGTGTCGTGGTCATCGTTGGTGTCCTTCTACGCTGCTGTGTCTAGGTTAATCCGGGTCGTCATATCCAGTTGGAAGAGGCCATACGGATTGATATGATGATAGATCAAGGGGCTCAGCCCGCGCCAGTCGTCCGGCGTCATCCGCTGCAGCCAACTCGGCTCTTCCAAGACTTTCTGGAGCATGAGCGTGTTCATGAGCACCAGGCTGTTCTGGAGCAGTTGCAGCGCGAGCATGGCGATCTCCTGATCCTCAAAGCGATTCGTGGCCAACTCGCCGCCCTTGCCATAGAAGATAAAGCCGTTGGCGCTATTCCAGTTCTCAATCACCTGCAGGGCTTCGTGAATCTCGCGGCGCAGGCTTTCGGAATGAAGGTACTCGCAGAGGAAGATGGTCTTGAGGGCCTTCCCAAGCTCTGCAAGCGCCTGGTACGTTGGGTGGGTGATATTCTGCCTACTCAAGCGCCGCAAGATCGACTCGGGGTCCGCCAGGTTGAGCCGCAGCGCTGTCGCGAATTTGATCATCTCGTCGTAGTGTTGCCGAATCAGGTCCCAGTTGATCGAACGAAAGGCCAAGACGGGCTTGAGCCGCGGATACTGATCGGCCGTTCCAGCGTCGGCCAGATACAGCTTCTGGCGGTAGATATCCTTGAGACGCGGCAGGAGCCGAAAGCCCAGGAGATGCGTAAAGGCGAAGGCAACCTCCGACTGGCCGTGTGAGTCAACCGCCTGTTTGTCGATCTGCATAGTGGTGCAGTGCTGCAAGACGCCGGTGATCATCGCGGCAACTTCGGAGGACGAGCAGGTCTTGAGCTGCGAGTGAATGCAGGTCGACTTGCGATCCACGTGCCAGTAAATCATCACCCCTGGCCCGCGATACCGCACGTGCCATTCGGTCATCAAGTTCCCGTCCCACGCGCCAAGCTTTTTGGAGTCCGAGGCACAGGTCGTCGTGGCCTCGCCCCAAATCTCTGGCTTGCGCGCCGCTAGGATGGCGTTGACGACATCAATAATGGCAGCGCGTAGTCCATCCCGATGCAAGAAACGCCGGCGAATGTAGCGCAGATCGCTGTAGGTCAGCTCGTCATCGCCGGCGGCAACGCGTTTGAGCCCCATATTGGTGCCCAAACCGTAGAGGCAGAGCAGCAAGCGTTTTTGGACCGTCGCCCGCCCGAGGGTTTCGCGCGAAGCGACGCTTTTGAAGCGCTCACTGAAGGTGACGCGCAGATCCACCTCCTTGAGAAGGTATTGTCAGGTTAACCAGACAGCCGGCTCAGGTTCCTGGAGCTGTGGTATTATCGGCGCATGAACACACTGCCTCCCCGCTCCTTTAAGCGCCATCGCTTTCCGATCGAGATTATCAGCCATGCTGTGTGGCTGTACTTTCGATTCTCGCTCAGTTATCGTGATCTGGAAGAGCTCATGGCCGCACGTGGTATCGTGCTGACCTACGAAACAATCCGCCAGTGCTGTCGAAAGTTCGGTCAGCAGTATGCGAACCAACTGCGTCGACGACGTGCGCAGACCGGCGACAAATGGCACCTCGATGAGGTATTTCTTACAATTAACGGCAAACTGCACTATCTGTGGCGGGCAGTTGATCAGCACGGGACTGTGCTCGATATCCTGGTTCAGAGCCGGCGGAACAAAGGCGCCGCCAAGAAGTTCTTTCGCAAGCTGCTGAAGGGCTGTCAGTACGTCCCGCGTGTGCTGATCACCGATAAGCTCGGCAGCTATGCGGCAGCCAAAAAGGAAGTACTCCCGAGTGTGGAACATCGCCAGCACAAACGCCTGAACAATCGAGCGGAGAATTCGCATCAACCAACCCGCCAGCGTGAGCAAACGATGCGGAAGTTCAAATCTCCTGGTCATGCCCAACGATTTCTTGCTGCACAGGGACCCATTCGAGACCATTTTTGTCCCCGCCGCCATCGCCTCTCGGCACACGAGTATCGAACCATCAGACAGGAGCGGTTCGCGATCTGGAACACGATAACGGGAGTGCAGCCGACTGCATAAGCCGCGGTGCTGATTGAGCGATCAGCCGGCACCGGCGGTTTTCCTCCCATTTTATCTGTACATGTGTTCGCCACGAAGATTAAGTTGACAATACCCTGCCGACGACAACAACACGCATCAATCTGCTTGGGCCGCTGACAGCATATCTCTCCTATCCCGTTGCAAAGCATGCTGCTGGGCTATGCATCTGCCAAGATGATGCCTATGTTACTGCCTACCGTGCGAAGTACGTTCAGTGAGATAGCGCAAGAAAACTGCTTTCGTCACAAAATGAAACGCAATTCTTGTGTCGACTCTGGCAGCAGGGTCCATCCATTCCATATGGATGGGCCTTGTGTTCATTTTGGGCGTAAAGATTGTCGTGTTGATCTTGTGTCCATATTGACAGCAAGGGTCATTCATATGGATGATCCTTGTGTTCAATTTGGCAGCAAGGATCACATATATGGATGATCCTTGTGTCCATATTGACAGCATCCTTGACCCATGCTATGATGATTGTGTCCAATTTGAACACAAGTGAGGGCACTATGTCTGAGCCGGTCGAGCGCCTGGTGGTTTCCTTTTTCGGCCATCCCTGTCTCACGGTTCGTGCGGCAGACGGCAGTATTTATGTTTCGCTCGGCGACCTCTGCGATCTGCTTGGTATCCGCACGGCGGCCCAGGCACGACGGATTCGGAACGATCCTGACCTCGCCGACGGTCTGCGGCGCTTCCGTGCCGTAACCACCGGTGGTGTGCAAGATCAAGATTTTCTGCTCCTGGAGCACGTCCCGATCTGGATCGGCAGCGTCAGCCGTCTTAGAGCAGCAGAGGATGCCAAAGAGCAGATCGGCTATTTGCGCCGCCGCATCATCCGCGAAGTCTACGACGCCTTTGCGCGGGCGGCGGGCCTGCCGGAAGGAGAGAGCCGTCAGATTGAAGACCTGCACGACCTCGAACGGTTTGACGATGCGCTCACCCACCTCGCCGATCAACAGCGGGCACTGGAGCAGGCCATGCGCCAGGACAGCGACGCGAGCCAGCGCGAGCTGCGCCAGCTCACTGCACGGGTAAAGGCGCTGGAGGAGCGAATCGGCGGCACAATTACCCGCGAGCAGCGTGGCTATATCTATCAACTCGTCCACGCATGGGCTGGCGCGCGGGCACAGCACGAACAACGGACATACAACGAGGCGATTAGCTCATGCTGGGCCGCCTTGAAAGCTCGCTACAAGTTGGCTAAGTATGAACTGCTAGGGGCGACGGAGTACGACGACTGCGTGCAGTACATCGAACGCCAATATACAAAAATCACCGGATCACCCCTGAACCTAGCGGAACAGCGCGGGCTGGACCTGGGGGATTAACATGGCGGAGTATTATCAGATCAGTCGCCAGGTTGGGCGGCGGATCGCGATGACGCGGCAGGCCCACGGCCTCAGCGCCGCTGGCCTGGCCGAACGGTTGCGCTGGCCGCGCGACACGCTGGTCAACTACGAAACCGGGCGGCGGCGGCTGACCGTCGAACACTTAATCGCCATTGCGACTGCGCTTGGGGTCCCTCCGGCAACCTTGTTGCTCGACGATGCGAAGCTGGCGGCACTCATCACCGAGCTGGTTCACGAACCGGGCGCGATTGAGGAAGTCCTGTTTTTCCTGCGTGCGCGCGAGGACGAGTCACCGCCCCAGAATTGAGCACAACCAGGTTGGGATGCAATGCCGTCCCGCGCTTCCGATCTCGTACCGAAATAGAGGATGTACAGGAGAAGGTAAAGGCATGTCTGCTGTTCCCGGCCTCGACATCACCAATCTCGTGCGCGCCCAGGGCGATGTGTTCGCACTGCAACTACCGCTTGCCCAACAGGCCATCCTGCGCGGGCCACGGACGGAAGCCCAGCGGCTGCTGGAATTGCAGATCGTTCTCGACAGCGCGAGCGCTGCCGCTCAGGGCCTGGCCGGGCGCGGGCACGGGCAGGGGGTCGTGGTGGTCAGCCAGGACGGGAGCCAGTTTTGGTATGTACCGTTCGCGGACATGTCCCAGGCCGTGCCGGGCCTTCCCGATGATGCCCACGAGTTGCTGGCGATGGTGCGGCAGGTCTACGATGTGACGCACGAGGCGGTGATCGCCTTGCTCCTACCAGAACACAAGGCCAAACTGCTCTACAGGGCGCGCGATGGGATGCGCGGGCAGACGTATGCGCGGCAACGAGTGACGCCGCGCACCGATCGGGCAACGCCATCCGACATCATCGCGCAGGCTACGATCACCGACGGCGGGTTCGTGATTCACCTGCGCCAGACCGAGCTAGGGCTGCTTGGTCGCGTCGTGGTATCGGCGCTGGGAGAAAACCACCTGTTCATTGAAGGGCATGTCGCCGGCCACCCGGATGATCCGGCGACCAACAAGCGCCAGGCAGCACTGCAGCCGATCATCGAGACGTTGGAACGGGCTTTGAGTAGTGCGGGGAGCGACCTGGTGCAAGCCCGTGCCCAGGTCGAGGGGCTACTGACGCCAGGGAAGGTATCGCACGATGTTCCGCGCCAGATCGCCACGCGGATCTGCCCCTGTACGCATTGTGGTGGACCAATCGCCTTCCTGATTTTCGCCGAAGATGCGGGCCTGACGCTCGAAGACTACGCGCGTATGATGTTCGAGGTCACACACCAACATCGGCTGCCGACGTGGATCATTCGTTCCGGGCCGCTGGCGCGTGCGCCCGCCGACGCGCTGAAGGTCTACCCGCAGCGTGAGCCGCTGCGCCGCATTGCGCCCAGTGAGTTTGAGGAACTGATCGACGGCCTGAGCGACGCCCACTGCCGTCATCGCTCTGTAGTGGGCAAGCACCCTTTGCACAGGTCACGAGATCATGCTATGATCTTACACCATGACCAAACGCATTCATTTTCCGCTAACGACGGCCCCGCAACGCCGGCTCCTCTTCGAAACCTGGCAGGCGAGTGGCAACGTCACTCTGGCATGTCGCACCGCCCATGTCGGCCGTCGCACCTTCTATTACTGGAAACCACGTTTCGATGCTGGCGGCTATCCTGCTCTCGAGCACTTCGCCAGTGCCGCCCCCAAACAGCCGCATCGCATCGATCCGTCACTCGAACAGCAGGTCATTGCTATGCGGCAAGCGCAGCCGGATTGGGGCAAACAGCGCATTGCCCACGAACTAGCCAAAGCCCACCAGTGGCAACCACGTGTCAGTCCCAACACGGTCAAACGCATCCTGCGCAGCGCCTCTCTCTGGTCCGCCCCTGTGGCCCTGGAGAAAAAAGGGGCTTCACGACCGTCAGTCGAACCGCCGAAGAACCGGGCCAAACCGTAAACGTCGACCTGTGCTTCGTGCCCGCGATCCATACTCCTGATCAGAAACTTCCAGCGGTCAGTGGCTCCTCTGGCCGCCTGGTGGTGGAGCGACCACGCGAGCCGTCCGTCGCCCGCTCCTGGCCAGGTCAGGTGTTTGCAGAAAGGGATCAACCCTATGCTGCAGCAATGCAAGCCTTTGTGACAGCCTCGATCGCCCGCGACCAGCGTCAGGATGCTCCGCCAGCCAACGACGAGGCTGCCGGTACACGCGAACGTCTGCGGCAGCTCCGCTTGGAGGCCAGCGCGTTGCAGAATAGCCGCCGGACGATACGGGAACAACGTCGGCACCAAGATGCTGCGTGGCGTGTTATCCAGACCCAGCGTGAGCAAACAGTCTACGAGACGCGCCTGGCCCTCATTCGCGACTACGCCGCGTATCGAGTCCGCGAGCTGGAGTGGTGCCAGCTCAAGCAGCAGCGTCAGGCAACCCTGGCCCAGCGTCAGCACGAAGACGCCGTTTGGCGGCAGGAACGCCTGCGCCTGCGCCAGGCGCTGGCCGACATGCCGATCGTCACCGACTGGCGCGCCGTCCTGATGGTGACCGATAACTGCACCCGCCAGTGCTATGGGATGCCGCTGTTTATGAGCGGTCCGCATGTCACGGCGGACCAGGTGGTCGCCCAGTTACATACGGTGCTACCCTCCAGTGTGCAATTTGTAATATCCGATCGAGGCACGCACTTTACAGCTCACGCCTTCGCCCAGTTTGCTCAAGACGCCGGCTTCATCCACGTGCCGATTGCGCGCCATCGCCCCGAGACGAATGGCATTGCCGAACGCTGTGTGCGCACGCTGAAGGAGTGGCTGCTGCAGTTTGCCTGGCAATCCGACGATGAGCTGGAAGACTTGCTGGATCAATTCTGCGCGATGTACAACGACCGACCGCACCAGGGGATCGGCATCCCTGGTCTGTCGCCGAATGAATTTGCGCGCCGGATCTGGCTCTTCTAAGCTCGTGGAATGTGTGCAAAAGGTGCTTGCCCAGTACAGATTCGTGACATACTGGGCCATTTGTCATAATGAAGACCGGTGCCATATCAGCGCCGGTCTCGTGTTCTATACTGTGCGTTACAGAGTGTCAGGCTTCACCGAGTACCTCCGTGAGCGCCTGCTCCAGTGTCATCGCCATACCCTCGGCCCAGGCCGCCGCGAAGGCTTCTTCCCCCAACCCGGCACGAACGGTAGCCACATGGCGCTCAAACTCCGCCTGGCTAGTCAGCGGGAGATAACCAAAGATATCCCACTCAGTATCCTCCAAATGCCTCCCGCTGGCCGCCAGAAGCACCTCTGTGGCTCCTTGGAGCCACGCTGCCCGCTCCAGCTGTCCCGCTACTTCGGCCACTTCGGCCAAGCCGGCCAAACACGTGGCGATGCCGTGCGGATCGCTCAATTCCCGGTGCAACGCTAGGCGCTCGGTAAACAGCGCGGCTGCACGCGGTTCCTCATGTTGCCGCAACGCAACATACCCCAGCGCCGAGAGGCTCCAGGCCATGTCTTGCTGGCTGTCCAGTTCGCGCGATACCTGCAGCTGTTCCTCAAAGCGCTGCTTGGCCTGATCGTACTGGCCCTGGAGATAGGCCACGCTCCCCACATCACCGAGCGTCAGCATAATGCCCGGTTTATCTTCCACTTCGCGATACAGCCGCAGTCCCTCTGCCGCTAGTGATTGCGCCGCTTGATATTCTCCTTGGTGAACGGCGATATCGAATAAGATGCCGGCCATGCACGACGCAATATCGGTGATATCCCCAATTTCGTGGCCCAGACGGATGCCCTCTTCTGCGCTGGCCCGCGCGGTTGCGAAGTCGCCTTGGAAACAGGCTATACGCCCATGCCAGAACAGCGCCCGGACCAGGCCCTGCTTCTCGCGTACCGTGCGGAAGGCCGCGATGCTTTCTTCCAGCAGTACCCGCGCGTTTGCAAAATTGCCCTGATTGTATACAGCTAGACCACAATCGCAGAGGGCACGCGCGAGGCCGCGCGGCTCGCCCAGCACGCGCCAGAGCGCCATACTCTGCTCCAGCAAGGTAGTCGCCTGCGGCACGTCGCGCAACCAGATTGCCAGATAGCCCGCCTGGTTGAGGGCTTTCGCCCGCAAGCGGTCGATATCAGCGCCCATACCATCTGTGGCCTGGTTCAGGGCATGGAGCAGCCAGTCGCGGCCTTCCCGACTATATCCGGACAAATGCCAGAACCCGCCCAAAGTCCCGGCCAGGCGCAACGCGAGCGCGCTGGCATGAGGGGCCGCCCAGGCCAGCGCCGAGCGCAGGTTGTCGTGTTCCAGCTTCAGGCGCTGGATCCACGCGCGCTGGTCCGTTCCATAGATATGCGGTTCAGCCGCTTCCGCCAACTCCAAGAAATACTGCGCGTGCCGCTGCCGGATCGAGTCGGCTTCACCACTTGCTCCCAAGCGCTCGATCGCGTACTCACGGATTGTCTCCAGCATACGAAAGCGCGGCTCAGCGCTGACTTCGGTCTGGACGAGGAGGTGCTTGTCAAGGAGCGACTCCAGGCCGTTCAACAGCACCACCGCGCCGCCGCTGTTGACCACTGCCGCAGCGGCCTCCAGCGTGCAGCCGCCCGCAAAGGCGGCGAGCCGCTGGAAGAGGATCTGCTCGTCGGTGGCCAGCAGCTGATAGCTCCAGTCGATCGTGGCCTGCAGGGTGCGCTGGCGCGCGGGCGTGTCGACGGCCCCGCCGGTCAGAAGCTGCAGGCGGCTGTTCAGCTGACCGAGGAGCGTTTGCGGGGTGAGCGCGCGAACCCGCGCTGCGGCCAGTTCAATGGCGAGTGGCAACCCATCGACCTTGCGACAAATCTCAGCCACAGCCGCGACATTGTCAGAGGTGAGGCCAAAGTTCGGCTTGACGGCGCTGGCGCGCTCGACAAACAACTGCACCGCTTCGTACTCCGCCAGGCGTTCGAGCGGCGCCAGATTGTGCGGATCCGGGAGGGTCAATGGAGGTACCTCATAACCCCACTCGCCACTCAGGTGCAACACCGCCCGGCTGGTGACCAGGATCTTCAGTGTGGGCGCGGCCATCAGAAGCTCTGTCACAAGTGGCGCGGCGGGGAGCAGGTGCTCAAAGTTATCCAGAACCAACAAAGCCTGCTTGTCCTGCAGATAGTCTTGCACACGAACGAGCAGCGGCCGGTCGCCGGTGGTGCGCACGCCCACGCTCTCGGCGATGGCCGCAATCACCAGCGCCGGGTCGCTGAGTGGTGCGAGATCTACGAAGAACACCCCGTCAACAAAGGAGTCGAGCACCTCCGCCCCGACCTGCAACGCCAGCCGCGTCTTCCCAGCGCCGCCCGAACCGGACAGTGTCAGCAGGCGCACTGTCGGGCGCGCGAGTAGGTCTCGGACTGCGGCCAGTTCAGCGACTCGCCCGATGAAGGAGGTGGTCGGCGCGGGGAGCCTGCTGCGACGTGTGGAGGGAAGCGGCAGCGAGGCACCGCCGTCCATTGCCATCGTTGCACTTGGCGCGACGGCTGTGTCTCGATCGACAGCGCGCGCCGCCGTGAGGAAGGTCGCGCGCTCCTCGCCGAGTAGGCCAAGACAGTTGGCGAACTGCCCGGCGAGTTGCCGTGAGGGACGACGCAGCCCGGTCTCGATCTTCCGGATCGTGTCGACGGCACAGTAGGCCTGCTGCGCCAGCGCTTCCTGGGTTAGGTCACGCGCCTTGCGCAGCTTTTTCAGCAAGCGGCCGAACGATACATCCCGCTCCACATCTCACCTATCCTGTGATCGCCATAGCAGCACACCGAAGTATACCGCATCGCGCAATCAGATACCATCGGCGCTGTCCATGTTTTTGTCCATCTTTGTGTCATGGTTGTCACCTAGCACCTGCGCGACACCTGTGCTTTACTACGCTCAGAGAGCAGACAGCCAAATGGCACGATACATGGGGCTGAATAAGGAATAGGAGGACGGACATCCCATGCAACTGGTATAGGTAGACGAATGTCCGTCTACTTCTAGTGGGCGCCTATCAGACATAGTTACGTCCACGAGGTGCTCTATGGCTGAAGATATCGTCGTGAAGTTGCAAGCAATCGATTCGGCCATCCTGACCGATGTTGTCCGGCAGGATCAGCACAGCCCGCTCTTTGAGATCACTGGGTGGTCGGTACGGCGCTTAAGCGACAAAGGCGTTAGTAACCGAGATGGCTTGTGGCTTTTTAGTGGCGAGGGATATGACAAGGAAGGCTCACGATCCTGGTCAGTCGTGTTGAAGATCCTTCACCGCCAAGAGCCAGAACCGCCACTCAGCGACCTGTGGCATTGGAAGCGTGAACTCTTTGTCGCTCAATCTGGGTTGCTTGCACGTCTGCCCGGCCCGGTGAAAGCGCCGCGTTTCTACCGAGCCGAAGAAACGTCCGACGGCGCCTGGCTATGGCAGGAGTATGTAGAAAACCAGCACCCCACCGCCGATTGGGGAGTTGCCGAGTATGCCTTTGCCGCTCGCCAACTAGGAAATTGGCATGGTGTCTGTATGACCAATCAACCGGTGCCCGCTGAACCTTGGCTGACCCGGCAGCATTATCATTCCTGGTTTAACCAAGCAAACCCCGCACAGGATTTTCACTTCTTCCTCAATCAGCACCACATTGTTGGTGACATCCGCATCCGCTATGAACAGCTCTGGGCAGAACGCGAGCTGTTCTACCAGCTTTTGGAAACGTTGCCCCTGGTGTTTTCACATTTTGATAGTCAGCGTCGCAATCTTTTTATCCGCAAGGGCAGTGACGAACAAGATGAACTTGTTCTGATCGATTGGGCGTTCTGTGGACTTGGTCCATTGGGAGCAGAGCTGTTTGCGCTGGTGCTGATGAGCGCGACACTTTTCGAATGGCCTCCTTCCAGATTGGCACAATTGGACGCGGCAGTCTTTGGGAGATATCTGCACGGTTTGGACGAAGCAGGCTGGTCAGGAGATGCCGATAGTGTACGTCTGGGGTATGTCGCTTGGGTTGCTATCTGGTGGGGTGCCGTTTTTCCAGCCATTGGGGCCTTGTGGTGTACCCCCGACTACCGTCCACGGGCTGTACAGACCTTTGGCTTGGCCGAAGAAGAACTCTACGTGCAATGGTTGCCACTGTTGTCGTATGCGCTCGACTGCGCCGATGAGGCCCGGTTGCTCATGAAGAAGCTGGGTCTTTTGTGAAGCACTGGACGTAATATGTATCCTGCCAGCGCCCAACACGCGCATCCAACCGACGGCCTTTGGCGCGCAAGATCGCTGCACTTTGAGGGCATCCTGTGCTGCGCGCCTTCGTCGTCGGCTGATGCGCGAACCGTTAGGCCCAAGTTTCGCCAGAGTAGAGCGGATCTGCCATTCACAGGCGATAAATCCCCGGTGATCCCCCATTTTGGGGGAAACTTGCCAGCCGTGCAAACCTACAATGCATTTCATTAGACGATTTTCCGATCACGGCCTGGCGCGTTTCGACCTATCGCGCCGCCTGGCTTGTGCGACTGGGCAATCTGCAACCGTAAGAGCCTCGCCCCGATGTAGACTGTAACGAATTGTCGTGTCGAAGGGAGGTCGATGAGCACTATGGAATCCAAGATCGTCGAACATTACGCGGTCGGCGGGTTGCTTGCCCGGCTGGAGTCCGCACTATGGGCAGACGGTACCGATCCGGCACATCCAACTATTGAAGCGCTTGCGCCATACGACCAGTTCCATGGCCGCGGACTGCAAGCGACGGAGGACATGGCGGCGCTGGTTGCGGTGCGGCCGACCGATCATCTGCTCGATGTCGGCAGCGGCCTTGGTGGGCCTGCCCGCTGGCTCTCAACGCGTTTTGGCTGCCGCGTCACAGGCATCGACGTGACCCCAGAGTTCTGCGCGATCGCCGAACACTTCACGCGCCTCATCGGGCTGGATGCCCGCGTGCACTTCCAAGTCGGCAATGCGCTTGCGATGCCCTTCGATGATGGCACGTTTGAGGGCGCGTACTCCATGTTCGTGTCGATGAACATCGCCGACAAGATGCAGCTCTATCGTGAGATTCATCGCGTGCTGAAGCCGGGCGGTTGGCTCGTGCTGTCGGAGATCGCTCGGGGGAAGGGCGGCGACGTCATGTATCCAACGCCTTGGGCGGCAACGGGAGCGGAGAGCTTCCTCTCAACGGCCGACGAAACGCGAAATGGACTGCGAAGCGCGGGTTTCGAAGTCGAGCAGGTGAAGAACGATCTCCAGCGTGCACTGAACTTCGCGGCGCAGTCGCGGGCAAAGGTCGAGCGCGGCGAAAAGCCGCCGTATCGGGCTAACGCATTGATCCATGGCGACGCGGCGGCTGCGATGCTTGCGAACGTCGCCCGCGGCTATCAGGACGGTAGCCTGGTGCCAATCGAAGTCGTGACGCGGAAACGGTGATACCGCTTGGATCGGGCAAGTTATCAGGGAGGGACCATTCGATGGAACAGCAACTTTATGCTAACGGTAAGAATCGGACCATCAAGCTCGATGCACAGCCTCAACCAATCGTCATTGATACGGCCAGAACCGCGGTGATCGTCGTCGATATGCAGAACGACTTCGGCGCTCCCGGGGGCATGTTCGACCGTGCAGGACTCGATATTTCCATGATTCAAAAGGTCGTTGGCCCCACTGCGCACGTGCTGACTTCAGCTCGTGCGGCGGGCATCAAGATCATCTATCTCAAGATGGGCTTTCGGCCTGATCTGTCCGATCTAGGCAACCCAGACTCTCCGAACCACATGTTTCTTGGACGATCACCGCACGGAGTTGGAGAGACCGTACGCGCTCCAAACGGCGCCGAAGGTCGCATTCTTATCCGGGACACCTGGAACACCGATATTGTTCCTGAACTTGAGCCGCATATGAATGATGTTATCATCTACAAGCATCGCTTCAGTGGCTTCTATCAGACCGATCTGGACGCGACCCTCAAACAACTGGGAGTCAAATACCTGATCATCACCGGCTGTACCACGAGTGTTTGTGTCGAATCGACGGTCAGGGACGCGATGTTCAGGGACTATGTATGTGTGCTGCTGGCGGATTGTATGAGTGAGGTAGTGGGACAGGATTTACCAAGAAGCAATCACGAAGCAACCCTGTGGCTCGTTCAGGGGCGGTTCGGCTGGGTTTCAGACTCGGACACGTTCATACAAGCCCTCCCCGCGGAAGCGATTGGCGTGGCGCAACAGCAGCGATAGTGGCAACCAAGCGGAGTATTCGAATACTGCGTCGCCGCACCATACTATCCGAAACACATGTTGATGATATCCCGCTCACGTGCTCGGCGTGCAGGTGGCGACCAATCGTTATTTGTCGTCCCAAACAGACGCGCGGCGGGCGACCCGGCGCCACCCCCACCCACCTGCGATTGTGCTGGTTGCCCAGCCGCTTACAGCGTCCAGGTCGGTTTGTCAGTTGCCGGCCGCGCCTCCGCCGCATCTGCCGCGATGCCGGGATCAAAGTCATCTATACGGCGCATGTGCATCACCACGACGGCTGCGATATGCGGTGGTACTTTACTCGAATGTTCGAACGAATTTATCAGGAAAAACGGCCCGTGTTCGAACATTCAGGTCAGCGTTTTTCACGCGAATGTTCGAACGAAAAGTTGATGTACCGATCGCATTTGCCATTGGGGAGCGATCTAT
>WNFU01010583.1_pt1 | contig 20858 bp, 19 predicted proteins | sample 5400121 | NCBI WGS metagenome assembly WNFU01 (sample SAMN13153360, study PRJNA577476) | soil metagenome | isolation source: 100 cm soil or saprolite under grassland replicate 1 | place: USA:California | collected 2016-06-15 | reverse complement strand
CGGCGAGCACGTCCGCCTGCTCCGGAGGAAGTTCCGACGCGCGATCCATCACCCGGCCGCGCGGTGCGTCACGATCGAACGAGCACCGCTTCCAAAGCGACCCGGAACGATCGCGGTCCTGTGCGCCGGCACCAGCGACTTGCCTTTGGCCGAATAAGCGGCGGTCACCGCCGACATCACCGGGAATCGCGTCGAGCGGATTTACGACGTCGGGGTGGCCGGGTTGCACCGGCTGCTGACGCGGATTGAGACCATCCAGGCAGCCAACGTCGTGATTGTCGTCGCGGGCATGGAAGGGGCCCTGCCGAGTGTGGTGGCGGGGCTGGTGTCGAGACCGGTCATTGCCGTACCGACGAGTATCGGTTACGGCGCGAGTTTCGGCGGTATCGCCGCGCTGCTGGGCATGCTGAACAGTTGCGGGAGCGGCGTCACGGTGGTGAACATCGATAACGGCTTTGGGGCGGGCTACGCCGCCAGCCAGATCAATGCGCTTGCCGCGGGCATGTGAAAACAAGTCCAGAGCTCAAAGTTCAAACCTCAAAGAACGCTCCCCATGCAAAGCTCCAAGGTCCAAACGGTGATCGCGCCGGCGACGATTTTTGAAGCTGGGTGCTTGGGTTTTACCTGGAGCTTGGCGCTTCGGATTTGGAGTTTATGAAAACCCTCTATCTCGATCTCTTCAGCGGCATCAGCGGCGACATGTTCCTCGGCGCCATGATCGACCTCGGTGTCGATGCTCGTGCGCTCGAGCACGAACTGGAAAAACTCAAGCTCAAGGGCTGGCGCATACGCGTGGCCCGCGGACAAAAGATGGGTATCTCCGGTGTGAAGTTCGACGTGCAACTCGAGCACGGACACACCCACGAGCATACCGACGCCGAAGGCACAACCCACACTCACCCTCAGGCGCACGCGCATGAGCATGTACATGATCACGGTCCCCACGGGGGGCCTCTCCTCCAAACGTCGTCCGGAAGAGTGGAACTCAGTGTCTTCGAAACGAACGTTCCGCCGCGGTTCCGCCTCTACTTCTTCAACGCTGCGGGCAAGCCGGTCCGACCGCCACAGCCGGAAACCGTTTCTCTGGAAACCGCTCGCCTGGGCAACAAACGGCAGGTCTTTCGATTTGAGCACCGGAAAGACCATCTCGAAGCGACCGAGGAGTTGCCCGAGCCACACGAATTCAAAGTGATTCTCAGGCTTAAACGCCGCAATCGGACCGATCGATACGAGACGCAGTTCGTCGAGGACCATCCTCACCTCCACGTGGACGCGGACGACCATGGTCACGGCGACGGTCACGGACGGAGTTTTGCCCAAATAAAAGAGCTGATCGGGCGAAGCGCGCTTTCCGAATGGGTGAAGCAAAAGACCGCAGCGGTGTCCCGGCGGACCGCCGTGGCCGAAGGGAAGGTTCACGGCGTGCCGCCGGAGCAGGTCCATTTTCACGAAGTCGGCGCGGTGGATTCCATCGTCGATATCCTCGGCGCGTGTGTGGCGCTCGAGTTGCTGGGCAAGCCGCGCCTGCTCGCCGCGCCGGTCGTCGAAGGCACTGGCTTTATTGACTGCGCGCACGGCCGCTTTCCGCTGCCCGCTCCGGCCACCCTGGAGATACTGGGCGCGCGAGGCGTCGGCGTGACGCAGTGCGAGGAGCCGCGCGAACTGGTCACACCCACCGGGGCCGCGCTCCTGGCGGAGTGCGTCGAGAGCTTCGGACCGATGCGGGACCTGGTGGCCGAGAAAATCGGCTACGGCCTGGGCACGCGCGACAATGAGACGCGGCCGAATGTCCTGCGCGCTGTGCTCGGCGAATCGGACACCGCACTCCGCGCTCCCCGCTCCGCACTCGACTGGGAGACGGACACGGTCGCCGTGGTGGAAACCAATCTCGATGACATCAACGCGGAGATTCTCGGTTACTTTGTCGAAAGAGCGTTTGCCGAAGGCGCGCTCGATGTTTTTTACACGCCGATTCAGATGAAGAAGAGTCGTCCGGGCGTCTTGCTGACGGTGCTCTGCGCCACGGCAGAGGCGGACAAGTTTTCCGAGTTGATGCTGCGAGAAACGAGCTCCTTCGGCGTTCGACGGCACAGCGCTGAGCGTCGCAAGCTCAAGCGTGAGTTCGTGAAAGTGAAGACCGCTTACGGCGACGTCACGGTCAAACTTGCCCGGCTCGAGGGCAAGATTATCCACGCCACGCCGGAATTTGCGTCCTGCCGGGAGCACGCGGAACGGTCCGGAGTGCCGTTGAAGCATGTTTATGAAGCCGCCATCCGCGCGATCAAGAACTGACCTCCGCGCACCGCTTCATCCCTCCGCTGAGGCCGCCGGATGGACGACACCAACCGTTGCGCTTTAACGATGCTTGAGACTTATGATCGATCCGGAACTATTGAAGATCATGTGCTGTCCGGAGACGCACCAGCCGATTGCGCTCGCGGAAGCGCCGTTGATTGAAAAGCTCAACCAGCAAATCGGCGCCGCGCAGTTAAGGAACCGCGCCGGAAAGCCGGTGACGGAAAAAATCGACGGCGGGTTGGTGCGACAGGACGGCAAATTCCTTTACCCGATCCGGCAGAGCATTCCGATCATGCTGATCGACGAAGCGATTCCGCTGGCAACCTAATACTTACCACATCCGCCCGGCGGTGTTCCGGCCTGGAAGCACGGTTGGTTTGGGTCAGCCCAACCGCTTGCGCAACTCGTTGAGTTGTTTGTTCAGTTCCGCCGGCAAGCTGTCGCCAAACTTCGCATAGTAAGCCGCGATGTCGTCGGCCTCCTTTTTCCAGCCGGCGACATCGACTGCCAGGAGTTGCTGGTGGTCCGCGGCCGGCACGTTAAGCCCGCTGAGGTCGATGGCATCCGGCGCGGGGAGATTGCCGATGGGCGTTTGCTGCGCCTTGGCAGCGCCTTCGACGCGCTGGCATATCCACTTGAGTACGCGGCTGTTTTCGCCGTAGCCGGGCCAGAGCCACTTGCCGCCCGCGTCTTTGCGAAACCAGTTTACGAAATAAACCCGAGGCAGCTTGGTGCGGTCGGTGCGTTGCGAAAAAGAGAGCCAGTGCGCGAAGTAACGGGCCATGTTGTAGCCACAGAAAGGCAGCATTGCAAACGGATCGCGGCGCAACACGCCCGCCTGGCCGAGCGCCGCGGCCGTCGTTTCGGAGCCGCAGGCCGAGCCGAGAAAAACGCCATGCTCCCAGTCAAAGGCCTCGTTCACGAGCGGAATCGTGCTCGGACGACGACCGCCAAACAGGATCGCGGAAAGCGGCACACCTTCCGGATTCTGCCAGTCTTCGTCAATGACGGGGCATTGCGAAGCGGGCGCCGTGAAGCGGGAGTTTGGATGGGCTGCCTTCCGGCCGGAATCCGGCGTCCAATCCTTGCCTTCCCAGTCGATGGCTTTGGCCGGGGCCGGAATGCCGGAATCTTCCCACCATACATCACCCTCTGGCGTCAGGGCCACGTTGGTGAAGACGCTGTTTCGGGCGAACGTATCGAGTGCGTTCGGGTTGGATTTCCGGGAAGTGCCTGGAGCCACGCCGAAAAAGCCGGTCTCCGGATTCAGGGCGTAGAGCCGGCCATCCTTGCCGACCCGAATCCAGGCAATGTCGTCGCCCAGGCACGTGACTTTCCAGCCCGGTATCGTCGGCCGCATCATGGCGAGATTGGTCTTGCCGCAGGCGCTCGGAAACGCCGCGGCCACGTAGTGCTTTTTCCCCTGCGGCGACATCAGACCCAGGATAAGCATGTGCTCGGCCATCCAGCCCTCCTGCCTAGCAACGACCGAAGCAATGCGCAATGCGATGCACTTTTTGCCGAGGAGCGCGTTGCCCCCGTAACCGGAGCCATAGGACCAGATGGACGGCTCGTCCGGGAAGTGGACGATGTATTTTTTCTGCGGATCAGGCTCGCACGGCCATGAGACGTCCGGCTGTCCGGGCTGGAGCGGCGCGCCAATCGAATGCAGGCACGGGATGAACGAGCCGTTGGCTCCGAGCTTTTCAAGCACCCCCGCACCCATGCGGGTCATGACGCGCATGTTCACGGCCACATACGGTGAGTCGGAGATTTCGACGCCGATCTTGCAGATGGGTGAATCGAGCGGGCCCATCGCAAATGGGATCACGTACATCGTGCGGCCCCGCATGCTTCCGTTGAACAAGCCGAGCAGCGTTTTCTTCATGTCGGCCGGGTCCGCCCAGTTGTTGGTCGATCCGGCCGCGTCCCGGGTCTTCGAACAGATGAACGTGCGGTCCTCGACGCGGGCGACGTCGCTGGGGTGCGAACGGGCCAGGTAACTGCCGGGGCGCAGCGCGTCATCGAGTTTGATCAGCGTGCCGCTCCGGACCATCAATTCACAAAGCCATTCATTCTCCTCGTCCGAGCCGTCACACCAATGGATTCGGTCCGCCTGGCAGAGTTTGGCCATCTCATCAACCCAAGCGCGGAGGGCACTGTTTGTTGTGTTACAGGTTCCAAGTTTCGATTTCGACATAACGTTTCGTGTCAAATGACGTGTTCGGGATGCGCCAAAGGCGACAATGGCCAAGCAAGCTATCAATTGAGCTTCGAGGGTCAAGCGAGTTGTGCGAAAACCCGCACGGGGGGCGCATCTTCTTGACACTCCCGCCAGGAATTTTCTTCCTCGCCCCGCGAGGGACGAGTGGGGCGAGGGTCAGGGTGAGGGGAATTCAATACAATTGGCCTCCTCTCCCCAGCCCGCTCCTTCTTTGCGGGAGGAGCGGGAGAAGACCTTCTGGCGCCCACTGGTGGTGGTATCCGGATGCGCGCCGCACGCGGCGGGTCGTCACTCCTGTCGCCCGCAGCGGGTTAACTCGAAACGGTCGCTCCTCGGTACCCATTCGACGTGCCGCACCACGACAGGCTTCATCTCAATCAATCCGTGCGGAATGGCTTCCCGGCCTGATACAGCCTGAGCCTCGCCTGCATCTCAGGCCGCTGCGCCTCCACCCTCGGGTTGAGTGATTCGAGCGCTTTCATTTGCCAACTCGCTGCCTCCGCGAACTGGCCTAGCTCCGCATACGCAGCCGCCGTGGTTTCTGCATCCCTCGCCTTGCCGGCATATTCCAATGCTTTGTGACCGTCACGAAATCTGGCATCGGGACACGTCGCCAATTGCCAGGCCCAACTCTGCCACAACTGAAAGAAATCCGGGTCAATCTCGACGTAGCGCGCGAAATCGTCCTGCGCCCGTTCGTATTCCTTCAACGCCTGGTAAGCTTGACCCCGTCGGAGGATTATCCTGCCGCTCGCTTCCGGCTTCGCGACATCCGGATCGAGCCGCAGGGCCTCGTTGAAATCGGCAACCGCCTTGGCATAGTCCTTCTTCTCCAAATACATGCGGCCGCGGTAATGATAGTCTAGGGCCACCTGCTTATCCCGTCCGTTCAGAAGAGAGGAGAAGTCAATGTCGCCCTCAATGATCATCGTGTAATCGGCGATGGCTGGATCATACTCCCGCAACTGCTCGTAGCAGAGAGCACGGTTGTGTCGCGCGGAAGCGTCCCGTGGCCCGATCTCCAGTTGCCGTGTGTAGTCGGCTGCCGCCTTGGCGTAATCCCGCTTCTCCATCTCTTCACGACCAAAATAAATTCCGGCCCGACTGAAGCAAGCGGCTGCGAACCCGGGATCGAGTTCGATCGCTTTCGTGAAGTCGGCGCGGGCGTCATCGTATCTCTTTTCCCTTTCTTGCTTCAGTCCCCGCTCATAAAACTCACGGGCAGTGAGTGTCGGTGGTTCGTCGGCTTGGGTCGCGGCCGCTCCGGCGGAGCGCCGCAGCGCGTCTCGTCGAGCCTGGCGTGGTAAACCAAAAGGCGCCGGCTCCGGAACCGCAGCGGACACAAGTTCGGGATTTGACACCGGACGCCGCTCCGGGTTGGTGGATTCGTTGTAAAGATATAATCCCACGGTAAGCGTCGTCAGCCGGGCCAGTCCCGCCACGGCGGCGGTTTGCAGTTTCGCTTTTGCCATCAGCGCCAGGAGGGTACTCAATAGCGATGGAACGCCGGCCGCCTGAGCGGCGTGGAGCGCGGCCGCCCGAATGGAGTTCGCCGCCGAAACAGGCACCGTCGCGTTATCCCAAAGCAACGCCCCCAGCGTGGCCGACGAGCAGGCAACCTTGTTTCGGTTCAGCAGCAGGCGCAACTCTTCGAGCGCGCGGTTGACCCGCATCCGTGCCGCGTCCTCGGTGATCCCCAGCGCCGCTCCTACTTCCGGAAACGGCTTTCCCTGAAAAAAGCGCAACAAAAGTGCGAGCCGGTTCCGCTCGCTGATCTGACCCATGGCTTCGTCCACGTGCGGGGCAAGCTGCTCCCAGGTTTCGTCTTGATCCCTTGCGGGCGAGGAGACAGAACACGCATTGAGCGACCTCGTCGGCGGCGTGCGGATCGCCCAGTCGTCTCAGGGCGGCTGAGTACACCAAACCGAGATGCCGGTTGACCAGGGCTGTGAAGGCCGCTTCGGAACCATTCTCCGCGTAGTCACGCAATAGACGCCAGTCTTCCATCGCTAACCTGTTTACTCCCGCCGAACCGAAAAGCGAACGGCAAAATCACAAGCATCCGGTTGTTCGTCACTTCCCACCCGCCGGCAGCACCTGCACCGCCAGCGACGACGACGCCTTGCCGGAGCGATAGACGCGCTGGGTCGCCTTCCGAAAATCCTCCGGTTTCGCGGTCGGGATGTTCACGAAGGTCTGCGGGTTGCGGTCCACGAGCGGGAACCACGAACTCTGCACCTGCACCATGACACGATGCCCGCGGCGAAACGTGTGAAAGATGTCCGGGATCGGGAACTCCATCTTCGTCACTTTCCCCGGCTCGAACGGTTCGGGCTTCTCGAAGCTGTTGCGAAACTTCCCGCGGAAAACGTCGCCCCGCACGAGTTGCTGGTAACCGCCCATCCGGACGTAGGCCGGATTCGGATTCGGGTCGGGAAAGTCGCCGGCATAAACATCCACCAGCTTGATCACCCAATCGGCATCCGTGCCGGTGGTCGAGACGTGCAAAGTCGCCTGCAAGGGGCCGGCAAAGGTGAGATCTTCCTCCAATGGTTCGGTCTCGTACACCAGCACGTCCGGACGCGACGCCGCAAAACGCTGATCGTGGACCGGATACGACCGCGGGTAGCTCGTCGTGACCTCCATGGTGTAAGGCACCGGCTTGGCCGGGTCGCTTATGTATTCGTCAAACGCGTCTTGGCCGTCACCGGGTGGACTGAAGTCGAGCTTGCCGCCCCCATGGAAATAGAGCGTGCGCGCTGCAGCCTGTTTTGGCGGCCACGCATCGAAGCGCCGCCACTGATGCGTGCCCGTCTCAAAGACGTGCGCCTCCGGCCCGGTGAAATTGGTGTCGCCCTTGAGGAAATGGCGGAAGAACGGCAGCTCGATCTTCTCGCGATAGAACTCCGCCGTCTTCGCGCGGAAATTAATGTCGCCCAGCTTGTCGCCGTCTCTGCGTCCCCAATCACCATGCGCCCACGGGCCCATTACCAGCACGTTTGTGATGCCGGGATTCTGCCGCTCGGTCCATCGATACGTCTCCAGCGGGCCAAAGAGATCCTCGGCGTCGTACCATCCCCCAACCGTCATCACCGCGCAGCGGACCTTCTTGAGATGCGGCCGGATGTTGCGCGCCTGCCAGAACGCGTCGTAGGTCGGGTGCGTGAGGAATTCCTTCCACTCAGGAGACCGCCCTTTCAACAGCAGCGTGTCCGAGTTCGCCAGCGGCCCCATGCGCAAGAAAAAATCGTAGCCATCCGGTGTTTTGAAATTGAACGGTTTCAGGTCTTCATGCAGCGGGTCTTCCGCCTTTTGCGCGAAATAGTAGAAAAAACCGAAGTTCTGCGACAGGAAGAACGCGCCGTTGTGATGGAGGTCGTCGCCCATGAACCAATCCGAAATGGGCGCCTGCGGCGACGCCGCCTTCAGGGCCGGGTGCGAATCAATCATCCCCATGGCCGTGTAGAACCCCGGATAGGAAATGCCGAAGATGCCCACCTTGCCATTATTGTTGGGCACGTTTTTTACCAGCCAGTCGATCGTGTCATACGCGTCGGAGTTCTCGTCCGTGTCCTTTGGCCCCTTTTTGGGATTGAAGGGCCGCACGTGCATGTAATCGCCCTCCGAACCGTAGCGTCCGCGCACGTCCTGCGTGACGAGGATGAAGCTGTTCGTCGCCAGCGTCCGGAATGAACCGCTCGGATCGGTGTAATTGTCCGTGCCGTACGGCTTCAGTGCATAGGGCGTGCGCGTCAGGACAATGGGCCATGCCTGTGAATCATCCTTGGGCACATACACGCGCGTGAAGAGGTGCACGCCGTCGCGCATCGAAATGCGGTGCTCGTACTTGGTGTAATGTTCGGCGAGCCAGACGGCGTTGGTATCGGCAGACGCCTCCGCGGCCCAAGCCTGGGGCGCAATCAACGAGACCAGGACGACCAGGGAGGAAAGAGCGAGGCGCAAGTCAAGCATGGGCGGCATTCTCCGCAAGCGCACGCCCCCGGCAAGCGAGAACTCAAGGCGCAGCGATCTCGTTTGCCGAGTTCATGCGCGGCGACAGCGCGAGCGCGTGGAACCGGCCGAGACGCGGAGACGAGGTTCCCGCGCTCACTAATGTGCCGACTGGGATAGCTGCTAAATAATTAGCATTTCGCTGTTGACCGGAGTTTTGTTTCTGCTAATTTATTAGCACTAAATTTGAACCATGTCCAGGCCTGCAGATCATCACCTCAGCCGGCGGGAACGCCAGATCATGGATGTGCTCCACGCCCGGGGACAGGCCACGGCCGCGGAAGTGCTCGCCGCGTTGCCGGATCCGCCCGGTTATTCGGCGGTAAGAGCGTTGCTGCGGATATTGGAGGACAAGGGGCACGTCAAACACCGCCGGGACGGCGCCCGTTACATTTACCTGCCGCGCGCCTCCCGGGAGACCGCCAGCCGATCGGCGCTGAAGCGCGTCGTCTCCACGTTCTTTCAAGGGTCGATTACGCAGGCGATGGCCGCGCTGCTGGAAACGGCTGACACGAAGCTGTCGGATGCCGAACTGAACAAACTGCGGCAAATCATCAACCAGGCCAAAGCGGAGGGCCGTTGACATGAAGGAATTGATCGAGATCGGTTCAAGGTTTGTTCAGAATTCCAATCTCGCCGCGCTTTGGGTTGACGCGTCCCTCAAAAGCCTGATCGTCCTGGCATTGGCCGGCGGGTTGTGCCTCTGTTGGCGGCGCGCCTCGGCGGCGACACGACACGGGATATGGTTTTTGGCTGCGATCAGCCTGCTTTGCCTGCCACTGTTCTCGTTAACCGTGCCGCGCCCGCAAAGACCACTCTGGTCAGTATCAACGGACCTGAATTCCGCCAATCAGGTCACGCTCGCCATTGAGTTTGCACCCAGCAGAACGCCGGAACTCCCCGCCCGCGAAACCCCGCCTGCAGTTGTAGGGACAGAGACGCTCGGCGATGCGGCAGCGGACGGCATTCGACGCCTGGCCACTCATTTCAGCGCGGGTTGGCTCGCGCTTGCAGCGATCGGGTGGATCGCTGGAATTGTTCTGGTATTGTCCGACGTTGCGGTTGGCCGCATTCGATTGCTCTTGATTCGTCGCCGCGCGCCGGCGCCTCGGAGCGCTGGCTGGAGCCAGCTTTTACCCGAGCTCTGCAAGAAACTTGATCTGCATCGGCAAGTGAAGTTGTTGCAGTCGGCGGAAGACGTGATGCCGATGACCTGGGGATGGTGGCGGCCGGTGATCCTCTTGCCGGACGAATCCGATCAGTGGACGTCGGAACGGCTGCGAGTCGGTTTGTTGCACGAGCTCGCCCACGTGAAGCGGTGGGATTGCCTGACGCAGATGATCACCGGGATTGTTTGCGCGATTTACTGGTTCAACCCGCTGGTCTGGGTGGCCGCACGGAGGATGCGCGTCGAGCGAGAGCGCGCGTGCGACGACCTGGTTCTGAATGGCGGTTGCAGAGCATCGGACTACGCAACTCATCTGGTTGAAATCGCCCGGACTTTTCGGCGCGTGCCGCAGGTGCCTGCGATTGCCATGGCGCGCTCGTCGCGACTGGAGCAGCGCGTGGCGGCCATCCTCGATGACCGGCGTAACCGGAACCGGATCGCGAAGACGGGCGTGGCGTTCAGCGCGCTCGCCATCGCCGGCCTGGAATTGCTGATTGGAGGCAACGCTATGAAAAATTCTCCCGTACCCTGGTCGCTCGATCGGTCAATGGTTTCCGAGCAGTTGAAACGTTTTGTTGCGGAAAAGAAGGCGCAGGCAAACGCGGCGGCCATCTCCGAGGGAAAGCCCATGTTGGCGGAATTCAGCTCCGTGTTCGGCGCGGCCGAGAAAGGCAACTGGCAGGCGGTCAGCAATATTTTTGCAAATTTTCGCAAGCCCATTCCGCCGTCCGACAACAGGGACCCGAAGGACTACTGTCTGCATGGAAGCCAATGGGCGACGGCGCAGGAAATCCTGGGCGCGTTCGAACAATTTGCCCTGGGCGAGGAAAAGTACTCCTTAGCGTTCGGCAAGGACGTTATTGCATCGATTCCGCCGGGGAGCATCTACTCTGGCGGGACCGATGCGGGCCGATTCGTGATCACCGCGCTGTGCAAATCGCACGCGAACGCCGATCCGTTCTTCACCCTCACGCAGAATGCCCTGGCTGACAAAGGTTATCTGCAATACTTGCGGGGCATGTACGGCGACAGAATCTACATACCCACGGCCGAGGACCACCAAAAGTACTTCGATGAATACATGACGGATGTGCGTCGCCGCATGAAAGAGAACAAACTCAAGCCGGGCGAGGATGTGGAAGAGGTCGATGGCAAGATGCATGTTGCCGGTCAGGTGTCCGTAATGGCGCTCAACGGATTACTGTCCAAACTGATCTTCGACAAAAATTCCGAGCGCGAATTCTACCTCGAAGAAAGCTTTCCACTCGATTGGATGTATCCGCATATCGAACCGCACGGCCTGATCCTGAAAATCAATCGTCAACCGTTGGCCGAATTATCCGACGAGGTGGTGCAGCGTGATCACGCATATTGGACGCGTTACATCCAGCCGATGATTGGCGAGTGGCTGACCGACGACACGCCGGTCGGTGAGATCGCCGCGTTTGTAGAAAAGGTGCATGTAACCCACAACCTGAACGGATTCAAAGGCGATCCCCGATTTGTGCAAAACGACCACCCGCAAAAATTGTTCTCCAAGCTCCGCTCTTCCATCGGCGGGCTTTACTCCTGGCGGGTCGCCAATGCCAAAAGTCCGGCCGAAAAGGAGCGGATGCTCAAGGAGGCTGACTATGCCTTCCGGCAGGCTTTGGCGCTGTGTCCCTCCAGTCCCGAAGTGGTGTTTCGCCACACCACTCTGCTGGCGACGCAGGGGCGGCGCGACGATGCTATTCTGGTCGTCGAGTCGGCCCTGAAAGTCAAACCGGAGAACGCGCAACTGGCCAACTGGCTGGAGCAGCTCAAGAAAATGAAGAAGAATTGAGGGCGGCCGGGCGCATCTCACTTTTTGGGAAGTCGCGGAGCGACTGCGTGATGGTAAGCCGTGGGCTTCAAGCCTACGGCTGGAGTTTGGACATTTATGAGCCCCAAGGGGGCTCCGTCCCAAAGCCCAACGTTGTCTCGCGACCGCGGGACTACGTTGGGCTGGCGTGCCAACACGACGGCAACCCCAACGGGGTTGCGGCTACATTCGCGCACGTGTCGATCATTGTTTATCATTTGGTTTCGCCCACAAGAGGGGCGATGGGACGCAACCCCGTTGGGGTTGACATCTCCTTCGTACTCCTCGACCCAAGGTAGGCGCTTTGCGCCAACCTTGGGCTCTGTTTCAGAACGCCGTTGGCGTTCCGAGTTGTCCAAGCCCCACAAAATGTCCAAACCGCAGCGCCGGGCTGGAAGCCCGGCTGCCTCGCTCCGCGAGGCAGAAGCGGCCGAGCCCTGGCCCCAAAAACTGAGATGCGCCCACAGCCCGACGATCCAGCACGGCACCCATGGCGCGATCGAGGGATTCAGGGTAAGACTCGGGTGGCGCCGCACGGCGAGGAGAGCGTTGCAACTTGCATTCGAGCGATCTAGACTGAAGCCATGATCGTGGAGCCAATAACTCATATTCAGCGTGACGATCGCGGGGTTGCCTGGATCGCGGACACGAAGACCAAAGTCATCGAAGTAGCCATGGATCAAGTGGCCTATGGTTGGGACGCGGAGGAGATCCACGCAGCGCACCCCCATATTTCTTTGGCTCAAATCTACGCGGCACTTTCTTACTACCACGATCACAAAGGAGAGATCGACGGGCAGATGCAGCGGCAAATGGAACAGCACCACCGACTGCGAGCGCAGGCTGCCGGCCAACTGACGCGCGCCGAGTTACAGGAGCGGCTCGCGCGGAAGTGAGCGTGGCGTTGTATATGGACGTGCATATACCGCGTCCAATAACGCGCGCCCTCCGACGGCTTGGAGTAGATGTCTTTGCCCTTCTCGGATTGGAGTACTTCGATCATTGCTTCCGCGTCTGACAGACGATCAAGCGCGGGAGAGAGAGACGCTCGCGGACTATATCAGATACCGGGAGGTCTTTGATTACGTCTCTGGCAGCGTCAACGAGTCCCCTACAATGTGGGTGTGAAAATCTGCGGGCTCCCGATCACTGGCGCAACCGATAGAAACCCGCGCTGCCGGTTGGCCGAAGGGGATACGGGTTGGTTTGATTCGTCACCGGCGCCCAGGAGCCGCCCAGTCGATCGGTAAACTCAAGCATGAATCCGCTGCCGGTCCATGAAATCCCGCCGAGGGGTCCACTGATGGTCAAGGTGGGAGGAGTCAGCGCCGCGGGAACAAGCATGAAGTAGTTGACGTTGACTCCGTTCGTCGCTGCGGTCACGCGCAACGTTTCCACTCCACCCAAACTGAGGGAAACCGGAATCCCCTGCGCGTCGGTTAACGGGACATACGAGTAAGTCTGCGCATGGTGCCCGGTGCCCTTAAACACGCCCAGTGGCGTCAACGTTTGATTCGCAGTGGTCGCTTGGCTCACATTGCCCACCGTCGCCTCGAACGGCGCGCCGTCCTCGCCGAAGGCAAAGCGGCCGTAAAGGTGGTAGTTGCCGTTCGGAAAAGTCCGCGTGTAGTTCAGCCATTCGCCCATTTCCACGGCGGTGACGTTGTAGTCCGCTACGTCCGGATCGTTCACTTGCGCATCGAGAAATCTCGGACGCAAGATGTCACCCGTCTCCTCGGTTCCGACCAGGCTTGTGCTCCGATACTCATGCGGTGTACCCGCCGGGTCGGTGCTGAGCTCGTTGTGATCAATCCCCTCAACCCCATCCCGTTCCAAATAGTTGTCCGCTGCCGGCGACGAGGCCAGGACGATCGTATCGAGGAATTGACCGCCGGCGAAATTGAAATCTTCCGCCTCAAAGGTGAAGTTGGTTCGGCTGAACGTATCAAAATCGACCGTGTAACCGGCCGTGGTTCCAACAAGATCGGTCACTCGGAGTCTGACTTGATAGACACGATTGGCCGCGAAGCCGCCCAACGCGCCTTGCCGGTTGGTGTCCGTCCCGCTGATCGTCAGATCGCCCGACCGATCCACGCCATTGACCGTGATGCCAATGCCGTTGGTTCCGACACCGGGTCCTTCCCTGGTAACGACGGCGAACGTGAATTGGGTCGCCGCATCCTGAAATATTGAGCCGTGCGCGGGCACGGAAGCGAATGACTGCGGCAGGTCACTCGTCTCGCCCCAGGTCACCCAGTCGAAATCGATGACGTCGGAGGCATTATATTGCCAGGAACCGCTGCCCCATTCGACATAGCCATCATAGCCGCCCAGCGAAATGGGAATGTCATCGTAGATCAGTTTCCCGTCCCACCACACCTTCGTCATCCCATCTTTGTGGGCATAGAGGTAGGCGGTATGGAATTCGTTGCTGGCAACCGGGCCAAGGTCCTTGATTTCCGAGCCGCCGTCCGGGGCACCGAAGGTGCCGTCTGTGTAGGCCCATATTTTATAGCGGCCGTCCACCAATGAGATGGACACCGATGGAGCGTGGGAACCGGTTCCGCCGACCTGGACGCAAAGCAAATTTTCGCGGCCCGTGGGCGAAAATTCCACCAGCCTGAACCGCGCCGCGGCCACAACCTCATTCAAATAGAGCGGCCCGACATACCATTCGTTGGCGCCATCGCCCGAGTTCACCCGCAGGGCCTTGTTCGTGGCGCCACTCGCCGGGTCCACAAACTCCACGGTTTGCGTCTCCCCTCTGCCTTCCGCTGGCCCATCCTGAAACAATATCCACGGCACGTCGGGAAGCGCAGAGCCATCCAGGTATTGAATCGCGGCGTGCGCCGCCTGGGGAATGACCAACGCCAGCAACGACACGCTGGTTCGGACTGTGAAGATATTCATCGGAATTCCTTCATCTGCGGACTCATATCGCCGGCGCGCATTTTGCGCAAAATTTCCGGTTATGAAGCTGGTGACCGCGGAACGCGATGGGCTTGTTACTCTACCGGATGCGCCCGGTCAACTTAGATTGTCAAACCGCCAAAAATTGGTTGGACCGCGGTCTGTAAGCAGCCGCGCGCGTGGTCGCCGAAGCGTTCTGGAGTTTGCCTTGAATCCCAAACGCAGCCGGTGACCTTTTCGCGCTTGCTCAGTATTCACTAACAGACGGACAAATGAATTGTGGATTCCATCACCGATGAGCTGCTGATGCTGAGGGTCCGGGACGGCGAAGTGGAAAAGCTGGGCGTCCTCTATGAACGCCATCGCACGTCGCTCCATAATTTCTTTGTTCGCTTAACCGGCGATGTTCAGGCCGGCGAAGACCTGGTGCACGACGTCTTTTTGCGCATGTTGAAATATCGCCATACGTTCGAGTCCGGAAACCGGTTCACGACCTGGATGTATCAGGTGGCCCGAAACGCGCACTTTGATTTCTGGCGCAAGCGGCGGCACGAAGTGGCGCTGGAGGCGGACGGCATCGAGCGGCGCGATACGCTTCCCAGTCCGGATCCCGCACCCGATTTGAAGCTCGGCCAAAACCAGGAGCTGGTACTCTTGCAGAAGGCGCTGGCGGAATTGCCGCTGGACTCAAGAGAAGTTCTGGTGCTCAGCCGCTTTCAAAATCTGAAGTACGCGGAAATCGCCCGGATCCTCGATTGCGGTACCGGCGCAGTGAAGATGCGGGTGCATCGCGGGCTCAAAGAACTGAGGGAGAAATTTTCGGAGCTTACAGGGGGCGCTCCCTTCAATTCGACGAACCAGTAGCCATGAAAATGATGAATTGCGAACGAGCTAAAGAGTTGCTCGCGGATTACCTGGTTGGCAGCGGGGACGAAGGCGCCCGCGCGGAAATGGAGTCCCATCTGGCCGGCTGCGCTTCCTGCCGGGAAGAAACCGCGAGTTTGGAGGCCCTCTGGACAAAGCTGGCCGCATTACCCGAGGAAAAACCAAGCTCCGCACTGGACGCGCGTTTCCACGCCATGCTCGAGGCGTACCGGCAGGGCATGAGCCAGGCGCAACGCGATCGCTCACCTCGGGTAAGGCTGGCGGATCGGCTGGCGCGGTTGTGGCCGCGGCAACCGGCGCTCCAATTCGCGCTGGCCGTTTTGTTGTTCGCGCTCGGATTGGTGATCGGGCCGTCACTTGGCCACCTGCAACCGCGCGACCTGGGAGGCGCGACGACGAACAACCACGCGCTGGCCCGATTGAGGGAGGAGGTTGCCGGCATGAAGCAACTGGTGACGCTTTCGTTGCTGCAACAGCAGTCCGCCAGCGAGCGGCTGCGCGGTGTGGAATGGAGCTACCGGCTGGGGCACGCGGACGAACAGGTGTTGTCGGCCCTGCTGAGCGCGCTGGACTCCGACCCGAATGTGAACGTGCGTTTGGCCGCCGTTGACGCGCTGCAACAGTTCGCCCGCAGCGGGTTCGTGAAGCAGGGGCTGCTCGACTCGCTCCCGCGACAGAGCTCTCCGTTGGTCCAGATCGAATTGATCAATCTGCTGGTGGAGTTGAAGGAACGGGAATCGGTGCCGGTGCTCAAGGCGCTGTTGCAGAATAATGAACTCAACGATGCCGTGCGCCAGCGCGCAGAGTGGGGGTTGCAACAACTGGGCTGAGAGGGTTCTGACATGACACGAAAACCAGATTGGCTGAAAAGACCACTCCTGCGCGCGGCCCTGCCATCCATTGCCTGCGTCTTGTCGTTCTCCTTTGCTGCGCCCGGCGACGAGATCGAGGAAAAGCAGACCAGCAAGCGAAGCTTCGCGTTCGATGACGCAGCAGGCGCGCGGCAAGTCGAAGTCGATAACTTTGAGGGTTCAATCCAAGTGACGGGGTACGCCGGTCGCGAAGTCCAACTCGTGGTCAACGAAACTCTGGAGGCCGATTCCCAGGAGAAATTTCCGTGGCTGGGAGCATTACGGCTACAAGGTGCGATACGATTTTGAACTGCAGGTGCCGCAACCGACGCTTCTCCGTCTCAAGACCGTAAACGGAGAAGACATCCGGGTGGAAAAGACAACGGGTAAATTTGAGGTCGAGAACATCAACGGCGGGATCCGGATGACCGATGTTTCCGGCGCGGGCCGGGCGTATGCGCTCAACGGCAAGGTGCGCGTGCGATTTACCGCGAACCCGGACGACGCCTGCTACTTTGGGTCGCTCAATGGCAATGTGGAGGTCACGTTTCGCCCGGAATTCTCGGCGAATATTCTACTCAAGACGTTTAATGGCCAGGTCTATTCCGATTTCCCGATCAGTTACCTTCCGCCCGGCAGACCCACGCAGAAAACCAAAGGCGGGAGGTTTGTTTACAAGAGCAACGAGTTCTATGGCGTCCGCGCCGGCGCCGGCGGCCCGGAACTGAAGTTCGACGCGTTCAATGGCGACATCCGCATTTTGAGCCGGGAAAACTAATAAATACGAACGAATCTATGAAATACCACCTTGATCAACGTTGGCACGCTCCGCGCCTCTTTCAGCGAACTGCCGCGGCCTGCGGCGTGCTCCTGTGGGCGGCAACGCTGTGCGGCCAGGACCTTCCCGCCGACCGCGTCACTGTTCCGCTCCGCGACCCGTCACGACCGTGCCGGGTAAAAGCGAACTTGATGAGTGGGGGAATAACGGTGAAAGGCTCCGATGGGAAGGACGTGATCGTTGAAGCCCGGCTTCGCCAACGTCGCGACGACAACGAAGAGGAAAAGCCAAACAAGAAGTCGGGCAACTTGAAGCGGATCGAGATCGCGACGACCGCCCTGACGGTGGAGGAAGAGGACAACGTTGTCTCGGTGAGCACCGGGACGATGCACCGCGCGGTTGATCTGGTCATTCAAGTTCCCGCGAAGACATCGCTGAAGGTTGGCTGCATGAATGACGGAGAAATCCGGGTCGAGAAGGTGGACGGGGAAATCGAAGCCAACAATCTCAATGGCGGTGTGACGCTGACGAATGTTTCGGGCGTCGTGGTGGCGCATTCGCTCAATGGCGAGGTCAACGTCCAACTCGAACGGGTCACGCCCGACAAGCCCATGTCCTTCAGCACGCTCAATGGCGACATAGACGTGACGTTGCCCGCGGACGCCAAGGCGACGGTGAAGATGGAGACGCAGAACGGCAGCATCTACAGCGATTTTGAAATCCAGTTGGACGGAAAGCCACGCCAGCCGATAGTTGAAGACGGGCGCAAGGGAGGCGGCAAGTTCCGCGTCGTGATTGAGAAAGGAAGGATTGGCTCGCTCAACGGCGGCGGGCCGGAGTTTCAGTTCAAGACGGTCAACGGCAACATTCACATCCGGAAGGGGAAATAATGTCGTCTGCCCCTCACTCCGACCCTTATCTGTGGCGAGGTATCTGTTTACCGTGGGGGATCGCACGCGCCTCGCGTGCTGTGTTCGGCGCCCTCGCGGACCACACGTTCCGGTCGGCGAGGGCGCCGACCGGTGCAGCCGAGGCGGCTGCGCTCCCCGACGATAATCGCATCCGTGGGGAGAGGGAGGATTCTTCGTCGCGCAGAGGGACGGGTTCTTGAAACAAATTGGCGGGTCCGGTGTCTTTTGGTTGGTGGGTCACGGAAAAATGCTCGGCATGAAATTTTTTACCGAACCTAACCGGTCATTGAGACGTTCGTCTAATTGGTAGGATGCGTCGCGGGCTGGGTCGGTGTTCTGCCCGGACGCCGTGTGGTCAACTCGATTCCTGACAAATATGGATACGTCTGCCCAGCCGTTGCTGTGCCTGGAAGGCATCACGAAGGTTTTCTACACCGACGAAGTCGAAACCCACGCTTTGTCCGGCATTCACCTGCATATTCAGGGCGGTGACTACGTCTCCATCGCCGGGCCGTCCGGCTGCGGCAAATCCACCTTGCTCGCCATCCTCGGCCTGCTGGATTCGCCGTCCGAGGGCAATTACACGCTCAATGGCCAACCGGTGGCAAACCTGAGTTCTTCCGAGCGGGCCCGCATTCGCAATCGGGAGGTCGGATTCATTTTTCAAAGCTTCAATTTGATCGGCGACCTGACGGTGTTTGAGAATGTCGAACTGCCGCTGACCTACCGGGGGATGGACGGAGCCGAGCGTCGCAAACGGGTTAACGAATCGCTGGAGAAGGTGGGCATGGCCCATCGTGTGAAGCACTACCCTTCACAACTCTCCGGCGGGCAGCAACAGCGTGTGGCTGTCGCGCGCGCTCTGGGTGGCAAACCGTCCATCCTCCTGGCCGACGAACCGACCGGCAATCTCGACTCGAAGAACGGCGAGGCCGTGATGGAGCTGCTGAGCGGTCTGCACAAGGAAGGGGCAACCATCTGCATGGTCACGCACGATCCGCGATTCGCCGCCTACGCGGATCGCACGGTCAATTTGTTCGACGGTCGGGTGGTCGAGGAAACCGCAAAGGAAAACGTTGAAGTGGCGTGAATGTGTCTTACAGCCAGCCAGGATTACAGCCGGCTCTACGGGAGTGCTCAAATTATCTGCCAGCTAGGGGAATCGTCCGCCGCCCTGCGCTGAGCCATGCTGCGTTTCCCCTCACCCTGACCCTCTCCCTGAGGGAGAGGGAAGAGCTGGCGGTGCGCAGCGGGTATTCGAAAGGCTGTCGCCCTTCTCCGCGGAGCCAGCGCTTCGCATTGCCAGCGACGCGGCGCACGGCTCACCCTCTCCCAGCGGGAGAAGGTCGGGTGAGAGAGAAGAAGCCAGTCGCATCGCGCCGCGCGCGAGGATTATCCGCAGGGTGGACTGGCTTTGAGCCCTTCACCATTTCAAACCCTCGTCGTTGCCGGACTTCGCTGCTGTTGGGAATGGGATACGTGAAATTGGACCTTTGAAACTGGAACACAAGTTATGCCTGTCTTATCTAAATTCTACGGGATCATCATTCGGATGTTGTTCATCAAGTCGTTCGTCGCCCATTTCCACGCGATTTACGAGAACTGCGAGCTGATCGTGGGCATTTCGCCGGTGCGGATCATCAACGGCGACGCGCCAGACTGGGTGCGCGGGATGGTGATGGAGTGGGCGATCAAACATCAACACGAACTGCTCTACAACTGGAACCGATGCGCGATGGCACAAGCGCCGATCGCCATCGCGCCACTGCCCTGACGACCCGTTTCGGATATCCAAACCAACGAACTCAAAATGAAATCGATTTGCTTCCGCAGGCCCTGGGCACCGGTATTGCTCGCGGCCACTCTCGGCGCGCTCCCGGCTTTCGCCGGTCAGGAAGTGCGCGAGGAATTCCATCAGACCTATCCACTCACTCAACAGGGACGGGTCCATCTGGAAAACGTCAATGGCAACGTACATATCGTCACCTGGGATCGGGAGGAGATCAAAGTGGACGCCATCAAACACGCCAAAAAACAGGAGCACCTGGACGACGTCAAGATCGACGTGGACACCAAGGCCGACCGGATCCATATCAAAACGAAGTATCCGGACTCGAAGACACGGCGGACGAAAAACAATTCAACCAGCGTTGATTACACGCTCACCGTGCCCAAACAGAGCCGCCTCGACCGAGTCAGCACCGTTAACGGCGGGGTTGAGATCGAAAGTGTAAGCGGCGACGTCGAAGCCAGCTCGGTCAACGGTAATGTCACCGCCACCGGCCTGGCGGGCGACGTAGAGCTATCGACAGTCAACGGTTCCGTGAAAGCGAGCTTCGCCGAGATGAAGAAGGCCGTCTCGCTCAAGTCCGTCAACGGCAGCGTGACGATCGGCCTCCCGCCCGAATCCAATGCTGACATCTCAGCCAAGACGTTGAACGGCGGCATCAGCAGCGATTTCTCGCTCCAGGCGGAGCGACATTTCCCGATCGGTCAGAACCTCGACGCCAAGCTGGGTGAAGGCGGACCGAAGATCGCACTGTCATCGGTCAACGGCGGCATTCACATCGATCGTGCCAAGTCGGTGGCGCTCGATAAACGCTGAAGCGTTAAAACGTTGCGACGCAAGGTTACATCGTTACATCGGAACGACGGTGCCGGCGCAGCTCTCATGTAACCGTGTAACCATGTAACCGTGTAAGTCATGTAACCCATTTAACGAACCATGACCGACCTGCGCCACGCCCTCCGCATGCTCGTGAAAAACCCGGGCTTCACCGCCGTGGCCGTGCTGACGCTGGGGCTCGGCATCGGGGCGAACACGGCCATCTTCAGCGTCGTCAACGCCATTCTGCTCCGCCCGCTGCCGTATCGAGAACCCGAGCGGCTGGCCACGGTAATGCACGGTGAAATGGGTCCGGCGTCCCCGGCCGACTTCCTGGACTGGAAAGCCCAAAACTCAAGCTTCGAACAGCTCGTCTG